>ENA-ORXI01003089-ORXI01003089.1-sediment-metagenome-genome-assembly--contig:-NODE-3089-length-11473-cov-3.159881_pt1 | contig 11473 bp, 8 predicted proteins | sample MGYA00237861_ERZ511468 | MGnify/ENA primary metagenome ERZ511468 (study PRJEB26299, sample SAMN06266213) | sediment metagenome | isolation source: Hudson Canyon methane seep mesocosm | place: USA:Hudson...
CACTGTTCGACAACGGCCGTCGTGGTCGCGTAATCACTGGCGCCAACAAGCGTCCGCTGAAATCGCTGTCCGACATGCTGAAAGGTAAGCAAGGTCGCTTCCGTCAAAACCTTTTGGGTAAGCGCGTCGACTTCTCGGGTCGTTCGGTTATTGTGACCGGTCCGGAACTCAAGCTGCACCAATGTGGTCTGCCGAAAAAGATGGCGCTCGAACTGTTCAAGCCGTTCATCTATTCGCGGCTTGAGGCCAAAGGTCTGTCTTCCACTGTGAAGCAAGCCAAGAAGCTGGTCGAAAAAGAGCGCCCTGAAGTCTGGGATATCCTGGATGAAGTGATCCGCGAACACCCGGTCATGCTGAACCGTGCGCCTACTCTGCACCGTCTTGGTATTCAGGCGTTTGAACCGATCCTGATCGAAGGTAAAGCTATCCAGCTGCACCCGCTGGTCTGTTCGGCGTTCAACGCTGACTTTGACGGTGACCAAATGGCGGTTCACGTTCCACTGAGCCTTGAGGCCCAGCTGGAAGCACGTGTTCTGATGATGTCGACCAACAACGTTCTGTCACCTGCAAACGGTGCTCCAATCATCGTTCCTTCGCAGGATATGATCTTGGGTCTGTACTATGTGACCCTGGAACGTGAAGGCATGCCGGGCGAAGGTACGGTATTTGCGTCACTGGAAGAGGTTCAGCATGCGCTGGACGCGAAACAGGTCCACCTGCACACCAAGATCACGGCGCGGGTAACGCAGATCGACGAAGAAGGTAACGAAGTGTTCGAACGCTTTGAAACCACTCCGGGTCGTATGCTGCTGGGTGATTTGCTGCCCAAGAACGCCAAGGCTCCTTTTGCGCTGGTCAACCGACTGCTGCGTAAGAAAGAAGTCCAGACCGTTATTGATACTGTCTACCGCTACTGCGGGCAGAAAGAGTCCGTTATCTTCTGTGATCAGATCATGACAATGGGCTTCCGTGAGGCGTTCAAGGCCGGTATTTCGTTTGGTAAAGACGACATGCTGATCCCAGACACCAAATGGCCGCTGGTAAATGATACCCGTGACATGGTGAAAGACTTTGAACAGCAGTACATGGACGGTCTGATCACTCAGGGCGAAAAGTACAACAAAGTTGTTGATGCCTGGGCTAAGTGTAACGACAAAGTCACCGATGCGATGATGGGGGCCATCTCGGCTTCTAAGCGCAACGAAGCTGGTGCCGAAATGGAGCCGAACTCGGTTTACATGATGGCTCACTCCGGTGCGCGTGGCTCGGTTACTCAGATGAAACAGCTGGGCGGTATGCGCGGTCTGATGGCCAAGCCAAACGGCGACATCATCGAGACACCGATCATCTCGAACTTTAAAGAAGGTCTGTCCGTGTTGGAGTACTTCAACTCCACCCACGGTGCCCGTAAGGGTCTGTCAGATACTGCTTTGAAAACTGCGAACTCTGGGTATCTGACCCGTCGTCTGGTCGACGTAGCACAGGATTGTATCGTTCGCGATCATGACTGTGGTACTGATATGGCGATCACTGCTGTTGCGGCGGTCAACGATGGCGAAGTTGTTGCAACTCTGGGCGAACGTGTTCTGGGTCGTGTTGCAGCCGAAGACATCAAGAAGCCAGGCACCGAAGACGTGCTTGTTGCTCATGGTCAACTGATTGACGAACGTATGGCCGATGCCATCGAAGAAGCTGGTGTTCGTTCTGCTCGTCTGCGTAGCCCGCTGACCTGTGAGGCCGAAGAAGGCGTCTGCGTCATGTGCTACGGTCGTGATCTGGCGCGCGGTACAATGGTGAACACTGGCGAGGCCGTCGGTATCATCGCGGCGCAGTCGATTGGTGAACCTGGTACACAGCTGACAATGCGGACCTTCCACATTGGTGGCGTTGCGCAGGCTGGTCAGCAGTCGTTCCAGGAAGCAGCAGTCGATGGTAAAATCGTCTTTGAAAACGCGCAGACTCTGACCAACGCCAGCGGCGAAGTCATGGTTCTGGGTCGTAGCATGAAGATGATTGTGCAGGATGAGCACGGTGAAGATCGTGCCAATCACAAACTGGCCTATGGTTCCAAGCTGTTTGTAACCGAAGGTCAGCAAGTGATCCGCGGTGACAAGATGTACGAATGGGATCCCTACACTCTGCCAATCCTGGCCGAGAAAGCGGGTACTATTAAGTACGTCGATCTGGTGAACGGTATCGCACTGCGCGAAGAAACCGATGAAGCCACCGGTATGACACAGAAGATCGTGATCGATTGGCGGACCGCCCCCAAGGGTGGCGAGCTGAAGCCGGAACTAATTCTGGTGGATAAAGATGGCGAACCAGTTCGCAATGATCTGGGACACCCGGTTCATTACGGCATGTCGGTTGACGCGGTTCTGTCGATTGAAGACGGTGACGAGGTCCAGGCCGGTGATGTTATTGCGCGTATCCCGCGTGAAGGCGCCAAGACCAAGGACATTACCGGTGGTCTGCCACGGGTTGCGGAACTGTTCGAAGCTCGTCGTCCCAAGGATCACGCGATCATCGCCGAAATCGATGGTTACGTGCGCTTTGGCCGCGATTATAAGAACAAGCGTCGCGTCTCGATTGAGCCAGCGGATGAGTCAATGGAAACCGTGGAATACATGGTGCCCAAGGGCAAGCACATCCCGGTTCAGGAAGGTGACTTTATCGCCAAGGGTGAATACCTGATGGACGGTAACCCGGCTCCGCACGATATTCTTGCGGTTATGGGTGTCGAAGCGCTGGCTGACTACATGATTGACGAAGTGCAGGACGTTTATCGTCTGCAGGGCGTGAAGATCAACGATAAGCACATCGAGGTTATCGTTCGTCAGATGCTGCAGAAGTGGGAAGTTTTGGACAGTGGTGACACCACCCTGCTCAAGGGCGAACACGTCGACAAGCACGAGTTCGACTTGGCCTGCGCCAAGGCTGACTCCAAGGGTGGCCGTTTGGCACGTGGCGAGCCGATCCTGCTTGGGATCACCAAGGCTTCGTTGCAGACCCGTTCGTTCATCTCGGCAGCGTCGTTCCAGGAAACCACACGGGTTCTGACCGAAGCATCGGTACAGGGCAAGCGCGACAAACTGGTCGGTCTCAAAGAGAACGTCATCGTTGGCCGTCTGATCCCAGCTGGTACCGGTGGGGCAACTGATCGTGTGCGCAACATTGCTCAGGGTCGCGACAATGTCGTGCTCGAAGCGCGTCGCGAAGAGGCTGAAGCCGCTGCTGCTCTGGCCGCTCCGGTGATGGACGAAGATATCATTGGCGGCGATGTGTTCGACAATCTGGTGGAAACACCAGAAAGCCGTGACTGATCGCTTGATCATATGATTTAAAAAGGCCCTCGTGCAGAAATGCGCGAGGGCCTTTTTCTTTGGCAGGGGAACTCTAGTCCTTGTATGCTCTTTCCTTTCCCTGTCTCAGGTGGTTGGGTCAGATGATGTAAGTTTTGGATGCCGAGGCGATCTATGGAACTGAGTGTCAAAATGGTTGGGCTGCTGCGCTTTTCGGTGCTTAGCCCGACCTATTATTCCGAGCGTTTCAAGACATTGGACGAAACCGCGGCACACCTGTTCTCGGCTGAGCGAATGGAACTTCGGTTTCGGATTTTCGAATCCCTATGCCTGCCTTCGCTGATGCGGCAAAGCGATATGGATTTTACACTGGTGGTTCTGACCGCCAGGGCCATGCCAGAACCATATCTGGCCCGTCTCTATGATATACTGGAACCCTTCCCAAATGTGATTTGCCGCCCTGTGGGCACTGGTATTCATTACCGGCTGCTTAAACGGGCATACTCCTCGGTCCCGCTTGACGACGCCAGCCATCAGATCCTGTTCCGTTTGGATGATGATGATGCCGTTGACCTCAATTTTGTGCGACGCACCAAACATTTAGCACTTGGAATGATCCCACTACAGGGTGTTGAAACGCCCTTTGTCCTTGCCAACAACCGTGGCTTTTACGCGCAGAAATATGATGACAGGGTTGAGGTGTATGACGCCTGTGAAAAAGCGCCTCTGTCCACTGGTACGGCATTGGTGGCACCTGTTGGGCACGGCGCCAATCCTTACCGCTACAATCACCGAAAATTTGGCCAGCACTTCAACACGTTCTCTGATATTTCGGTGCCATCCTTCGTGCGCACCATCCATGGCGACAACAAATCCGATCCAACCCAGATGGGCCTGACCCGAAACTGGAGCAGGGACCGGCTAGACGCCGGATTGAAGGAACACTTTGATTTGTCAGTGGATGCGTTGAAGGATTTGCTCCGATGACGGGAAATCAGATTGGTGCGCTGCTGATGATGGGCAGCATGGCGGGATTCACCTTTAACGACATGTTGGTGAAGGCAGTCGGTGGCATGATGCCCTTGTCGCAGATCCTGACCCTGCGCGGCCTTGTCACTTCGATTCTAATCTACGTGTTGGCGCGACGACTGGGCGCGTTGCGTTGGAAATTGCCCCGTCGCGATTGGGGCCTGATTGCTGCGCGCTGCCTAGCCGAGGTCTCGGCCACCTATCTTTTCCTGACCGCACTCATGGTGACACCCCTCGCCAATCTGACGGCGATCCTTCAAAGTCTGCCACTAACCATCACTTTGGGAGCGGCCGTGTTTTTTGGTGAACCTGTCGGGTGGCGAAGGATGGCGGCCATTTTGGTTGGGTTCTGCGGTATCTTGTTGATCATCCGCCCGGACGTGGATGGATTTGGCGAGGGAACGCTTTACGCACTGGCTGCGGTTGTTGCCATCACCGTGCGCGACCTGCTGACCAGACGTATGTCAACCGAGGTGCCATCGATATTGGTGACGCTAATGGCCTCGCTGGCTGTATTGCTGTTCGCGGGCTTGGCCTCTACCCAGGTTTCCTGGGAACCGGTCTCTGTCAATGGGTTGGCCGCAGTGGTGGGCGCGGCATTGTTCATTGTTGTCGGCTATCTTTGCTCGGTCATGACAATGCGAGTTGGCGATGTCGCCTTTATTTCACCGTTTCGTTACACAGGACTACTATGGGCGCTGCTGTTGGGTTGGCTGGTGTTTGGCGATTGGCCGGATGCACTGACACTGCTGGGGGCGGTGATTGTCGTCGCAACCGGCCTGTTTACACTGTATCGCGAGCGTAAACTTTCAAGCGGCTGAAAACACCCGCCGGATGTGATCCGCGTCCATCGCGAACCGAGCGGAAAACTCGCCTTCCTGTTCAGGGGTAAGTGCCTCGACCGGAATGGCCTTTACTGGCTTCTGACGCGAGTCGTTATACCCATTGTGCGTGCGGACAAACATAGGAGCGTCGGTGATCGTCACCGTTGGCATAAACCGATGAATTTTCTCATGGGCGAAATTCATAATGGTGAGGTGACAGTCGGCTTCTATATACATGCCCATGGATGCCACGTAATAGGGCCGGTGGATCTCAGTAGCCGAAATACCCTCGGCACCAACTTCGGCCACATAGCCGCGGTTAAAGTCAAAGGCGACTGTCCGGTTCTTGGCAATCAATCCCGAACAGTCGGACACCGTGGCCCTTAGCCGTTCGATGAAATCCACCGAAACAGCATCATCGTCATCATGACGGAACTGCAAACAAGGTTGCGACGGATCTCGCCGCGCCGCGTTCAGGATTTCCTTCATCACAGTACGTTGCTTGCGCGGAGGTTCAGCGTGAATCCGAATTTGTGGGATATTCTCGCATAGGTCATGCAACCGTTCAAAATGGTGCTTGGGTAAGTTGTCTCCGATCACAATGATCAGTTCAAAGTCCTGGTCGGTTTGCGCCTTCAGGCAGGGCAGGGCGACGGTTTCCATCAATCGAAACCTCTCCTCCAGGCGCTGCTCACCGTAAAGAAAGGCGATCCGTTCTTCGACCGTCTCATGTTCGACCTGAAACCCACCATAGGCAGGGTAAGAGAACCGGCACAGACCAATGATTTGCATGAAATTTGACCCTGACCGAAGAATGACTATGTATACGGCACTATGGCGCGCCGAGTGGCCGACGACAAGATGAACAACGGCCTGTTTCAGCGGGGAATGGAGCAGGCAGATAGAGTCATTCTCGCGCCTGTTGACATCACATGCGACTCCCCATATACGCGCACCATCCGGCATTTGGGGTCTCCTCATAAGCCGATATCAAAACTGTAGTGGACCAAGATTCAAGCACCTATCGCCTGGATCCTCTGTAAACCCACCGCGTCGTTCACCTCGGAATGGGAGCGATTGCGGTTTTTGCGCTTGCGTAAGCAAGTCGTGAAGAACTTTCGCCGCACGCGTCAGCGTGCATGACCATGAGTTGCAAAACGGGGAATGAACCGGAATGCCAACGATCCAACAGCTGATCCGCAAACCGCGGCAGCCGAAAGTAAAACGCTCGAAGTCCATGCATATGCAAGGCTGCCCGCAAAAGCGCGGCGTCTGCACACGTGTGTACACGACCACTCCTAAGAAACCTAACTCCGCGATGCGGAAAGTTGCCAAGGTTCGCCTGACCAACGGTTTCGAAGTGATCTCCTATATCCCAGGTGAAAGCCACAACCTTCAGGAGCACTCTGTGGTTCTGATCCGTGGCGGCCGGGTAAAGGATCTTCCCGGCGTTCGTTACCACATCCTGCGCGGTGTTCTGGATACCCAGGGCGTCAAAGACCGTAAACAACGTCGTTCGAAGTACGGCGCGAAGCGTCCTAAGTAAGAGGAATATTCGATGTCACGTCGTCACGCCGCTGAGAAGCGCGAAATTCTGCCCGACGCCAAATTTGGTGATCGCGTATTGAGCAAATTCATGAACAATCTGATGATCGATGGTAAGAAATCGATCGCAGAGCGGATCGTCTACAACGCAATGGATCGCGTTGAGAGCAAGATCAAACGTTCGCCAGTCGAAGTCTTCCACGAAGCCCTCGACAACATCAAACCTTCGGTCGAAGTTCGTTCGCGCCGTGTTGGTGGTGCTACTTATCAGGTTCCTGTTGAAGTACGCCCCGAACGCCGCGAAGCTCTGGCCATCCGCTGGTTGATCAACGCTTCCCGTGCCCGCAACGAGAACACCATGGAAGAGCGCCTTGCAGGCGAGCTTATGGACGCTGTCCAGTCCCGTGGTTCCGCCGTTAAAAAGCGCGAAGACACCCATAAGATGGCCGATGCTAACAAAGCATTCAGCCATTATCGCTGGTAACCTCTAAGGATTAGGACGAGAACAATGGCTCGCGAATATCCCCTCGACCGCTACCGTAACTTCGGGATCATGGCGCACATCGATGCAGGTAAAACTACCTGCTCCGAGCGCATCCTGTTTTATACTGGTAAGTCACACAACATCGGCGAAGTGCACGACGGCGCTGCTACCATGGATCACATGGAGCAGGAGCAGGAACGTGGAATCACCATCACTTCGGCTGCGACCACCACATTCTGGGAACGCACCGAAGACGGTGAAACCCCGGATTCTGAAAAGCACCGGATGAACATCATCGATACCCCTGGCCACGTTGACTTCACGATTGAAGTTGAACGTTCGCTGGCGGTTCTTGATGGTGCGGTTGCACTGCTTGACGCCAACGCTGGTGTTGAGCCTCAGACCGAAACCGTGTGGCGTCAGGCTGACCGCTACAAGGTTCCGCGTATCGTGTTCGTCAACAAGATGGACAAGATCGGCGCTGACTTCTTCAACTGTGTTGAAATGATCGCCGACCGTACCGGTGCTCGCCCAATGCCGATCCAGTGCCCAATTGGCGCTGAGACCGAGCTTGAAGGCATGATCGACCTGGTCACCATGAAAGAATGGGTTTGGGCTGGCGAAGATCTGGGCGCATCTTGGGAGCACCGCGAAATTCGCGCTGAGCTCAAGGACAAGTGCGACGAGATGCGTGCTGAGATGATCGAATTGGCCGTCGAAATGGACGACGACGCCATGGAAGATTATCTCGAAGGCGAAGAGCCCTCGGTTGAGCTGCTGCGCACGCTGATCCGTAAGGGTACGCTGGCGATGTCGTTCGTGCCGGTTCTGTGTGGTTCCGCGTTCAAAAACAAAGGTGTTCAGCCTCTGTTGAACGCTGTGATCGACTTTCTGCCTAGCCCAATGGACGTTGTTGATTACATGGGCTTCCTGCCCGGTGATGATGACGAAGTTCGTAACATTGCGCGTCGTGCAGACGACGACATGCCGTTCTCGGGCCTGGCGTTCAAGATCTGGAATGACCCCTTTGTGGGCTCACTGACCTTTACCCGCATTTACTCCGGTAAGCTGGAAAAGGGTGACTCGTTCCTGAACTCGACCAAAGGCAAAAAAGAGCGCGTTGGCCGCATGATGATCATGCACTCCAACGACCGTGATGAAATCAGCGAAGCATTCGCTGGTGACATTATCGCTCTGGGCGGACTGAAAGACACCACAACTGGTGACACTCTGTGCGCGATCTCTGATCCGGTTATCCTGGAAACAATGAACTTCCCCGATCCTGTGATCGAGATTGCCATTGAACCCAAGACCAAGGGTGACCAGGAAAAGATGTCGACTGGCCTTCAGCGTCTGTCTGCAGAAGATCCTTCCTTCCGTGTTGAAACCGATTTTGAATCGGGTCAGACCATCATGAAGGGCATGGGCGAACTTCACCTGGATATTCTGGTGGACCGTCTGCGTCGTGAATTTGGTGTTGATGCCAACATCGGTGCGCCTCAGGTTGCTTACCGCGAGACCATCGGTCACGAAGTCGAGCATACCTACACCCACAAGAAACAGTCGGGTGGTTCGGGTCAGTACGGCGAAGTGAAACTGCTGATCACTCCAACAGAAGCGGGCGAAGGTTTCTCCTTCGAATCCAAAATTGTTGGTGGTGCGGTGCCTAAGGAATACATCCCAGGTGTTGAAAAAGGCATCAAGTCTGTCATGGACAGCGGCCCACTGGCTGGCTTCCCTGTGATCGACTTCAAAGTGCAGCTGCTTGACGGTAAGTTCCACGATGTTGACTCCAGCATTCTGGCCTTCGAAATCGCATCACGTATGTGTATGCGTGAAGGTATGCGCCTTGCCGGTGCGAAGATGCTTGAGCCAATCATGAAGGTCGAAGTGATCACACCTGAAGAATACACAGGTGGTATCATTGGTGACCTGACATCGCGTCGTGGTCAGGTGACTGGACAAGAGCCTCGTGGCAACGCAATTGCCATCGACTCGTTTGTGCCTTTGGCCAACATGTTCGGCTACATCAACACTCTGCGTTCGATGAGCTCGGGCCGCGCCCAGTTCTCGATGCAGTTTGACCACTACGATCCGGTTCCGAATGCGATCTCGGAAGAGATCCAAGCGAAATACGCATAAGCGTCAAATATTTAGCGAGTGCGCGATTGTCGCGCACTCGCCTCAAACAAATAGGAGGCCATCATGGCTAAGGAAAAGTTCGAACGTAACAAACCACACGTCAACATCGGCACCATCGGCCACGTTGACCACGGCAAAACCACGCTGACCGCAGCGATCACCAAGTACTTTGGTGACTTCCAGGCCTACGACCAGATCGATGGCGCACCGGAAGAAAAAGCCCGTGGTATCACCATCTCGACCGCCCACGTTGAGTATGAAACCGAAGCCCGTCACTATGCTCACGTTGACTGCCCCGGCCACGCCGACTACGTCAAAAACATGATCACTGGTGCGGCGCAGATGGATGGCGCCATCCTGGTTGTGAACGCAGCTGACGGCCCAATGCCGCAGACTCGTGAGCACATCCTGCTGGGTCGCCAGGTTGGCATCCCGTACATGGTTGTCTACATGAACAAAGTTGACCAGGTTGACGACGAAGAGCTGCTGGAACTGGTGGAAATGGAAATCCGCGAGCTGCTGTCTTCTTACGAATACCCTGGCGACGACATTCCTGTGATCCCTGGTTCGGCTCTGGCCGCCATGGAAGGCAAGACACCAGAAATCGGCGAAGAGTCGATCAAGAAGCTGATGGCTGCTGTTGACGAGTACATCCCAACACCAGAGCGTGCTGTTGACCAGCCGTTCCTGATGCCTGTGGAAGACGTGTTCTCGATCTCTGGTCGTGGTACTGTTGTAACTGGCCGTATCGAGCGTGGCGTTCTGAACGTTGGCGACGAAATCGAAATCGTTGGCATCAAAGACACTCAGAAAACCACCTGTACTGGTGTTGAAATGTTCCGCAAGCTGCTGGATCGCGGTGAAGCAGGCGACAACGTTGGCGCATTGCTGCGTGGTATCGACCGTGAAGCGGTTGAGCGCGGCCAGGTTCTGTGTGCACCTAAGTCGGTGAACCCACACACTAAGTTCGAAGCTGAGGCCTATATCCTGAGCAAAGACGAAGGCGGTCGTCACACACCATTCTTCGCCAACTACCGTCCTCAGTTCTACTTCCGGACAACAGACGTCACTGGTACCGTTGTTCTGCCCGAGGGCACAGAAATGGTCATGCCAGGCGACAACCTGAAGTTCAACGTTGAGCTGATCGCACCAATCGCGATGGAAAACGGCCTGCGCTTTGCGATCCGCGAAGGCGGCCGCACAGTTGGCGCTGGTGTTGTGTCCAAGATCATCGAGTAATCACAGCTACGCTGTGATGGTGGCGACAGGGTATCCGCGTCAAGGCGCGGATGTCCCGAGAGCCACACAGGTGAGATGATAAACAAGGGCTGCCCCAGGGCGGCCCTTTTTCATTTGGGGCCCGTATGTTCGCGCATAGACTGGTCTGATGCCTCATTCAGCGGCACCATTAATTCGATCTCCAGGCCCTCGATCAGTGCATCCTGACATGAGGCGAGCTTGCCCAGCAATGAACTGAGTTCCATTACCGGTCCGTCAGGAAGTGCGATACGAATTGGCAGGAATACCGGGATTTCACCCAGATCACCCAGATGTCGCTCCATGCCTGCAAAACGGCCCTGTGATTGGGCAGTTTGCAACACTTGGGCGATCCGTGGGCTGTTGGACGCGGCGCGCTGCAGGCGATAGAACATAACCCCTGCTGCTTCATCCCAGTTCTGCACCAACCCCTGAAACATGTCGCTCATCATCACTTCAAGCAGATTAACTGGCACATTGCCTTGCGGCAAAAAACCGCCAAATATTTGATCAAACGCCGCATTGCTCCGCAGAACGTTCCAATCCGGGTCGAGCACCAATGCCGGGAAGGGCCAGTTCTTCAACACGCGTGTTTCGATCATGTCCAATGCGGCATGTATCTCAGGTGATTCCATGTTGCGCTGCACATAAGGATTGGCCAGCCCTGACGCGTCATACAGGTTAACCCGCTGCGCGATGTTGAGGTCCATCGCCCGGCAGATCCGCGTCATGAACGATGGTGTGGGCAGTGATCGCCCGGTTTCCAAAAATGAAACATGACGCTGAGTTGAGTCGAGTGATAGCGCCAGAGCAGCTTGCGACAACCCGCGGGCTGCGCGAATGTCTTTTAAAACGTGGCCGAACGAAGTCATGGTCATTCCCTCCAAGGG
>ENA-ORXI01003091-ORXI01003091.1-sediment-metagenome-genome-assembly--contig:-NODE-3091-length-11467-cov-32.131519_pt1 | contig 11467 bp, 7 predicted proteins | sample MGYA00237861_ERZ511468 | MGnify/ENA primary metagenome ERZ511468 (study PRJEB26299, sample SAMN06266213) | sediment metagenome | isolation source: Hudson Canyon methane seep mesocosm | place...
AAGTTTCTAGCATACAGACTTAACTTTTCTAAATCCTTATCATCGTAATCGACAATCTGAGACATAAATTCATAGAACCGTACAAACGTACCTAAATCCTTTTTAAAGATTTCTAGTGCATCTTTTTCCTGTTTGCATTCCTTAAAGCTATTTTCAGCATTGGCGATTAATACGGCATCAGCGGTTTTCTTGGTGCGCTCAAACATGTCTTTAGCTTGCTTGTAGGCATCCATTGCTGACTTATATCGCTTTTGCCAACGCTCAACTGCGGGCTTACAAATATTAGCTATAGCCGCATTACTTTTACTTTTTTGTAAAAATGCTATACAAAACTGATCGACCTCGTGCCATTGGAATATACCGGTTGCTCTTAGCTTATCGAACAAATCAAAAATCAAATCAGGGTCTGATACATCATCCAGCTCAGCGGTTTGATAATACGGCTGAAACGACTCTAAAATTTCATCAGGATCATTAAAGAAATCCAGTATAAACGTGCCTGTTTCAGCTTTGCCTGGATAGGTTCGATTTAAGCGTGATAGGGTCTGTACACATTCCACACCACCGAGTTTTTTATCAACATACATGGCACACAGCTTAGGTTGATCAAAGCCAGTTTGAAACTTATTCGCCACCAACATCACTTGATAATCATCCGAATCAAAGGCCTTACGCATCTTTCGGCTATTAAGCTTAGGATTCATATTGCTTTCAGTGTATTTTTCTCCGATTAAGCCAGCGACATTCGGATCTTTTTCGTTAAATTCCACTTCACCAGAAAATGCCACCATCGCATGAATCTTTTGATAGCCTTTTTCGGTAATATATTTATCAAAACACAATTTATAACGCACCGCTTCTTTACGAGAACTAGTCACCACCATCGCTTTGGCTTGACCACCTAACAAGCCCATGACGTTATCTTTAAAGTGTTCTACGATCACCTGAACTTTTTGCGAGATGTTGTAATCATGCAAACGCACCCATTGGTTCAGTTTAACTTTCGCACGTTTACTTTCCACTTCTTGGTCTGAGCCTTGAATCTTCATTGCCAAGTTATAGGCGACTTTATAATTGGTGTAATTTTTCAACACATCCAGAATAAAGCCTTCTTCAATTGCTTGGCGCATACTGTAAACATGATAGGCTTCGGGTTTATTTCTCTTGGACGGCGCTTCATCGGGATTAGTTAAACGACCAAACAGTTCCAATGTTTTAGTTTTTGGTGTGGCGGTAAACGCTAAATAACTGAGATTAGAGGATGCCCTGCGTGAAGCCACCGCCGCATCTAATATATCTTCTGTGCTTAATTCTTCATCGGTGCTGTCTACCATCAACACTTCTTTTAACTGCCGTGCGGTTGAGCCTGTTTGCGATGAATGTGCCTCATCCGCAATCACCATATAATTACGCTCTTTTAAGCTCACGCTATTTTCTATGGCTTCTAAAACATAAGGAAAGGTCTGAATGGTGACAATAATAATCGGTTGAGAGTTTTCTAAAGCACTGGCAAGCTTTTCTGATTTAGACCCGACTCCTTCTTTTTTATTAATACGCCCAACAACCCCATCTACACTGGTAAACTGAGAAATGGTCTCTTGCAACTGCTCATCCAGCACATTTCTATCGGTCACAATAATGACCGAATCAAACTGCTTATGGCCGCTGGCATTATGTAAAGACGATAACTGATGTGCTACCCAAGCAATCGAATTAGACTTACCCGAACCCGCACTGTGTTGAATTAAATACTTATGTCCTGGCCCTTCCGTTCTCGCTGCCTCGACTAATTTATTAACCACATCCCATTGATGATAACGCGGGAAGATTAAGGTTTCTTTTTTATATTTGCGTCCTTCCCAATTTTCTTCCTCTTCAATCTGTAAATGTACAAAGCGAGCCAGAATCTTTAGAAGATTATCAGGCTGTAATATCTCGCTCCATAAATAATCGGTCGCGTACTGATTAATATCCGCAGGTACATCATTCCCCGCGCCACCGTCTTTAGTCCCTTTATTAAACGGCAAAAAATAAGTCTCATCGCCCTCTAAACGCGTCGCCATATATACTTCATATTGACTGACTGCAAAATGCACCAAAGCACCACGTTTAAAGCTTAATAACGGTTCTGATTTTTTAGTGGCGGGATCAATCGCAAAACGCGTGGTTTTATATTGTTTAATAGCATTTTGTACTGCCTGCTTAAACTCAGACTTTAACTCTAAAGTGGCAATAGGCAAACCATTAACAAATAACACCAGATCAATACGCCAGGCTTTAGCTTTAGTGCCTGTTTGCTCCAAATGTTCTTTTGTTGCCCACGGACTATAAACTAATTCAGGTACAACACGGCAACGATTCTGTTTATATCGAGCCAAAGTATCAGGATTCAAATCATGTTCGGGTTTAAACTGGCATAAACTAAAGCGCGTACCGCGATCACGTAATTCATGACGTAACACACCCAAAGTGCCAAAAGTACGCATTTCTTTATTGGCGGCATTGGGATCAGCTTTATTCAGCTGAGTCGCTACGCGCTCTAAAAATTTTTGCTCGGGATTATTCGGGTAAAGTGTGCAGAATTTCTGCCATTGAACATTCTGAGTTTCTTTAACAAAACCTAAAACATCTTCCTCATATAAAGCTAATTTACGATTGTAGTTTTCAGGCTTACCTAACAGCCAGCCATTAGCAACTAGCTGGTTGATCATATCGTTTTGAAAAACAAATTCAGTAGACTTATCTCCACCATAATAACTGGCCATTTTATATCCTTATAAAGTCCAAATCTTTTCACAAAGTTGCTGGTATAAAGCCTGACGTTTTTCAAAGTCAGCTTTCTTAAAATCATCATGCGCCTCAAATGGAAGGCCGCACTCTTCTTTAAGCTTTTTAAAGTTTGGATTATTTACATAGGCAAGTGAACATAACGATTTCACTAAAAGATTCTCCTTTATATAGTGCGTTTTTTTAATACTGTAGGGCTTGTCACCGTAAGACTGATTTGTCCCTTTTGGTAGTAACACTAATCCACCCAATCGGTTGCGGTAGATGTCAAAATCATGCTGCTGTGAAAATTCATCCTTATGTTCATCAAAGTGCTGGCTCCAGATATGCTCTATCTGAAAAGGCTTCCCTGCCGTCTTATGATAATAATTAACAAAATTTGTACTTTCACCCGCCAATTCATCTACATAGCCTGAGAGTCGAGACAGCAAATATTTAACAAATGCCTTGTTTTGTCCGTGCAGTCGAAAGCGATGAAACCCATCCCATTTCTCATCCATGTTATCGAGCTTACCAACCAATATCATGCGTAATTCATCTAATGTTTTATCACGTAGCTCTTTTACTAAGGTATACATGGTGTACCGAATAGACGTTGCACCAAAGATTCTAAAGTTTATTGAACGACGCACACAAAAAATCTCGATATACTTAGCCACCAAATTCATTTTCTGGTCAGCTACATCAATACTATCGGTAGTTAGCAACGGAGCAAGCAACAAGGGATAACTGAGAGATGATGCAATCCCCCATTGCTTAATATAATGAATAGAATCCAAGCCTGGTGTTAATTGCTCTTCTGCCTGATGAATACGAAGATACGCTTGTAGATAATATTTAAATTGCTCATTCACAAACTGGTTAAAATCCGACTGTGAATCTTTATCAAGGGAAATTAAATGTAGATTATCCCGAAACCAGTTGTGAAAGCGCGTACCAATTTTTTCAAAATCTTCATTTTTCGAGCCCGCCTTACCCTGCCTTATAGTGATTGCGTATTTAGCCCGTAACCAACACTGAATAAAACGCTGATCTTCTTCTTTATCAAAACTTTGCAACGTAATAATCGATTTTTTCCAAAAGTCATTAGTGACTTTCCTTAATTCATCATCTTTAAAGCGTGATAATAAATAGCCTTTCAACATCTCTGTCGGCGTGAGATTTAAACCACGGTCATTCATGGTCTCAAAAATGGTATAGGCGTTATCATCTGAATAAGCCAAAATTTCAACCAGCACGACTCGTTCTTTAAACCAATCAATAAAAAAAGGTAAAACAACTTCATCTATTTCTTTGGGAAACGCTTCAACTATATCGCTGTATCGCTCAACCATATTAACGGTTGATGCATCCGCATCCTCTGGTAAGGAATATTCACCTTTCTCGAATAACGCTTGTAAGCATTGCGTACGTTCAGGCACATCAATATTAAACGATTTTTTACCAAACTTTTCAGAAAAAATCATCCCTTCAACAGCTTCATCCACTCCACAAGAACTCTGTAGATTATTTAAAAACACCAAAATAAGTGTTAAAGAAGTAAGGCGTTGTTGGCCATCAATAATACTGCGCTTGCCCGACTTTTCACTGAGAACAAAGGGGCCTAAATAGTAACTGTTATAGTTTTCAACTTCGTACCTTTCATGCTGTGACTCATATTCATTCAAAAAAGCAGTTGCCAAATCAGTAACCAATTGCTCAATATGCTTTTGTTGCCAGCTGAATTCTCGTTGATAGTAATCGACTGTGTATTTTTTGCTATCCAACACTTCCACTATCGAGCGATTTTTCGCTTCGATTTTATTCTCCAATGCACTCATGCAGCTACTTCCTTGTTGTTATTTTTATTAGAAGGTTCTGGTGCTTGCCAGTTTCTTACGTCAATTTTTCCTGTGACTGCTGCGGAGATTAGGGCGGTGCGGCGTTCTTTTATTAAATCAACCCCGTTAAAAGATCTAGCAATCAAATGATCTATTTTTTCGCACGTATCATCAACATAAGTAACAATATCATTTTGCTCACTTAATTCTGGAAGTATAAAGCGAGTTGCTTTAAAGTCACCTAGTGAAACACGTTTTCTCGTACCTTCAACACTAATATCGTTAATCACCATTTGACCAAAATCAGAATTCAATAGCATTGTTAAAAACAATGGAGTTACCACGTTACGATCCACTCTAATTCTTATGACATCTTGAGTAATAATTGCATCAGCTTCATTTTCTGGATATACACAAGCAGCACCAGGAGGGTCTCCAACCTTTGAAATTAAAACATCACCTGATTTAACCTTGCAAACGTCCAGCTGTTCAGCTTTTTCTGAGGTAACACAAACAGTACTCTTTCTTTTATAACCAGTTCGTTTTAAATCACGAATATAAATGACCGGGACACCATCTTCCCTTAGTTCACAGGCCAATAAATCACTGCCAAATGGACCATTAACGAAACTTCCTCTATTACTTTCTGAAACATTTGTTAGCTTCACTTTTGTGACCCAATGCTCAGGCACATCACCCAACCACTCAACACCTGAGTCACGCATGGGGGCGTTGGAATTTAAACCTTTAGTTACGGCATGGCTAATCACTGCCTGACGTTTTTCTTTTAGTAGTTTGATCAGCTGTTGTTGTTTTTCGATCAGGGCATCGATTTTGGCAGTTTCATGGTCGAGGAAGTTAGCAATAGTTTCTTGCTCATCAGTAGACGGCAACAATATTGGTACATTTCCAAAACTTTCAGGGTACAACCGAAGTCGAGAATCAATCACACCAGTTGACCTAGTTTTAAAATGGCCTGTGTAAGTATCTGTTCGTAATAAATAATGCATATAATCCGAAGATACATTTTCACTAAAACGAAATACTGAATATGCTGGGCTTACTATTCCATCATATTTTGTAACGCCAAGGCCTCGCTTCCATGCAAGCATAATATTCATTACAAGATCATTTTTTTCACATTTTTTGTAATCTACAAGTGATTCTGCTCTAGACAAAAAATCACCTTTATCGATCACATCACCCCTGGGCTTAACACCGTAATATTCTGAAACTGATAATAATGTTTCCTTGCCTGTTACAGAGCGTACGCTATATTCAGTAAATACAAATTTCCCTCTCAAAATCCGCCAACTTGCAGGTAGCTTACTTATCAGCTCAACCCCAGAATCCTTATATTCTTCATAAGCCTGATATTTCATAACTCACCGCCCAACTCATTTTCTATCTCTTCAATACTGGGTAACCTAGATTGCAGATCTTTAGGAAGTGATTGCGTTAGTTGATACTCCGAAACACCAATAGGCTTTTGAATATCACTTAAAGCATATTCTGCTACCAGTCGATCTTTGTTTTTACACAGTAGAATGCCAATAGTCGGCTGATCCGCTTCTTTGCGTAATTGCTCATCAATGGCTTTAATATAGAAGTTCAGTTTGCCTGCATGTTCAGGTTCAAAGTCGCCTATTTTAAGTTCAATCACCACATAGCAATGTAATTGAGCATGATAAAACAGCAAATCGATAAAGAAGTCACGCTCTCCCACTTGTATCGGGTATTGCTTGCCCATATAGGCAAAGCCAGCGCCTAGTTCTAATAAGAAATGGGTAATATGCTCAATCAAGCCTTGCTCTAATTCCCGTTCGCTGTGTTGTTTGCTGAGAGTTAAAAAATCAAAGATATAAGGATCTTTTAAGGCTTGCTGGGCAAGGTCTGATTGAGGTGCGGGTAAAGTCTCACTAAAGTTGCTAATGGCTTTGCCTTCACGTTGCCATAAGCCACTTTCCATTTGATGGGTTAATACGCTACGGCTCCAGCCATTGTCCAGCGTGTTTTGTACGTAGTACACGGCCTCTTCAACACTTTGGCATTTAGCGATAATCTTTAAATTGTGTCCCCAAGGGATTTGAGTCAATTGCGAAACAGGCTGTTGCGCAATTTCAGACGCTGATGACCAGAACTGATACCACTTGCGAATTTGCTCCAAATTACGTTTGGAAAAACCTTTCATGTCTGGAAACTCTGCCATTAAGTCTTGGCTCAATTGCTTTAAAAATCCATCGCCCCAGCGTGCTTGTGCTTGCCTAAGAACAATCTCTTCGCCTAATTCCCAGTAGAATTCTAATAGCGCACTATTTACCTTAACCACGGCTTTAAGCTGTGACTGCAGTACTTTTTGTTTAAGGTCTTTTAACCAGTGTTTGTATTCGTTGTTAAGTAATAGTTCATTGCTCACGAATGTACCTCGCGTAACAGTTCCATAATCTCAGCACTGACTTTATCTAAGTCGGCATCAATATCCACTAAATCACGCGGGGGTTGGTATTGATAGAAATGACGGTTAAAGGGAATTTCATAACCAACGATGCCGATTTCTTCATCTTTGGCATCTTTCTTATTGGCATCTATCCAAGCATCCGGCACATGCGGTTGTACTTCTTTTTTAAAGTAGGCTTGGTTAATATCATTAACACGTTGGCTAGGATCAAGCGTGACATTTTCATTATCACGTAAATCGCCATCAGCTTTGTATTCTATAGTTTGGCCATTGACTTCAAATAAACCATATAAGGGATTCGCTGGGGTTTTATGTATTTTCTTAATGACTTTTTCAGCGTCTGGGTTTTTCCAGCTAACCGCATTGGTAATTTGTTTTTTCTCTTTGGTATCGAGTTTTATCCCTGTTGCTTTTAGTACGGCTTCATAGTCATTCATATCATCAGACTGCGCAGTACCGATGCTTTGTTGCAATTGTTTAGCTTTTAACAGGGTTTGTTTTTGGGTTGCCCAGATTTTATTGTCCAACAGGTCTTTTATCTGTTTTTCTTTGAGTTCGCTAAAGTGGAGTTTGATATGTTTGCGTAGGGTTTCTTCATGTTCGCTTAATACGCCATAGTTTTCGCAGTCTTCATTATCAGACCAGTTCGCGCCATATTCAGCATACGCCCATTTCATCACGGCATTTAACGGCTTAGGGGCAAAGCGTAACTCTACTATGCGCTCATCACTGAATTGATACGATTCTCTGAGTGGACGTTCTATGGTGATGCGGCGATAACCAAACTCATGTGTGTTAAATATTTTACTGGAAAAGGTTTTTGGGGCTTCTGTTTTAGGGTTAGCTGATTGACGACCGCGATTACTTTTTTGTTCAGCAGGTTTATCTAACTCTTTAGTAATGGTTTCAAAATCTCCAAAACTACGAGTAATGGTGGCAATATCGGTTTCATCCATCACTTTACGTTTAGATCCTAATGATTTACGCATTTTACCGCATAGGTTAACACCGTTGATTAGCTGAACTTTACCTTTACGCTGTTCGGCTTTCTTATTGGATAACACCCAGACATAAGTGGCTATACCTGTGTTGTAAAACATATCAGTCGGTAAGGCGACAATGGCTTCTAATAAATCGGCTTCGAGTATGTAACGGCGTATTTCTGATTCACCTGATCCTGCTCCTCCTGTGAATAAGGGCGAACCATTTAAGATAATGCCAATTCTTGCACCGCCTTGGTCTGATCCTCTCAGTTTACTAATCAGATGTAATAAGAATAATAAGGAACCGTCTGAAACTCGGGGTAAGCCTGGACCAAATCGACCATCAAAACCTTTTAAGCTGTTTTCATCTTTAATAGCTTGTTCTATCTTTTTCCAGTCCACACCAAAAGGAGGATTGGAGAGCATATAATCAAATTTATCAGCGTAGAGTTGATCGTTAGATAATGTGTTACCGAGTTTGATATTGCTGACATCCTGCCCTTTAATCAGCATATCCGCTTTACAGATAGCATAACTTTCTGGGTTAAGTTCTTGCCCATAAGCACGCATCACGGCTTGGGGGTTTAACTCATGTACATATTCCATGCCAGCGGATAAAAATCCACCTGTTCCTGCGGTGGGGTCATAAATAGTACGAATAATCCCTGATTTAGTTAAGGCATCATCGTCTTCCATAAAGACTAGAGATGTCGTTAACCTAATAATGTCTCTGGGCGTGAAGTGCTCTCCAGCGGTTTCATTAGAGCCTTCAGCAAAACGCCTGATTAATTCTTCAAACACTAAGCCCATATCATGATTGGAAATGGCTTTAGGACTTAAATCAGTTTGTCTGACTTTTTGGACAATTTTATACAGCAGGTCTGCATCATTAAGCTGACCGATAAATTCAGCAAAGTTGAAATATTCAAATATCTCTCTGGCATCTTTTGAAAAACCTTGGATATAGGATTCTAGATTATCTTTAATACCTGCTTCACCTAGCTTAGATAAATCCATTTTGGAAATATTGAAAAAGGATAAGTTATTAGTGGCGCGTAATAACATCTTTTCCTGAGCTTCTTCAGGCAAGTTCATTGTCTGTATTTTATCGTGCTGGGCTAAAACAGCTTCTTTGCTTTCTTCTAACACACCTTCAAGGCGGCGTAATAATGTAAACGGCAGGATGACTCGGCCGTATTGGCTTTGTTTAAAATCACCACGTAAAAGATCGGCTAAGGACCAGATAAAGCTTGCTAGGTTGTTGGGTGTTTGGGTCATTAATTTGTTTTCGTAAGTTTGTTATCTGAGCATGAAGAAAATTTACAATAATTAGTCGTGTAAAGCTTAAGAGCCTTGAGTTGTGTTCAATGCCTATTCAGTAATGTACCAAGTTGTTAACTAGATTCCAATTTTTAATGCTTGTTAGTTTAATCGTTCCTGTCGTTTTTCTTAAAAAATCCGTATCAAGAATTTAATATTCAAAACAAAATACCTAGCGCGCCACCCTAATTCATAAAACATTAGGACGCCTTACAAGCAATATTCATTCATATGCAGTGTGATTTATAAGAGTTAGAATCTGCGTGCAGACAAGAAAAGCCACTAACAAATATTGCTAGAACATATTATCTCGGATAAAGAATCAGGTATGTGTCCTTTGTTTGAAAAATACGATGGAAATATCGACGCCAACAATTCATATAACATACTGATTTAATTGAAATAAAAAGTACCCTGGGTATTGACAAGTGCTTTAAAAAAGAATTATACTTTCACCGTGGTTTGGTTTTATTCGTACACCGTTATCAATCTATTTTATAATAGCTCTTGTGATGGTGTAGTTATCTATAGCGGATTAATTACCCGTAAACATAACTGATCTGCTTGCCAGGTTTTGAACCGCCATCACTCTTAAACAAAATATAAACTTTCCTTAACTTCAAAATAAGGCAATATCATGAATACTATTCTATCCAGTAGTAGCAAAATAAATGTGCTACCCGGTTTTATCATCTCCGATAAAGATGGCATCTATGCAACTCAAAATGACTTCATAACAGAAAATGAAATTATCCGATCAGCAAAGGCTCTCTTAAAAAAACGACTCACCAATGACAACGACTTTTTTACAAGTCCTGAGACCGTCAAAGATTTTTTAATGCTTGAGTACTCAGCAAAAGAGCACGAGTGTTTTGTCGTGTTATTTCTAAATAATCAACACAAGCTCATAAAAGCAGTTGAAATGTTTAATGGGACAATTGATAGTGCTAGCGTTTACCCAAGAGAGATATTAAAAACAGCATTACAATTAAATGCAGCCGCCGTTATTCTTTCGCATAACCACCCTTCCGGCATAACAGAACCTAGCCAGGCAGATAAAAGCATCACAACAAAGATTAAAAGCTCTTTAAGCCTAATTGATATAAGAGTACTTGATCATATTATTATTGGTGCTGTGGATTCATTCTCTTTTTCTGAGGGGGGCTTATTATGAGCATTTATGAATTAGAGCAAGTGGTAAAAGCCGAAATCATCGAGAGAGCAGATGAGTTAAAAGAAAATCCTTACCCGAGTGATTTACTTTTTGAGTTAGCAGATAGCCATGTTCCTATTTATAACCATGAATTAGCTTCATGCTTAGCGGATGACCCAAGCTTAGCTGTTGTGGATGACGAGGGATTGGTAGACGGATCAAAAGGCATTTACCACATAATACAAGTTGCCATTTATGAGCGTCTTATTCAATCTGCTCATGAGACATTTGATACCCTACCCGATGTGGATGAATTAGAGGAAGTTGATTTAATGCCTGTTGTTAAAAACATTTCTGCTCAATCAGAGGTAAACCTAGGGGCTACGCTATGATTTTAATAGATATAACTTATGCAAACTGGACACCTGAGGATATTGATGAGGGTGAGACATTTGATAATGGCTATTTATTTCAGGATGAGCCAATCACATTTAAAACTTTAGTTGAGTTAATGTGAGGGTATGACGCGCCATCACCTTTCCCGGCTGATGAAAAAAGCTGGTTAACCGCCTTAACTATAAATTTAAAAACGGGCGTTGAAACCATACACAATATCCACTTCTCACCTAAAAACAAAAATCGAGATAAAAAATATTGGCGACTGGCTTTAAAGCAGGCAGGGTTTAAATAAAAATAACTTGAGTGGTACTTATGATAAGTGCCGCTCTATTTGTATAAGCAGCTACTGACTGAGAATTTTGCGTGGGTGTTGATTTTATTGGGGGCTACCCAGAAACTACTTTATTTCAAAGTAGCCCCTAGGTAGCCCCAATAAAAAAGGCCTGTAGAGTAAACTCTACAGGCCTTAGTATATGGCTCCCCCGGACGGGCTCGAACCGCCGACCTAGTGATTAACAGTCACCCGCTCTACCAACTGAGCTACAGG
>ENA-ORXI01003092-ORXI01003092.1-sediment-metagenome-genome-assembly--contig:-NODE-3092-length-11465-cov-39.318581_pt1 | contig 11465 bp, 12 predicted proteins | sample MGYA00237861_ERZ511468 | MGnify/ENA primary metagenome ERZ511468 (study PRJEB26299, sample SAMN06266213) | sediment metagenome | isolation source: Hudson Canyon methane seep mesocosm | place...
CTGTGCTACTTATTGTGCCAATTATTGTTACCTATGTTGCATTGCCGACATTAGATTATTTACCGCCAGTTAAGCGTGATGCCGTTGACGCTAATTTACGCTTTCCACCAGGAGCAAACGTAAACACTATCGAAAAAGAAGTTGTTGAGCCAATTGTTGCGCGTCTTAAGCCTTATATGGATGGTACCAAAGAGCCAGCACTGAAAAACTACTATTTATTTTCTGGACCGTTTGGTGGCAGTTTAGGGGTTCGAGCAAAAGACCAATCTAAAGTCGATGAGCTGCTTGATATTGTTCGCAATGAAATACTAGTCGACTTACCTGATACTCAAGCTTTTGCCTCTCAAGGGAATTTATTTGGCGGCTTTGGTGGTGGTCGTCAAGTTAGCGTACACTTGCAATCAAAAGACACCCGCGCATTACAAAATACAGCAAGACAAGGCATTGAATGGGTGAAAGCGGCAATTCCAGGCGCACGAGTTCAAGCAAATCCAGGTACTGAAATGGCTGAGCCAGAACTACGTTTAACACCTAATGATCGCAGTATTTTGGAGCAAGGTTGGAATCGTCGCGATATTGGTCGAGTGGTCAGAACCATGGGCGATGGTTTATTTGTTGGTGAATATTTCAATGGTAGTAAGCGCTTGAATATGATTTTACGCGCTGAAGGTTGGGATGACCCTGATAATTTAGGTGATGTGCCCGTTGTCACCGGTACAGGTTCAATAACCCAGTTATCTGAATTGGTTGATATTCAACGCACTGTTGGGCCATCACGATTAACACGAATCGATGGCAATCGTACTATTACGTTAAATGTTAACCCACCGGAAGGGTGGTCATTGGAACGAACTATTGCAGCACTTAAGAGTGACGTTGAGCCTCAGTTAAAAGCAAGTTTACCTAATGACGCCAATATTTTGTATGGCGGCAGTGCTGATCAATTGGAAAAAGCAATTTCGGTTATGGCGGAGAATTTCGCGTTTGCCTTGGTGATCCTATTTTTATTAATGGCTGCCTTGTTCCGCTCACTTAAAGACAGCGCGTTAGTGCTGATTACCATTCCATTAGCCACTGTGGGGGGAATACTAGCTCTGCAGCTACTCAATACTATTGTTTTTCAGCCACTTGATTTACTAACCATGATTGGTTTCGTTATCTTGCTCGGTTTAGTGGTAAATAACGCTATTTTATTGGTCCATCAAACTCGCACCGCGCAAAATAGCGGTATGTCGCGTGTTGATGCCATTGAACAAGCATTAACCTTAAGGCTACGACCTATATTCATGAGCACGGCAACCAGCTTTTTTGGCATGTTGCCATTATTACTAATGCCCGGTGCTGGCAGTGTTATTTACCGTGGTTTGTCGGCGGTTATTGTAGGTGGTTTAGCCGTTAGCACACTATTTACTATTGTTTTACTCCCATGTTTATTAAGGCTTAATCGCAGTGATTTCACTTTTGTAGCTAATGAGAAAACATTAATTAAACAGCCAGCACGAATTAAATTAATTGCTGACAAGTAAAAGCTCATTTTAAGGAGGTTATGATGAATAAATTTTATAAGTACTTAAGCGTAATGACACTGGCATCAAGCTTAGTTGTTAATGTTAGCGCTATGGCTGAAGAAAAAGAACAGCCAGGGCAATTAGTTAGTGTTGAGAAAGTTAAAAATGAACAAGTTAATCCAACATTATGGTTACCTGGAAATGTGATCAGCAGGATGAATGCGCCAATTTCTGCTGAACAAATGGGGCAGCTTCTTTGGATTGAAGATGTTGGCTCACAAGTGGAAAAAGGGCAAGTTATTGCTCGAATCGATAATCGACATTTAGTTTTACAAATGTCGCGACAGCAAGCACAAATTAAGCGTTATCATGCTGACGTGGTGTATTTAACGAGTCAAAAGAAACGCATGTCTGCTTTGAGCCAAAAGAATAATACAGCCATTAGTGAATTAGAACGTATTACTAAAGATTTAGCTGTAGCTGAAAGTGAAGTACTTGCTTTAAGTATGCAAATCAAGCAAACCGAATTAGCGATAGAGAAAACAGCAATAGTAGCGCCGTTTACAGGCAATATCAGTCAGCGTTTCGCTCATGTTGGTGAACTTATTAGTGTTGGTCGCTCGTTAGTGCAATTGGTTGATACAAACCATTTAGACATTATGATTGCTGCGCCAATTTCTATTGCACCTTTTTTGCAGAAAGACGCGAAAGTATTGGTGAAATGGCAGAATAAATTAGTTGAATTACCGGTCAGAACTTGGAGTAAGGCGGGGGTACAATCTTCTCGTACTTTTGATGTTAGATTAGATGCAAAAGATTTAACCTTGCTGGCAGGTTCGGCAGTAACGGTATCATTGCCGAAAGAACAAGTGAGTAAAGCGACATTAGTGCCGCGAGACGCATTAGTATTGCGAGAAAAAGAAACCTTTGTACTCACTGTTGATAAAGAAAATAATGCCAAAAAAGTGAATGTTTTAGTTGGCCAAGGTAGCGGTAGTTGGATTTCAGTTTCAGGTGCTATTTGGGCCGGTGATGAAGTTATTGTGCGCGGTGGTGAACGCTTGCAAGAAGGCCAAAAAATTAGAAGAGGTGAAAGTTTAGTGGCTAAAAGGTAATGCGCTTTATCAAATGACAAGTAAAAGTAATAATAAAATTAGAGGATGTACATGAGCTACTTTCGAGCCAGTTTGATAACAGTTAGTTTAATTTTAGTACTTGGCTTCTTAAGTAGTTGCTCAAACAATCAAAAACTCACGAGTGGTTTATTGGCGCCGAAGCCAGAGAACCATCAAGGTGGCGTTATTCAAGTTTATGCTGCAAGAACTTGGGGCGCTAAACAAGCGGTTGCTGTCCATACTTGGTTCAGTGTAAAGCGCAGTGGTGATGACCATTACACAAGTTATGAAATAATTGGTTGGCGATTAAGACGAAGTGATACTGCTTTGGTAGTGAGAACTAATAAGCCAGATCGTGACTGGTGGGGGCATCAACCTGAGTTGTTATTGGATTATCGCGCTGCAGATGCTGACGAACTTATTGCTCGTATAGAGCACATCGTCGAGCAATACCGATATAAAAACGAGTATCAAGCATACCCAGGTCCTAACAGTAATACCTTTACCGCTGCCATTGGCCGTGAAGTGCCAGAGTTAGGCTTAGATTTACCTTCTACGGCAATAGGTAAAGATTACAAAACCTTTAGTGAAATGTTTGGTCGTTCATCTTCTGGTAGCGGAGTGCAAGCATCATTTTTTGGCTTGTTAGGATTAACACTTGGTGTTGAAGAAGGCATTGAGCTTAATGTTTTAGGTTTGAATTTTGAATTGGACTTATTTGATCTTGCCATTGAATTACCGGGTGTAGGACGCATTGGCGCTGACGTGGTTACACCAGAAGCTGATATGAAACAGCATTTATATACAGTTGAAGCGAATAAAGATAAAAGAGAAGGAAAAGTAACCGCGAATTAATGTTTTCCTATGCGTTATAAAGATAACAACATAAATTACTTTGCTTTTCTCTATAGCGCGATAACCGTTGCTGAAATTCATTTGGTAGCTGTGCAATATCTTCGGCGGCGTTGTAATTAATAAACTTATTCGATAAATAAAGCGGTTGTAACACTTTATCCGCAAAACAAATTATTTTGGAATATGTCGGTAAACTAGGTTCATTTTTATCAACGGTATTACCGGGGGCAACTTGCTGAAGTTCAACTTTTGATTCTGCCATTATGAAGCGCAGCAATAAACTGGCTAGTCCTTTACCGCGATAAGCTTTCTCGGTAACCAAAGCATGTAATAACCAGAGCTCACCATTTTCTTGTCCTGCCGAAACCATTGCGCAGGCAATAATTTCGTTATTACCTTTGATAAAATAACATTGATCTTGTCCTATATAACTTGCGGCATATCGCTGAGCTTTATAAAAACGCATAATGTCTTTTTTATCTGTTTTTGCTGCTTTTTCTACAGCAAATAGTGGCGATTGATAGGGCAATGTTATTCCGTTATTTTACTAGTTCGTTACGCACTAAGCCTCGGCGAATATTTTTACACAACTTACCCAGACGAGTAATTTCGCCTAACAATGGTTGCTCGTTATTTTCTAAGCGAACTTCCCAATATGAAAGTTCAGTATCTGCTAATTCTAATAACTTTTTCGGACAACCAACACATTTTCCTGCACATATTTGCGCTTCAGGTAAGGTGAACGGAAACTCTTCCCTTACTTGGGTAATTAATGCACTCATGGCGGTGTGTCGTTCAGGCTTCATTTTATTGGTCTTAAATTGCTACAACATGCGCGCATTTTACTCGGTATTGGTATGTTATTGTTTGCTGTAACTCAAGCTATGTTGATAAAAGTGACCTTACATGGAAGAAAGAATAACCCATAAGAAGTTTGGTATTCAAAATACGTTTTTAAGAAAATCAGAATATTTTAACTTATTGCCAAAATAGTTTAGCTAAATATGTTCAAGAACAGGTTATAATACGGCAATAGTTTATTGGTTTTACCCAACTCGTTTATTAAGTGGAGAGTAAGTTTGCAGTTTAGTGATTTTGGATTAGATAATAAAATAATGTCAACCGTGGAGCATTTAGGTTTTAAGGAGCCTACTGAGATCCAACAGCAGGCAATTCCTGCCGCCATGACAGGTCATGATTTGATCGCATCATCTAAAACAGGCTCAGGCAAAACATTAGCATTTATTATTCCCGCAATGCAGCGTTTATTAAAGAATCGTGCATTGAGTAAACGTGACCCGCGGGTGGTAATTTTAACGCCAACACGTGAACTGGCTAAGCAAGTATTTACCCAATTAAGAATGTTTACTTCAGGTTCGCAGTTTAAAGCGGTGCTTATTCTCGGCGGTGAAAACTTTAATGACCAAGTTAAAACCTTAGAGAAAGACCCACAATTCATCGTAGCGACACCAGGGCGTTTAGCGGATCACTTATCGCAAGGGCACTTTTATCTTAATGGTTTAGAGCTGTTAATTCTTGACGAAGCTGACCGAATGTTAGACCTAGGTTTTGCAGAGCAATTAGCGCAAATTAATAAAGCTGCCGATCATCGTAAACGTCAAACCTTAATGTTTTCCGCAACGTTAGACCATGCACAAGTTAACGACTTTGCGCTTGCACTATTGAAAAAACCAAAGCGTATCGCTATTGGTAGTGCACATACCGAGCATAAAGATATTACCAAGCGTTTTTACCTTTGCGACAACTTAACGCAAAAAGAAAAGCTACTTCAACACTTTATTGCCAAAGAAGAACATCAACAAATGATCATCTTCACCGCTACGCGTGCTGATACTGATAGACTTTCGACACTATTAACTGAGCAAGGGTTAAGTACTGTTGCGTTAAGTGGCGAACTAAACCAAGGCCAACGCAATCAAATTATGGATGGCTTTAGTAAAGGTCAGCAAAAAATACTCATTACCACTGACTTAGCTTCACGTGGTTTAGATTTAATTAATGTCTCGCACGTGATTAACTTTGACATGCCAAAACATACTGAAGAATTCGTTCACCGTATTGGCCGTACAGGTCGCGCTGGTAGTAAAGGTGATGCCATTTCTTTTGTTGGTCCGAAAGATTGGATAAGCTTTAAAAATGTTGAAGGCTTTTTACAGCAAAAACTTGCTTTTGATACCGTTGACGGATTTAAAGCGAAATTTAAAGGTATAAAACCGAAAAAAGCAAAAGTAGCTGTTAAAGCGAAAGACAATAGTAAAGCAACAACGCAGGCTAAAAAGCCTAAAGCGAAGAAAATTGTGAAGAAAAGCTTTTTAGCGGAAGATGCAGGTGACTTACCAGTATTAAAACGTAAACAAGCGATTGCGCCACAATATATTGAAAATAGCGAATTTGAAGAACAAAATTAGCTCTCATTTTTAAAGCTTAAATACTAGGTTAGTAACTTAGGCTTTAAAATATAAATAAACGCATTGATCAGTAATGGTTAATGCGTTTTTTTATACTTATATGTATAGGCTTAACTCATGTACTTTATGTCACTAGTATTTATTGATAAATACTAACTTAAATTCAGATACCTGAACTAGAATTAATGTAAATCAAACCATGCTAGTGAAATAAACACTATGATCATTTTATAAATGTAAATAATTGGTTTTAGAATGCAAAATATTAATCAGCTAACTAAAAATAGAATGGTCAGTGGACTGTTATTAATGGTCGCCTCTCTATTAATTTTTACTATTGCACAAACAATAGAAACACTGTTGATAGAATACGAATTATCTTCAATGTATATTTCATTTTGTGCAGGATTTATACTATTTATTCCGTTAGTAAGCTTGGTGTTACACCCCTTATTATTTAATGATGTTGAAGATAAATTGGCACGTAAGTCTGCGCTTATTAAGAATGTTGGCTTGGTAATGGTTGTACAAGGATTATTTTTTCTTATTTGGATCACCGACGCTATTGCTATTTATAGCATTTACGTAGATTCCAATTCTTTTTTAGCAAAAGCTTTTAATATTAGCAGTGATAACAAAGGAACTTTTAGCAAAGAGTTTTTTTGGGCAAATTTATTACTGGCTTGGTTGTTTTCTTTTCTCTCGCTTGTAGTCGGCTTATTGCCGTGCTTAATTGCTCGGTTGAAAAACTTAGGTGTTGTTGGAAACTTTGTGTCAGCTTTTCAATTCGCTAAAGTAAATAAATTTCAGCTTACTGTTTATGCTTTTTATTTAGCATTTTCGGCTGTAATCCCGTTAATGTATGCTAATTACTTATTTATAATATTATTTCCACTGACGCTAGTGTGGGCTTTTGTAAATATTTCTAATCGTTATTTAAAACTTCATCCCTTAAAAAACACAGTCTAAAGTTTTTAATATGCCATTTGCTCAGTTGAATGGCATTCCTTTCTACATAATTTTCCATTTCCTTTTACTTGTTGTTATTAGTTTGTTAACGTCAATTTGATAATAACAATGTGTTATTAATAAGTTTATGATTTTAATAACTTAATACGTATCACCATTAGAGGAAATTATGGTAAAGAAAATATTTAAATGGCTTGGAATACTACTGTTAACAGTCATTGTGATTAGTGGCAGTTTTGCTGCATATGAATGGAATGCCGATAAGCCAATGAGGTTTCGATCTTTTGTCGATCGAGAAGTATTGAAAATGGCTTTTGAAAGCCCTGAAACATTAACATCTTTGGGGTTTTTAGAATCAATAGGTATCACCAGCCATAATGGTGAGCTTGATGATGCAAGTCTAGAAAAGGCTGATGAGTTATTTGTTAAATTAAAACAAGTACATAAAACGCTAAACTCATATGAAGATGATAGTTTAAGTGCTTCAGATCTTCTTTCGAAAGAAATAGCGATGTACTTGTTAGATTTTGCAAAAGAATCTGAAAAGTTTCGTTACCATAACTACCCAGTGAACCAGTTATTTGGCATTCAAAATGGTTACCCAAGCTTTATGGAAGCACAACATCAAATTAACAGTACTGATGATGTTGAAAACTACTTATTACGCTTAGCGCTAGTAGAAAAAAAATTCACTCAAGAACTTGAAGGCATAAAACTTAGAGAAGAGAAGGGTATTATTCCTCCTGTATTTGTTATTGAACGTGTACTTGAAGAAATGAATACTTTTGTAGATAAACCAATCGAAGAGAACATTCTTTATACCTCTCTAGCAAAAAAAATGAAAGACAGTGGCAATATTGAAGATGCCGAGCAAACTAAATTATTGGCTAGAGCTAAAGAAAATATTAATGATTTTGTGCATCCTGCTTATAAGTTATTAATTGATTACTTTACTGCTATAAAAGATAAAGCTACAAGTGATGATGGCTATTGGCGCTTACCTGACGGTGAAGAAGCCTATGCTAGCTCATTAAAGTTCTTCACTACAACCGACTATACTCCACAATATATTCATGACCTTGGTTTGCGTGAGGTTGACCGTATTCAGTCTGAAATTATGGACATTCTTGCTGCTCAAAATTTTGATGTTTCACAAGGTTTTACTGCGGCAATAGATGCATTAGCTGCAGATGAAAGCTTTTATTATGAAGATAGTGATGCTGGTCGAGAGCAAATACTTAAAGACTACCAAAAGATACTTGATGAAATAGATGTTGGCTTAGACTCTGCGTTTAGAATTCGTCCATCGGCTGGAATGGAAGTTGTTAGAATACCTGAATTTAAAGAGAAAACAGCGCCTGGTGCTTATTATCAGCAGCCGGCGATTGATGGCAGCCGTCCAGGTCGCTTCTTCGCAAATTTATATGATATTAAAGCAACACCTAAATACTCAATGCGTACATTAGCCTACCATGAAGGCATTCCTGGGCATCATTTTCAGATAGCGGTTGCAATGGAATTAGAAGGCTTACCATTATTTAGAATGTTTTCACCATTTACGGCTTACGTAGAAGGTTGGGCACTGTATAGCGAATATCTAGCATGGGAGATGGGTTTTCAAGATGACCCATTTGATAATATTGGCCGTTTACAAGCTGAGCTATTCAGAGCGGTTCGTTTAGTGGTTGATACCGGCATTCATTACAAAAAATGGACTCGTGAAGAAGCTATTGACTACATGAAAATGAATACAGGTATGGCGCAATCAGATGTTGTTTCTGAAATTGAGCGATACATAGTTATGCCGGGTCAAGCTACTTCATATAAAGTTGGTATGATGAAAATATTGGCATTACGTGAGAAAGCAAAGTCAGCCTTAGGCGATAAGTTTGATTTACGTGACTTTCATGATGTTGTCTTGAAAAATGGTGCTGTACCGTTAGATATTCTTGAACGCTTTATTGATAGTTATATTGCTGAAACGTTGAGCAAGTAAAGTATTGTGAATTACATAATGTAATTTAATCAGTTAAAAAGGCCAATTAATGGCCTTTTTTTATATCTATTTCAATTCATTAAATTGAGGAAATCTACTTACGTTTGCTTGAGTAGTTGAATACAGACGATATTGTCTTAATGCTCGAGGCAAGTTTTTACTTGTTGTTGGTAAAGTTGGTGGATAAGATCTGCTTGATAGTTTTGATTAACTGCCTCAATTAATCTCGGCTTTAGCTTAAAGAACTTTGACTCTTTTGCTAAATGCAGTCCCCATTCTTTCTTGCCTAGACTAAGAGATTGCGCTAGAAATTCTTTACTCATTTTTTCCTGATGTAAGGCATATTCAATACCGACAAGTGAGCCAATAACAGCGTCAACTCGGCCATGTTTTAACATATTAACGGCTTGTTTATAATTGTCGACATTAGCTTTATTTAGCTTTGCATCTTGATCGAACTTTTCTTCAAACTGAGCGTTTCTTATCACTGCAATATTGTTGAGTGCATATAGATCATCATATATGTCTATTTTAATGTGCGGTTGGCTGATAATGACTACTTTTGAATATGACACAGGGCCCAAATAATCAGTCGTATTTTTAATTGAGCTGTTCTTAAATATTAAAGCGAGATCTAAGTCGGCACTTTTTAATGCATGTAATATTCTTGCGTATGGATATTCAATAAACTCCAAATCAATATTGAGATTTTCAGTAATTTTTTGCAGAGCAATAATACTTGCACCAGAGCAGTTGGGGTTTTCGGTAAAAGAATTAAAGGGAGCAAAAGAGGGAACACTCACCTGAAGTTTGCTGTCTTGCGCAAATACTGAGCTACTAAAAATTAATAAAGTGATAAATGTAAATTTGTACTTACTGATAAATAATTTATTCAAACTAATCGGAGAAATTTCTGTGATTTTCAAAGAGTATAGACTCAGCTGTGAATAAAGAAAACTAATACTTACAGTGTAATGAGCTTTGAATAGCAGTACTTGAGCTTAGTCAATTAAATACTAAATAATACTTGCACAAGCAAATGATAATGATTATCATTTGCTTGTGGTATTTAGAACTAACTGAGGATCGGTTATGCATTGGCAGCTTTTAATGAAAAAGGGAAATGGCTGTTTTGAAGAGCAGCAATGGACAAAAGCTGAACTTTATTACAAGTCAGCATATAGCCAGTTAGAAGGCCTTTGGCTGCAAGATGTTGAATATGAGTCACTACTTATGGCATGGATATGTGCTTGTCAGAACTTAGCAACTCTATTTGAAACCCAAGGTGAATATGATCGCTCAATAGGTTATTTGGTAAAGGCTTACCAAGAAGCTTTTAATACCAGCCAGAACTCAATTGCCAGTAATTCACTGCGTAGTTTGGCTTTTAGTGCCTTAGGAACAACACTGAGAGGGATTTTGCATTTTACTGATAAATACCCAACTTGTGAGCATTGTTTACTGCAATTAAATCGATTGCAACAAACTATAGAATGTCAGGCTGATATTGTGCATTAAGTTAAGGGGATAGATTTAAATGAAAGCGGTATTCATTTTAAGGTCGATATTCTTGACTACTTTTTTGGCTAGTTGCTTTAGTTCGTATGGTCATGATGGACACGACCATGCTCATCATTTGGCTTGGTTAGTGCACTTTATTAGCGCGCTAATTATCCTTTCTGCATTTGCCACTGTCATGCTACTTTTAAAATATCTGGTCGAGTTTAAAAATATAAAGAGGCAAAAAAATGCTATATAGAATAATTAAAAGGTTAGATGATATATTTAGTTTTGCACAAGCATTAGCGTTTTGCCGTAATGTCGATAAAGCAAATGAAGAACCCTCTGAGTAACTAGTTATATTTTTGCGTTTTAAATGGGAGCAGGATGATGCTTGGATTTACTTTCTTTAAAATTAAAGGCGAGAGCATGTCGCCAAAAATTCCAAATGAAAGCTATGTTTTATCATGTAGTTGGTTTGCTAAGTTTTTCTTAGCAGAAGGAAAAAAAATATTAATACAGCATCAACAATTAGGTTTGATTGTTAAAACAGTAGCTTTAGTTGATCACCATGGTTTTATTTGGGTAAAAGGAGAGAACACTCAAAGTATTTCTGTAGAGCAGTTAGGACCAATAAGTGGCAGCCAAGTGATAGGCCGTGTACTTAGCGTATTCACTCGTACTTAATTAATAAGAAAAACCGTAAAAAACTGATTTTTTATAACTATAATTCCTTATCTATTGTAAATAGTTGGGTAATGAATAGCTAAAAGTCTTACAGAACAGAACCATCATTTACAAATCAGACTGAATTGTAAGTAACCTTTGCTTCATAAAGTCGATAAACACACGATTTTTATTTGGTAGATACTTACTTTGCACATACTGTAAACAAATATAACCTTGGTAATTCCCTGTTAACTGCCAATCTTCCAACAGTGCAATGAGTTTCCCGGTTTTAATACCTTGTTCAGCAATATAATCTGGTAAAGAACCAATACCAAGCCCTTGTTCAATAGCATCTCTGCGCATTTCACTGTGGTTAACTAGGTAAGATCCTGCAACTTGCACGGTAGTTTGCTGATTGTTTTTA
>ENA-ORXI01003094-ORXI01003094.1-sediment-metagenome-genome-assembly--contig:-NODE-3094-length-11462-cov-47.091787_pt1 | contig 11462 bp, 11 predicted proteins | sample MGYA00237861_ERZ511468 | MGnify/ENA primary metagenome ERZ511468 (study PRJEB26299, sample SAMN06266213) | sediment metagenome | isolation source: Hudson Canyon methane seep mesocosm | place...
CCCAAAAGTGTTCGTTCTGAACTATGTACCTATAAGTACTGCTTCAGCAACCTGTTTTTTTATACATCATCAAAATATAGGAATTTGGTTGAAACCTGCGCATATCCTACTTCCATGAGGATGAGTTCATTTTACTAACTGAAAAATGATATTCTGAACTATGATTTACTGAACCGGTTTATTTTGCCTAAACCTGGGCATACAATGCAATTTTTTGATTGGAAAATAAGGTCCAGTCAAGCCAACGTTTTTTTGAACCGTCGTGTCGAATCTACAGGTTTCAAGCAATTATATTTCCAATTTCACCGTAAAGAATACATTTAAAATGGTACTACTAGAAAGTGAATTAGCTTAGAACGAACACTTTTGGGGGGTCTTCCACAAGACCCATATTGAATAAAATATATAAATTATCTTTATACAGATAATTCAGCAAGTTAATGCCTTTCACTGAACGGTTAACAATGCCAACAAATGAGGTCGTTCTCTTTGCTATGTGGATTTTCTTGGATGGTGTCATCAAAAATTAAAACACCCTCATCAGGTTCAATTTCTCTCGCGGTTTTTTTGACCACCTTCCAAAGCTCTTTTGATGTGAAATATTGTTGAGAAAGAAACCGAGAGACTTGATCATGACTGATCGCATTATCAACTAAGTCTGACAAGACAGTGGCTGCTGTATAGCTAAATGATGTAATCAGGTAGTCGGCGTATAAGTCAAAAATATCAGGTGTTTTCATATCCTAATATTTTAATGGAAATATCATTCGGGTGCGTAACATCAGTTAAGGTAATTGGCACAGGTTCGTCATTATTATTGTGTATGAATAAGAAAACGATAACAAAAAAATTCTCATACCAGATTAATGCATTTGTGCAGCGACTAAATGCGATTGCTTGGCCGATAAAATGCTATTGGGCAAAGTACTTTCCTATTGAGGTGATTGTTGATGACGATGTAGGTGTTGCTGCCATGGATTATGAGCGCATTCTAATCCACCCGAAAGTAGAACAGTTTTCTGAAAATGTACTATTCACTATATTGGCTCACGAGTGGGCGCATCGCATGGCATCTCCGAAATCTATAACAGCCAAACAAAGAATTATTGACGCTGTAGCTACTGATCTTAAAATTAATATTGAAGTGGCTAGGCTAATTTCCGCGCCTGCCATTGAGTTAATCGTTGACAGAACTAATTGTGATGTTGAGTCATGGAGTGAAGTTTATCAAGAAGGGTTCACTGATAGTTTTAACATTTTTTTAAAAGAGTTAGAGACTGAATCCATTGCGGCGAGTGATGTTGATAATGGCAAGCTTGATTTTCAGAAAATGCAATTTGCATTACGTCTAGCAAATGTCTCATTAAATAAACTGCCTTCTTACATACGACATCATGAAGTGCAGGCAAGAATATTGATAGATGAGTTGTTTAAAGATTGGCAAGGGCATTCTGAACGTGATGATCCAGATCATATTCGTAAAATAATTCGCTTTTCTCGTGCTTACTATGAGTGGCTTCCCGCAGAACTATTACAACAACCTGAACTTTTGAAAAATTTACTAGGGCAATTTGGTGACTTAATAACGATGTTGACTGAATTAATTGATACCTCCAAAAATAATAGTATTTCTAGGCATAGTTCTTCAGGTAGACACAAGGTAAACACTAACCAACATGGAAAAGCAATTTTTGACATGAGGTTAACACGACAAGTAACTGATCATTTATTGAATATGGCGCATAAACCGCGTCAAATAACTGGGCTTTGGCAGTCTGGTCATTCATTTTCAAAGCTTGATCTCAAGCGTTCCTTTCGGTGTAGCCCTGTATTGATCTCTGGGCTGACTACCCGTAGAAAAACAGAGAGTAGTCGAATCCATAATTTTGAAAAGGGCAAGAAATCTAGAGTCTGTCTTATTATTGATGATAGTGGATCTATGGTGGGTGATGGGGCAAAGTTTTCTCGTAGCATTAGCGAAGGGATTAATCGTTTTGCCTCCCAAAAAGATGTGCATATTGGTTTAATTACTTTTGGTAGTGAAATAGATGTGTCGTTTATGCCTGATCGGAAATATCAGCAAGTGAGCAAGGCACTATCAACTCTGGATGGAAATTTAGGCGGTACCAATTTATTGCCTGCTCTAAAACAGGTGATTCAATTTATTGAATCAGATCGAGAAATGACGCACGTTATTTTAATGACCGATGCCTGTATTTCAGATTGGATAAACAGTCAAAAACTTATTACTGAAATTCTTCAGCATCTCAGTATGACAGTGCTGATGATAAACAGTGATATTCCAGAAGAAATTAACAAAGTAATTAATGAAAGTAATCACAGTATGCACTTTTTTAAAGTGGATCCAACCACATCAACCCAATTATCAATCCTTGAGGAGATAATCAGATGACTAATCTTTATCAACAATACCAAACGCTTATTAATGAACTCTTTAGGTATGATTATCATATTCCTGATTTTGAGTTAATACCCATGTTAGCCGTTATCCCTGCCATTAAAAATGGAACAACACTTTTGACAGGTACTTATGGAACGGGTAAAACAATATTAATAGAAGGGTTTTCCGAGCGTTTCTTTGTCGATGATGGTGAAAAAAGTTTAGGTCGGGTTCGCTGTCATCAAGAACTAATGGATACAGATACATTATATAGTGTATCTTTTTCAGATCCTGATGCGCCAGTAAAGCCAAGGGAATTACTCTATAAAAAGTTCCGATATATTAATGAATTACCCAGGAGTAATCCAGCTTGGCAGAATGCCTTGCTGAGTTTTTTTTCAGAAGGGGAGGTTTCTTTTAGAGACCAACATTTTGTTGTTCCAGAAGGTGTCAATTTAGTCGACCGTAACCCAGAAGACATAGGGCAAGAAGGCGTTGTAAGAGCTGTTCTGGATAGAGTTGATCACGAAGTGATCATTTCTGATAATAGCTATAGGCCTCGTCATGCTTCGAGTAAGACATTAACAAAACCTTTATCAACGCTTGAAATGGAAGGTATATGGAAATTAGTTGAAGCTGTCAAAATTGATGATTTGGTTTGGGATTATGCACATATGGTCAATCATTACTTTTCAGCATGCATCAGTCCGCGTTCTATTTCAAACCGGCAATTTGAATTGCCCTGTGAATCATGTGCTCATAAAGCAGAGGTTTGTAGCAATTTGCGCAATACCCCAGGGCAAAGAGCACTTAATTCTATGCTTCAATTAGCACGTGCTTTTGCATGGTGGGAAGGAAGAGACATTGTTTCTATAGATGATATTGATAAATCCATTTCATATACATACGCCCATAGACTTGATTTTCATAGTGAAGTTTTTAGAGAATGGCCAAACCCTCAAGAATATCTAAAGCAACAAATTATAAATGGGCATATTGCCGCTAAACAACAGCGCTGGATAGAGGCCATTAAAGCAAAGCAGAAAGGGGATTATGACAAGATATTAAGTATTGCAGGGGCGGCTGATGATCTTGTAATTGCTTGGTTGTATGCAAAAAGTGTTGCATATGAAACTACAAAAGCTGCTTAGGAAGAAACTATGACAAATTATAATCCAATTCAGCTCATTAAGGAGCTGGATTTTTCAATAACAAGAAAATCATCAAGATTATCATTTGGTATGAATGATTATGCTGAGAAACTTAGTGTTTCAGCTAGCGGGCAATATATTGCATTAAGTAATGATGAGAATATCAAATTATTTAATCTGAACGAGCCAGAGTTAAGTTGGCAGTCGGGTATTGCAACAGAGCAAGTGACATCAGTGTACCCTACAGATAGTGGAAAATATTGGATATCCTACTCAAATAATGTACGACTAATAAATTCAACAGGCAATTGTGAACGAAGTTTTTATATTACCTCGCATGAACGGCTATGGGGGAATGATGATTGGTTGTTATGGCATGATGAACATAAGGTTAATTATGCAGATATAAATCATCAAATTATTCATCAAGCTAAACACAAAAGTTTAATCCTGCATGTTTGGAAACATGGGGAGTATTTACGCTTATTATCGGTATCTAAGAATAAAAAATACTTATATCTACATGAATGGAACCCTAGTGAGCAAAGTACGCGACTTAAAACAAAATTTAGATTTAAATCTAAAATTGGTATTAATGGAATTGCTTTAAATTATATTTTTTTAAGGCAAACTCATGCATGGAAATTACAAGATGGTGCAGTTTTAATTAAGGTATTACCTTGGGCAGTGACGGTTAGTTATGAAGGTAAAATTATTCTGAGTGATGACCATGTCGCCTGGCATCCTGTTAACCTTTGTTCAAGTGTTAATAAATTGCCAAATCAGCAACTTGCCCAGATATCTGCCTCAGCATTGGAAGAAGGTCTTAAAGCGGATTATATGGGCTGTTTTGGTTCAACACCATTTCTTATTACCACAGTTCAATATGATGAAAGCGTACATTTTATTTCTACACTTTGGCATAAGAAAGTATTGAAGAAAAATATAGATAAAATATCTGATCAACATTTAGATGACTGCTTAAATGATCTTGATGTAGCTAGTTTGGTTTTTTCAAATTGTGATAGTGATATTCCTATATCAGACAATATGATTGATGCTATATTAAAGATGCTTAGTGATACTGATAAGCCAAAGAAATACGAAACAAATTTGAAACGGCACAGGAAACTACTTGTGAGCCTGTTCGAATCCGTTTTACCTAATATGCTAGTGAAACTGGTAAAAGAAATCAGTTCAAATCAAGAAGAGGGGCTTTCTGACCTTTATGCAATGTTATTAATTTGCAGTGAACATGCCTTTTTTGCATCAGTGTGTTTTGCAGCACTTAATGATTCATTAATAACAGAGAAAGATCGTGAAGTTCTTTATGAACATATTCAATATCTAGAGCCAGTTGTTTCAAAGAAAGTGCATGAAATTATTCCAGAACATTTGTTATCTACTTCTCCAGTATTTTTAAATGTGCTCAGTAAAGTTAGCCCTGAAACAGCAATATTTTTACTTGATAAAGCACCTAAGAATTTGTTAGATTTAGACATGTTAATTATACTTTTGGAGCATTTTTATTCTAATGAGGAGGTATTGAAAGTAATCTACCAACAATTCTATAAAAAAGTATGTAAGCGTTCGGTATTAACTGATAGTGATAGAATAAGACTTGGGTACGCTATGACAAAAGTGACCGACGCAGAAAGTGAAGTGAGACAAAGTATTCTTCTTTTCATGTTTGAATATGATATCAGTACTCCCAGTCATGTTAATGAAGAATTTGCAAATACTGTTCATTTTATAAAACGAGCAGATGTTACGGACAGTGAACTTACCGAGTTTATGACGGTAGGTGTTCAGGATAAAGCCAGAACAATGTCGCGTTTTTTTTTAAATGCACTTGAACTCATAAAGACACAGAGATTGGTTACTAGCTTTATTTATACAATGGCACAACTAAATGTTGCGAATAACAGGGAAGAATTTGCATCGCTAGAGGTGCTTGAAAATGTGCCTGATACGGCCAAGTCAGATAATTATTTATTGGTAGAAACACTTTGGGAATACAGTGAAGTAATTGATGAAAAACAAAGATGGTCTTATGCAGTTATTTTACTTGCAGCAGTGGACCGTTGTATGGGACGTCCTGCGATTGTCGCCTATTCACTCGGGGGAAGTAATACGTTAATGACAGCAGAAGCAAAGTTATTGGTTAATAGTAAAGATAAAAAATCGAACTTGATTGATGAATTAGTGGCTTATATAAAATCAGATTTTGGTATAAGTGAATCGTTAAAAGGTATAGCACGGCAACTATTATTGCAAGACTGAAATTAATGAACATAATAATTGAGGTCTTTTTTGATAAAAGGTGTCCTAATGCCAACGGGTAATAAAGGAGTGTTATGGGCTTTGGCTACAAAAGAAAACAGAATAATAGGGGATAAAGCTATATTGTTTCTATTGGCACAGAAACGTCCTTGTATTTAATTATAAATATAAAGGGGGAATTATCATGCATCAATTTTATAGAGTAATAGCTTATTTATCCGACGCAGATTTTGAGTTGGTTTTACATGCACTTAATATTGCAAAAAAAGCCCATGGGCAGCAAAAAAGAAAATCGGGCGAACTCTATATTGTGCATCCCATTGCTGTAACAATATTCTTAGCGGGGTTGCAATTAAGTGCAGAGGTTCTGTGCGCTGGGTTGTTACATGATGTTTTAGAAGATACTGAGCTAACAAAGAAAGACTTGACTGAACAAGGATTTAGTGAGGATGTTATTTCGTTAGTTGAAGGTGTAACTAAGTTAGATAAACTAAAGTTTAACAGTGTAGATGAGGCTCAAGCACATAATCTGCAAAAACTGGTTATGGCAATGGCTAAAGATGTAAGGGTCATTTATATAAAGTTAGCAGACCGAATTCATAATCTAAGTACGATTGCTAGTTTAAAGCCCAGTAGACAGCAGGCAATAGCGAAAGAAAGCATTGCAATTTTTGTTCCTATTGCAGAAAAGCTTGGGATGAGTCGAGTTAAAGTGCATTTAGAAATGCTCTGTATGCAGATAATTTATCCATGGCGGTTTCATTGTATTGAACGAGCAATTGAGAAAAACTTTTTAAAACATCAACAAAGGGCTAATCAGTTAATTGACGGTTTTTTAGTTGAACTAAAACAAGCCAATATTAGTGTCAATATTAAGTGTAAAGAAAAAGCTATTTTCCAAATATATAAAGCAATGTTGCACTCATCTAGCTCAACAAAGCAATTATTGAAAATTTACGATTTATGTTTTGTTACTGAAAATCAAGATGATTGTTATCGCGTACTTGGTTTGGTTAATAACTACTTTAGATATTTACCAAGGACGTTTAAAGATTACATAGCACAACCAAAAACAAATGGTTATCAAGCCTTGCATCAAAAGGTGTTGAGTGAGCAAGGTGAACAGATTAACCTGCAAATATTAACTGAACCTATGTTAGATAGAGCAGAATTAGGCATAGTAAGTTTTTGGAAGCAGCAAAAACCGATAAGTAGAAATATAGAAAGTTGGCTGCACACTATTTTGGCAATGCAACAGCATACTGAAGATGCAAAGGAGTTTGTCCAACAATTTAAATCAGAGCTTTCAGCCATGTCAATATATGCTTTAACTCCAAAAGGGCAAGTGATTGCATTACCAAAGGGAGCTACATTAATAGACTTTGCTTATGCCGTGCATAGTGAGCTAGGAAATAGGCTAAATGGTGGTCGTATCAATAATCAATGGGTTGAAAAACAATATGTAGTAAAAACAGGTGATGTGATAGATGTTATAAGTTATACAGGTAAACCTAGCTGCTTATGGCTGCAAATTTGTAAAACGACTACTGCAACTCATCAAATTAAAAGTTGGTTGAATAAACAGCTTGAATTAGAGGCTTTAGCATTAGGGAAAAAAGTGACGCTTGAATACTTAGATTCAAACGAAGAAAGTGAAGTTCTTAATAATGCATGCGAGCAAGTTTTAAAGAATAGGCTTTTAGTATCACGAGATGAACTGTACAAAATTATCGGTTACGCCCGAAAAGATTGTTTTACTTTGCTAAATCAAATTTCTGGCTTTGTTTTAGAACAGAGTGAATATACAGTTGCAAGAAAAAATAATGAATCCTATAAGCTTGGTAAATGTTGTTATCCATTACCTGGTGATAGGGCGGTTATACTATTCAGTAATAAGGGCGCAATAATTCATAGAAAACGCTGTTTAAATACGCATAAATCTGAACGTATGTCCTTTAATTGGAAAGACTTTAGTGGATATGATCTTAGGGTTAGAGATGAGGATTATACGGCAGGTCTTTATATGCAATTAAAAAATCATCCTGGTGCGTTAGCCGAAGTCACTGCAATCATCGCAAGTGTACAATCTAATATTCGGGATATTACCACTCAAGGACATGCCCAAAGCAGTCTTGTGAAAATTGTGTTATCAACAAGAAATCGTATTCATTTGAGCCAACTGATGAAGTTATTGAAGCATTCTGAGCAGGTTTTATTAATTAGAAGGGAATGAAAATGGATAAAAAATTTTTTATATATCAATGCACATGTGGGCATAAAGAATCAGTAATATATAAAGACCTTTCGGATTGTAGTGATTGGCGTAGTGATGGGGCGTTAGAAGAAAATACAGAGAAACAACGTATAATTGAGGAAAAAACTTGTCCCTCATGTCATAAAAAGAAGGCATTTAAGAAAAATAGTTGACTTGTAAATAACCTTGCAGATGTTCTTTTTAAATGTCAATGAGGTTATACCTGATTTTGGAGGTTGTAATTTATATTGTTGCCAAGTTGCTGAATGATAATTCGGCAATAAATATTGCAGGTAAATAATATTTACTGGCATTAATACGTCTACAGATTTAAATACTCTAACTAAAGTAGAGTGCCAATGAAGCGAGAAGGTACACCGCTGTTTTGTGTGATCAATGCGGAGAAATGTATATACCCATAATCATTGAAGATGCTTGATAAATGAACAAATTGCACAAGCTTTAAGAAAGCATGATTCTACGATTTCATGTCATCTGGTAGACTTCAAAAATAAGCAAAAGTTAGCACCTGAAAACGGTGGATCACAAAGTCATTGAAAGACCGACCAAACAGAGCAATTGGTTCAACATTTATCTGAGGTTACTTACGTTAATACCCATTAAATTGTTGCTTATGTTCTATCAACTTTCGCTATTCAATATAGCATTTCAGGTATGAATAAATGGCTTCATCAGCATGGGTTCAGCTATAAGCAACCTAAAGGTGTGCCTCATAAATTTAATGCTGAGAAACAAGCTGAATTCATACGTGAATACGAAGTGCTAAAGGCTTCTCTGACGCGCGATGAACCACTACTGTTTATTGATGCGGTACATCCAACGCAAGCCACAAAAGTAACTTCTGGCTGGATTAAAACAGGCGTTGATAAAGTAATCGAAACAACAGGGAGCCGAACTCGATTGAACATTATCGGTGCCATTCGATTAGGCTTTTTATCTGAAACGATCAGCCAGCAATACAAAACGGTGAACGGGGAGTCTATTATTGATTTTTTTGACCACATAAAAGCTCAATATTCATCAAGTCACTACATACATATTGTGCTCGATGGAGCAGGTTATCATCGATCAACAGTCGTAGTTGAAAAAGCAGAAGCATTAAATATTAAACTGCATTATTTGCCACCTTACAGCCCTAATTTAAATCCGATAGAGCGACTCTGGAAAGTCATGAATGAGCACGCACGGAATAATAAATATTTTGCAACGGCTAAGGAATTTCGACATCAAATAAATCATTTTTTTGATCGGACATTGCCTAGTATTGCCGACTCTTTAGATGAAAGAATTAACGATAATTTTCAGGTGTTAAGTTCTGCATCTTGATTTAGTTTGGGTATATAATTAGAATACTTACGTCATATGTAGAGGTGAAAGGATTTTATTTTATACAGGAAGTTTTCAAATGACAGAGGATATAACAATGAGCTTTAATCAATTTAACAACGGTTTCGACTTTAATTCACCTATTAACAATAGCTTAAATAGTTTGTTAACAACCATGGACTCTCGTAGTCAACAGTCAACGAATATAGTAGATCACTTAAATGGCTCTTCGCCCATGCAAGAAGGGCAACTAAGTAATACATTGAATACACGTTTAGGACAAATTGATCCAAGAGATCAAGAAGCTCATGAAATTAGAAGCTTTATACAAATGAATCCAATCCAGTTTTAATGTAGTTTAAAATCAACAAAACCCAGTCAATGGAACGATTGGCTGGGTAACTTAGTGAACATTTTATAGTGAGAGTATTTTGTTTACGCTTAGCTGTTTTAGAGGGCCTAAGTGGTAAAGGCTGGAAAAGGGAGCATCTATATTTTTAATGCGGCTAATTCTATCTACTTAGAGATTTAACAGAATATGCAGTATTGACAACGAATGAGTGAGTAACAATTTCAGGAAATAAATATGATTTTTAGAACACCATTGCAACTGGATCAAATAAAGCAACAGATCATCCAACTTGTTAAAGAGGGGCAAAAAAGTTTAAGACTGGATACATCAAAGTCAGCTTATTGGAACAATCATAACCTAGTCCATAACTCGTCAGAAATATTAGGTTCTTCTAAAGTAAACTGGTATTTAAATTATGCGTTAGAACAAAATACTTTAGGAAAAATTCAAAATTACATCGAGCCAATAGCAGTTGATATTTATTTTTCAAATCAATGGGAGCATTGGGTCCAGTTTCGTTTACTTGATCTAGCAACACTCAGCTTTTTAGTTAGCCCGAATGAAACCATAAGAGCACAAAATTATATGGAATATGAAATTTGGCAAAACTCAGGGGGAACAGGGTGTAATTATGGTGATGAAATTAGGAAGAAGTGTATAAATGCTGTATTTAGCCGACTGGAAAGTGGTTAATGGTATAAAGTCATTGATACAGAAGGTTTGAAAATGAGATTGTTGAGTGTTTTTTTGTTTTAGGGAATTAGAACATGCAGGTTTATATTTCGAAAGAAGATCAAATTAAGGGTGGAGAAATTTTAGGCGCATTGTCTGAAAATATTCAAATTAATATTGGTGATGATCGTGTTTTTCATCAGAGTAATGAGATTTTACTTGATGGTAAGGATTTCATCATTGATGGTTTAAAGTTTACCTTGCCAGAAATGGATCGGATTGAAATTTCACTTAATGCACCTGAGCCAAATTCATTTTTACTTTGTCTGAATCAGGTGCCTTGGTTATTGTTTGCTAAAAATCATGAATCTGAATCAATCCCATCATTAGTGAAACATTTAGTAATAAGAGGTGATGTAGTATTGGAAAGTTTGTTGGAAAAATGTTAACAAATTGAAACATTGATTATTAGCAATAATTCAATGTGTGACAATTTAACGGGGGAACTTTCTAAGCTGAAGCGAGTAGAGTTAATAAAATGTAACTCACTCACAAATATCAGTGTGCTATCGCACTTAACGGGACTGACTAAATTGGATTTGAGGTGGTGTGAATCGCTCGCAGATTTCAGTGTGCTATGGAGCTTAACTGGTCTGACTGAATTGAATTTAGAGGGGTGTGAATTACTTAAAGATATCAACGGGCTATCGAATTTAACGGGTTTGACTGTATTGGAGTTGAACTGGTGCCAATCAATCATAGACCTCGGTGTGTTATCGAGCTTAACGGGCCTGACTCAATTGCAATTGAGTGGGTTTGAATTACTCACAGATATCAGAGAGATATCGAACTTAAAGGGATTGACTCAATTGGATTTGAGTTGGTTTGAATCACTCACAGATATCAGTGCGTTATCGAGCTTAACGGGACTGACTGATTTGGACTTAGAAGGGAGTAAGTCACTTACAAATATAAATGTGTTATCAAACTTAACGGAACTGA
>ENA-ORXI01003096-ORXI01003096.1-sediment-metagenome-genome-assembly--contig:-NODE-3096-length-11461-cov-2.719255_pt1 | contig 11461 bp, 9 predicted proteins | sample MGYA00237861_ERZ511468 | MGnify/ENA primary metagenome ERZ511468 (study PRJEB26299, sample SAMN06266213) | sediment metagenome | isolation source: Hudson Canyon methane seep mesocosm | place: USA:Hudson...
ATTAAATTAAAAGTCTGAGCTGTAATAAGCTTGTTTTGCATAGATTAATGCATAAAACCTAACTCACTATGTGCCCCAGGCTGTGTGAAAACTTTTTGATCACCTTTTCGAATAAACACCGACTACTTATGATCAATCAGTCTCAAAACAAGCCAATAAATAACTCTATATTTGATATAATATCAATAGGTTAATTGATTCTATGGTGGCTGTATGTCACGTCATATTAAAGGTTTATCTCGCTCCCAAGCAACACTATTTCCAGAAGTGCTTGATGATTTTATCTCTGAAGAAAACCCCATTCGAGTAATTGACGTATTTGTCGATGGTCTAGCTCTAGAACGCCTTGGTTTTAAAAGCGTCAAACCTAAAAATACAGGTCGCCCTGGTTATCACCCTGCGACATTACTCAAGATTTATATCTATGGTTATTTAAATAGAATTCAGTCATCACGCTGTTTAGAACGAGAAACACAACGTAATGTTGAACTCATGTGGCTCACTGAGCGTTTATCTCCTGACTTTAAAACGATTGCTGATTTTAGAAAAGATAACCGTTGTGGAATAAAAAACACCTGTAAAACCTTCGTCCAGATGTGTCACAAATTAAATATGTTTAGTGAGGCTACCGTCGCTATTGATGGTAGCAAGTTTAGGGCATCCAACAACAAGGATAACAACTATACACCGAGTAAAGTTAAGTTTCAGATTGCACGTGTAGAGAAAAACATTAATCGTTATTTTCAGCAACTTGAACACTCAGATTCGCAAGAAGATTCATCCAATGATATTGCCAATATCGAAGCTAAATTAGATTTACTCAAACAGCATCTCGTTGAGTTAAAAGACATGGAATTTGCCGTGAACAGCCATCCAGATAAACAAATATCAACCGTCGATCCTGATTGTCGATTAATGAAAACACAAGGCATGACACGGGCGGTTTGTTATAACATACAAAGTGCTGTCGATACGAAGCACCATTTAATTGTTGCTCACGAAGTTACCAACAAAAACGATGTAGGTCAGTTGTGCAACATGACCAAGCAAACCATTGAAGCACTAGGCAGTAACGTAACAACAATTTTAGCAGATAAAGGATATTACAGCCGACAAGATATCAAAAATACACAAGACTTAGGTGTAACAACACTAGTACCCAAAGTCGATACATCAGGCGCCAAAAAAAAAGGTATTATTAACAAGTCACTGTTTAAATATAACCAAGATAATGATGTTTATATCTGTCCAGCAGACAATGAACTTCAATATCGATATTCTGCTGTAGAAGCAGGCTTAGATATGAAGATTTACTTCAACTACAAGGCTTGTAAAAATTGTACTATTCGTCAGCAATGTACCCGTGCTAAGAAAGATCCAAGAAGAATACGGCGATGGGTTCATGAAGTTGAGATGGAAAAAATGGAAGCCTTACTCAAAGCGACGCCTGATGCGATGCTTCAACGAAAACAAACTGTCGAACATCCCTTTGGCACGATAAAGTTGTGGGCAGGAGCCTCGCACCTTTTAACGAGAGGATTGAAAAACGTCAGTACCGAATTGAACTTGCATGTATTGGCGTACAATTTAAAAAGAATGATCAGTATACTTGGAGCAGAAAAATTGATGCAGGAACTGAAGGTGGCCTAAGGGGTACCTTTCCTTTTAAAACACCGAGATATGTTCAAAATAAGAGCGAATATAAGCAACTTTGAGCTAATAAAAGATTTACTGCATAGATATTAAACAATATCAGCTTCGCTACGCGAAGCCTTATAAAATGCAAAAATAAAGCCTGAATAATGGAAGATTACAATAATTAGTTTTCACACAACCTGGCCCCATTGTGCCTTAGGAACTTATGAGATAAAGGTGCTTTTAGACTATAAATTCTAAGGCGCAGCCACCTTCAAATGAGTTACAAAAAAATATTACTGTTAATAACATGATTATTTAATATCTTGTGGCCAGCTCTTATGTTCACGTAGCTATAGATCAAGCATGGCGAGCCGTAACTGAGCTAAGTTAGTGCAAATGGATTTAGCCCAGAGGGTTTACATTACACTAAGCAGTTAATCTAACAAAAAAGCAACTCAATTATTCTGAGTTGCTTTTTCTTTATAGTCGTTAACAAAACTTTAAACGAACCCCATCCATGTTTACTTTTTAGCAGTAAACCACTTATCAAAGATCTTTTGATAAGTGCCATTATCTTTAATTCGTTTAATAGACAAGGACAAATTATTTACAATTTCAGGATTTGTTTGCTTGCTACAAGCAATTGAAAATTCGAGGGGGTTTTTAGTTAATTTAAAAAAAGACTTATATTGATTTGGATCTAATTGATAATATTTTTCGTTATTTTGGATGGATATTTGATCGGTTAAAATAAGGTCAATATTAGATCTAGTACTCAATAATTTAAATACAGAAGTTGAGTTTTTATAAACATACATGTTTTTATTTTCATCAAAACCGTGTTTGATTAGTAACTGGTGACTTACATCGTCTTTTAATACCGCAATTCGATAATTCTTTGCATCTTCAATGCTATTTAATTGTATGTTTTTATTTGATTTCAAACCAACAAACATAAGCTCTGTGGAAATTAAAGGAACAGTCCATTGAAATAATTTTTCTCTTTCTGGTGTTCTTGCAATGACATAAATACAGGCATTTTGTTTTTTTTGTGCGATGTTATAAGAATTTGACCAAGAGTAAATATTAAGGTCATATATATAAGGAGTTTGCTCTAATGCGGCTTTCAAAATTTCAGTTGAAAAACCTGATATTTCTTTATTTTCAATAAAATGAAACGGTGGACGATGTTCCGTATAAAAATAAAGTTGTGTATCAGATAAAGCATTACTTACAAAAGATAAAAATACAAAGCAGCACAAAAATAAAAATTTATTTAAAAATGACAAAACAAACCTATAAACAGTATTTAAAACCAATTAGATAATAACATTGTTTTTAATGCTCGTCTTGTACTGTTGCTAGCCTAGATAAAGTCCTTTTACTGCCCTATGTGCAGCTTGACCAAGGTGTTGCTTGACCAGAACAATCCTGCATTTGAACTGATTTGGTCATAAACACTCTTCACCACAATGCAATAATTAACATTTAATTTTTTCCATTTTTGGATCGAACATAGGTCTAAGTGATGCTTTAGCGGCATATTTAATTCCAAAGACTTCAATTTCAAATTTACTGTTGTTGACCAAATCTGCATTGACGCCATCTGGGTGTTCAATATACCCAAGCGAAATTGCACCACCTAACGTATGGCCATACATACCAGAACGAACATAACCTCTTAATTCATCATTACAATAAATAGGTTCATTGTGATAAAGCAGCGGCTCAGGATCGTCCAACAAGAACTGAACGAGTTTCTTAGTACAAATTTGTTCTTTTTGTTTAAGCCGTGCTTCTCGGCCAATAAAACCACTGGGCTTATCAAGTTTAACGGCAAGCATAAGTCCTGCTTCGATAGGCGTATCTTCATCGATATTATCGTCTCCCCATTTTGGAACAAACAGCCTATTTAGTAAGGGAGAAAGTGGACTGCACTATTTAACGGTATTAATTTTCCTTCAATTGCAAAACTGCAATTTTTGCGACAGCATTTAATTGCTCGCCATCACAAATAGCATAATCAATAATTTTATCTTTCATTTGCCGTGCCCAAAAGCTACGAACATGAGCGGCCACTTTAGGTGCAGTTACTGCTTCGTTATCGCCAATAGCAATATTATCGGCAATTTGATTAATCATTTTTATTAAATTATTTAACTCTGCTGATGACATTTTTCATCCTTTCTCTGCTAATCGTTGACCATGAGTGTAGACAACATGCCTATTTTGCCGTGAAAATCCGATCAGCGTAATTCCCGCCTCTTCGGCGATATCTATCGCTAACGATGTCGGTGCCGATACAGCAACGACAACTGCAATACCAACCTTTGCAGCCTTTTGCACTATTTCGTAACTGGCACGACTAGATATTAATAAAAATCCTGGTTGCTGAAAAATTGAAGGGTGTATTACTTGCTGCTTTAATTTCTGCTTTCCAATATTGCTCGGCGATAACAAACCAATAAGCTTATCCAAAGCATTATGCCGACCAATATCTTCACAGACATTGATAATATTTCCATCTACATTACACCAAGCAGCGCCATGAAGCGCGCCCGTTAATACTTGTAAAGGTTGATGTACTGCCAAATCAGCCGTTGCCCGATTTATTGCAGCATGATTAATCTTAAAATGAGTTTTAATCACTTCTAATACAGGCCTAACCTGCTCCAGTGATTGTGAGCCACAAATTCCACACCCTGTTCTACCTGTTAAATTACGACGCCGGTTTTTCAATTGCATAAAACTTCGGCTAGAAATGCTCAAAGCAACCTCAATGCCCTTCTTTTGCGCCACAATATCAATATCATAGATATCTTCAGCATGATTAATAATACCTTCAGTTAAACTAAAACCCAGTGCAAATGCCTCTAGGTCTAAAGGGCTTACCATCATCACTGCATGAGAGATACCATTGTAAACCAAGGCAACTGCGACCTCTTGTGCGATAGAATCATTTTGACAATCAACAACCTCACTCGACCATACGTTGACTTTTCTTTCAACAATGCCTGAGTGTGGAACTGCTGTATCAACAACTTTTCTATTCATCGCTAGCTCCATTTTAGCTTTTCTCTTTATTTGTTGCTTCATGTAGATAAGCAACTTGTTTATCTGAGAATGATTGACGGTCTTGCTGCCAATCCGATGTCTCGGTGACTTTATTAATCTGTACTGCAGTAACTTTATATTCAGGACAATTTGTTGCCCAATCAGAATTGTCAGTGGTCACTACGTTAGCACCACTTTCGGGGTGATGGAAGGTGGTATACACCACACTAGATTGAACCCGCTCAGACAAATGAGCTGTTAAAACTGTATCACCCGCTCGACTTTTTACTTTGACTAAATCACCATCAACTATACCGCGATCTTCCGCATCATGAGGATGAATTTCCAAGATGTCTTTATCATGCCAATCACTATTCGGCGTTCGACGGGTTTGTGCACCGACATTATATTGCGACAGAATTCGCCCCGTAGTCAGCAGTAAAGGGAAGTGTTTATTGACCTTTTCAGTTGTAGCTACAAATTCAGTAACAGCAAAGAAGCCTTTACCACGCACAAAACCGTCTACATGCATAATCGGCGTACCATCTGGCATTTCAGCATTACATGGCCATTGTAAGGAACCTTCTTTCTCTAGGCGTTGATAACTCACACCACTAAAAGTGGGTGTTAAGGCTGCTATTTCATCCATAATCTCAGACGGATGATTATAGTTCATTTCATAACCCAGAGCATTCGATAGCGCCATGGTGCCTTCCCAGTCAGCCTTACCACCTAAAGGTGCCATCACTTTTCTTACTGGTGAAATTCTTCGTTCAGCATTAGTGAAGGTACCATCTTTTTCTAAAAATGATGCTCCGGGTAAAAACACATGAGCATATTTCGCGGTTTCATTGAGAAAAATATCCTGAACAATTAAGCAATCTAAGTTACTCAATGCTGCTTCAACATGACGAGTATTTGGATCAGATTGCGCGATATCTTCTCCCTGACAATACAAACCTTTATAACTACCTGATACTGCCGCATCTAACATATTAGGTATACGCAACCCAGGCTCATTATCAATTTTCACGCCCCAGTGCTGTTCAAACTGTTGGCGCACGTCATCATTAGCCACATGACGATAACCGGGTAACTCATGGGGAAACGAGCCCATATCACAAGAGCCTTGAACATTATTTTGTCCACGCAATGGATTAATACCTACGCCCTCGCGGCCAACATTGCCTGTTAGCATGGCAAGATTAGCAATCCCCATCACCATGGTGGAGCCTTGACTGTGCTCAGTAACCCCTAAACCATAATAAATAGCGCCATTGTCACCTTGAGCATACAACCTTGCAGCAGCACGTAATTCTTCAGCAGGAATGCCTGTTACTTCTGCCATGTTTTCAGGAGAGTTACGAGTCTGGCAAATAAAGGACTTCCAACGTTCAAAAGCTTCCAGTTCACATCGCTCTTTAATGTAAGCTTGCGCGTGTAAATCTTCAGTAACAATGACATGGGCCATTGCATTAACAAAGGCAACGTTTGTACCTGGCCTTAATTTCAGGTGGTGTTGAGTTTCGACATGAGGACTTTTCACTAAATCAATGCGGCGTGGATCAACAACAATTAATTTAGCTCCTTCCCGTAAACGTTTTTTAAGTCGCGAGGCAAATACAGGATGCGCATCCGTCGGGTTGGCACCTATCACCATAACAACGTCAGCTTTTTCAACTGAGTCAAAGGTTTGTGTACCTGCTGATTCCCCTATGGTTGTTTTTAAACCATAACCTGTGGGAGAGTGACAAACCCTAGCGCAAGTATCAACATTATTATTGCCAAATGCGGCTCTTACTAATTTTTGCACCAAATAGGTTTCTTCGTTGGTACAACGTGACGAAGTAATACCGCCAACACTTTCTTTACCGTATTGGTGCTGAATAGATTTAATTCGTTTTGCGGCAAAGGTTACCGCTTCATCCCAAGAAACTTTTTTCCACGGTTCATTTATGCTGTCGCGAATCATAGGAGTGGTAACACGTTCACTATGGGTTGCATAACCAAAAGCAAATCGGCCTTTAACACAAGAATGTCCCCGATTAGCTTCTCCGCCTTTGTAGGGCAGCATACGAACCACTTTATCGCCTTTTAAGTCGGCTTTAAAAGCACAACCGACACCACAATATGCACAAGTAGTGACCACGCTATGCTCTGGCTGGCCTTGCTCAATAACGGTATTTTCCATCAAGGTAGATGTTGGGCATGCTTGTACACAAGCACCGCATGAAACACATTCAGAATCCATAAAATCTTCAGCTTGACCCGCCACTACTTTAGAATCAAAACCACGACCGTCTATCGTTAACGCGAAACTACCCTGCACTTCTTCACAGGCACGGACACAACGCGAGCAGACAATGCATTTACTTGGTTCAAAAGTGAAATACGGATTACTGGTGTCTTTTTTTGCAGCCAGATGGTTTTCACCTTCAAAACCATAGCGTACGTCTCTCAAGCCTACTTGCCCAACGACGACTTGTAATTCACAATTACCGTTTGCTGAGCAGGTCAAACAGTCTAAGGGATGATCAGATATATAAAGTTCCATGACATTGCGACGAATTTTGGCAATTTTTTTATTTTGTGTTGTCACCACCAAGCCTTCTTCTACCGGTGTGGTACATGAGGCAGGAAAACCTCTACGGCCTTCAATTTCAACCAAACACACTCGACAAGAGCCAAAGGCTTCAACCGAATCTGTAGCACAAAGTTTGGGAATATTAATATCCGCTAAGGCAGCAGCACGCATAATCGACGTGCCAGCCGGAACAGCAATGTCCTGACCATCAATATTAATGCTGACTAACTCAGCTGCTTCTAAGTTTGCCGAAGTATTGACAGATGAAGGCGTACCGTAATCTTTATCGGGATTTATATCTTTTTTGGGATCGAAGTATTGCAACATGGTAACGCCCTCCTAAACCTGTTCTGCAGAGTTAAAGGTGGAAGAATTAGTCTCTGCTGCGTTTACAGGGGAGTTGCTAAAATCTTCAGGGAAATATTTCAATGCACTAAGCACCGGAAACGGTGTCATGCCGCCCATTGCACATAATGAACCGTGAATCATGGTCTCGCAAAGTTCTTCTAATAACTCAGTGTTTTTCTCATGAGAATTATCCTCAAGCAAACTTTCAGCGCTGCTATCAGCTATAATTTTATCGATAACTTCAACCCCACGGATAGAGCCAATACGACAAGGAGTGCATTTACCACAAGACTCAATTGCGCAGAACTCCATGGAAAAACGTGCCTGCTCCCCCATATCAACAGAATCATCAAAAGCGACAATACCGCCGTGACCAAGTACTGCATCAATACTGGCAAAGGCTTCATAATCTAAAGCAGTCTGCCACTGACTCTCTGGCAAATATGCCCCCAAAGGCCCGCCCACTTGCACAGCTTTCATTGGCATTCCTGTTCGCGTACCGCCACCAAAGTCTTGCAATAAAGTATTTAATGAAGGGCCAAAAGCTAACTCAACCAAACCAGCGTGTTTAATATTTCCGGCTAATTGAAATGGCAAGGTGCCTCGAGAGCGCCCCATACCAAAATCTTTATAATAATTGGCACCCTTAGATAAAATAATAGGCACACTCGCAAGAGAAATCACATTATTAATAACGGTAGGTTGTTGCCAAAGTCCTTGGGCTGCAGGTAATGGCGGCTTAGCTCGAACCATACCTCGTTTGCCTTCTATACTTTCCATTAATGCCGTTTCTTCACCACATATATAAGCGCCTGCACCTAGTCGCACTTCAATAGTAAAGTTGTTTGAGCTGCCTAAAATATTTTTACCTAGGTAGTTATTTTCTATCGCTACGCTAATTGCCTGATTTAATATCTCTTGTGCTAAACGATACTCTTCACGTAGATAGATATAACCAACGTTCGCTCCAACAGCTAAGCCAGCAATTATCATTCCTTCGATAACTGAAAAAGGATCGCTTTCCATCATCATACGATCTGCGTATGTACCTGAATCACCCTCGTCAGCATTACAGATAATGTATTTTTGATCCGCCGGAGTGTTTAATACGGTTTGCCATTTAATGCCTGTCGGAAATGCCGCGCCACCACGTCCTCGTAGACCAGACTCGGTTACCGTTGAGACAATTTGCTGAGCTGAGCCTTTTAAAGCTTCTTTTAACCCCGAAAAGCCATCGTGATCACAGTAATCATCAACTGAGACAGGATCGATAATACCAACTCGAGAAAAGGTTAAACGTTGTTGCTTTTTCAGATAAGGAATTTCTTCGGTCAACCCCAAATAAAGAGGATGGTTCTCATTTTCTAACCAACATTGAGAGGCGATAAAATCTTCAACGTCATCAACCGTTACAGGGCCATAGGCAACCCGACCTCGTTTAGTTTGTATTTCTATCATAGGCTCTAACCAATAAAGTCCCCGAGAGCCATTACGCACAATATGCAGTGGGACGCTATTTTCATCGGCGATATGCTCAAAGACTTTTGCAACATTATCGGCCCCTAACGATATTGCCGTAGTGTCTCTAGGAATGTATAACGTAGGTGTAACTGTTGATTTAGTAACTGAAGTCATTTTACTCCACCTCCACGACTTGGGTGCGAAGCCTAGACACCAGTTGATCAAATTTATCCTTATCTACATGACCATGTACTTCTTTACCGATACGAATTGCAGGAGAACAGGCACAATTACCTAAGCAATAAACCGGCTCCAAGGTAATGTCTCCTTCAGCTGTTGTTTGCTGGTAATCAATATTAAGCACTTGTTTGGCATGAGACTCCAGCGAACGACTGCCCATGGCTTGACAAGATTCTGCTCGGCAAATCTGTATGGTGTGATTTCCAGCGGGAGTTGAGCGAAAATAATGGTAAAAGCTCACCACGCCATGAACTTCAGCTCTAGAAATGTTTAGCCCCTCAGCCAACAATGGTAATGACTCTGGAGGAATATAACCAAGCTTATTTTGCACCGCATGCAATATAGGCAATAAAGCTCCGGGTTTATCTTGCATAGACTCGACTATACTTGTCACATCTTCGGTTTGCCACGTAGGTGAATTTAATTTTTTGTTCATAAGGGCTCGGTATAATTTTTCACAATAAATTAAGTATAGACAAACATATACCCAAGTTATTTCAAATTATGCAAACTAGATGATTCAATCTGAGCAAATATATGCACAAGATTACCTATATAGTTTACTTATTTATTTAACTTTCTGTGTACTATGCCTATTTTATATATACACCAGTTAAGTTAACATATGATTTCAACCATCAAAATATGAACTTTCATACCTATACTTAAGAGTATGATAGAGCCAGATAAAAACGAATTGAATAATCTTATGAGTAAACGTATTCATATCAGTCCCGCCTGGTCGTTTCATGATGAAGCAGGAACTAAACTTAATGCTCAGCTATTTCCACTGCTTAACGGCATTAAACAAACGGGAAAACTGACAACAGCAACAAAGTTAACCCATATATCTTATCGACATGGCTGGAACTTACTCGAACAGGCCACTGTGTTTTTTGGTAGCAAGTTGGTACTTTTAGAAAAAGGCAGAGGAGCCTCTCTTACACCATTAGGGGAGAAGTTGCTGTGGGCAGAGCAAAGAGTAGCAGCAAGATTACAGCCGCAAATGGAAAATTTAGCATCAGAACTCAACGTTGAAATCCACAAAGAAATGGCGGATATTAGCCCAGTTCTACGTTTACATGCCAGTCATGGTTACGCCGTCGCCCTACTGCCCGAATTTACCGAGAACTTTCAATTAGACCTGCAATACAAAAGTGCTGATGATGCACTTGCAGCCCTCAGCCGTAATGCTTGTGATGTGGCTGGCATACATATTCCTGCTGATATACGTATTGAGCCCTTAATAGAGCGCTACCATCGTCATCTTAAAAAACGTAATTATAAAGACCATTATAAAGTGATTCGTTTTATTACCCGTCGGCAAGGGTTAATGATCGCTCCTTCAAATCCAAAATCTATAAATGGCATCACTGATCTTACAAAAGACGGCATCAAGTTTATCAACCGACAGAAAGACTCCGGCACCCGTGCATTGCTAGATAAATTACTTGAAGATAAAGAAATCACTATCGACAAAATTAACGGTTATCAAGAAGAGGAGTTCACTCATACAGCCGTTGCCGCTTATGTAGGCGCTGGCATGGCAGACGTCGGTTTTGGAGTAGAAGCCGCAGCCAGACAATTCAATCTTGATTTTATTGGTATCACCAGCGAACATTATTTGATGATTTGCCATGAGCGCAGTTTAGAGCAAGCCGCCTTAATAAATTTTTTAGAACAAATACGCAGCTCTGCTTTCCATAATAAAGTGGCTGAATTAGCGGGTTATTCTGCTCAACATTGTGGCGTAATTGAATCTTTGAATGAGAACTTTTTATGATGATTTAAAGTAAATGTAATTCAGGGAAGTTCAGTATTATTATTTACAATATTTAGGCGGACCATACTTTCCATCCCCAAGCTCCTTTAAAGTATTTATAATTTCATAAACCATCATATTCTGAATTCAAATTCAGTTTCATAATTAGAATTAAAGGATTTAACTATCGAGAAATATAAAACGATAATTATTACGGAGGTTAGAGGCAGGACGTCAACCTTCTCAGGAATAATTAACAGCCAATTAGCAACCAAACGAAAAAGGCCGATTCATCACGAATCGGCCTTTAAATATCTATTTGTATAAGTTTAGTGGTGCGGATGGGGGGACTTGAACCCCCACGACCTAAGTCA
>ENA-ORXI01003097-ORXI01003097.1-sediment-metagenome-genome-assembly--contig:-NODE-3097-length-11460-cov-4.733374_pt1 | contig 11460 bp, 13 predicted proteins | sample MGYA00237861_ERZ511468 | MGnify/ENA primary metagenome ERZ511468 (study PRJEB26299, sample SAMN06266213) | sediment metagenome | isolation source: Hudson Canyon methane seep mesocosm | place...
TTCCCCGAAAGTCAGGGTGGCCCTTTAATGCATGTTATTGCTGCTAAAGCTATTTGCTTTAAAGAAGCTATGACTGAAGAATTTAAAGTCTACCAACAGCAGGTTGCGGTTAATGCTAAAGCCATGGCTGCGGTATTTATGGATCGTGGTATTGATATCGTATCTAACGGAACGGACGATCATTTGTTCCTTGTTGATCTGATCAAAAAGGATATTACCGGTAAAGATGCTGATGCTGCGTTAGGTCGCGCTAACATTACTGTTAATAAAAACGCTGTTCCTAATGATCCTCGCTCTCCTTTTGTAACCAGCGGTTTACGAATCGGTACCCCCGCAGTTACTCGTCGTGGTTTCAAAGAAGCTGAAGTACGTGAGTTAACAGAATGGATTTGCGATATTCTTGACGACATTAACAATGAAGATGTTATTGCCAGCGTAAAAGAAAAAGTAACTACGCTTTGTGCGAAGTTTCCTGTTTACGCTAATTAATTTTACCTAGTCATTCCCGCGAACAAGGTGAATTGCAAAGCAAGAGAGAGCACCCTGGGGTGAGCGGGAATCCATAGATTAAAACATTGGATCCCCGCCTTCGCGAGGATGACTAAGAAGGATGCAATAATGCATTGTCCATTTTGTAGTGCTGAAGACACAAAAGTAATTGACTCACGACTGGTTGCCGGTGGCGGCCAGGTTCGGCGTCGTCGCGAATGTTTGTCTTGCAAAGAACGTTTTACGACTTATGAGTCTGCCGAATTAGTCATGCCTAAAATTGTAAAACATGATGGAACGAGACAGCCTTTTGATGAAGAAAAGCTCATTGCTGGTTTCTCAAAAGCACTTGAAAAGCGCCCTGTCAGCACGGAAGAGATAGAACAGTCTATTAATCGTATTAAGCACAGGCTTCGGGCAACGGGTGAGCGTGAGTTAAAGTCGCGAGTATTGGGTGAAGAAGTCATGACAGAGCTGCGAAAACTGGATGAAGTGGCTTATGTTCGCTTTGCTTCGGTTTATCGTAGCTTTCAGGATGTTAATGAATTCAAGGAAGAAATTGATCGCCTAACAAGATCGGATCAGAATGACGGATAGCTCTGTTTGTACAGTTCAAGATCAACGCTATATGGCAGAGGCTATAAAGCTTGCTTATAAAGGGCTTTATACAACTGATCCAAACCCTCGTGTTGGTTGTGTCATTGTTAGACCTGATGATGGAGGGGTTGTAGGGCGAGGCTGGCATGTAAGGGCGGGCGAAGGCCATGCAGAAGTGAATGCGCTTCGTGAAGCGGGTTTATTAGCAGCAGGTGCCACCGCTTATGTGACATTGGAGCCATGCAGCCATACTGGAAAAACGCCACCCTGCGCTAATGCCCTTATTAAGGCTAAGGTTAAAAGGGTTGTCGCAGCAATGCAGGACCCTAACCCTCTAGTTGCAGGCAATGGCTTTCAGAAGCTTCGCGATGCAGGAGTGGAGGTTGAGTTTGGTGTGCTTCAGTCAGAAGCAGAAGCGATTAATCCTGGTTTTATCAAGCGAATGCGAACAGGGTATCCGCTAGTTAGAGTCAAGTTGGCGATGAGTGTTGATGGTAGAACGGCCATGGCATCAGGTGAAAGTCAATGGATTACGGGTAGTGCTGCCCGACAAGATGTACAGAAATTAAGAGCGCGAAGCTCTGCTATTGTGACGGGTTCTGGTACGGTTAATTATGATAACCCCTCTCTGACCGTAAGAAGTGAAGAGTTCGGTTTGGCAGAGCGACAGCCTTTACGTGTGGTTGTAGACTCTGATGGTGACATTGCATTAGATTCAAAGCTATTACAGTTACCAGGTAAAACGATTATTGCTATGGCGAGTAATAAGGCGCTTGATGAGTCGGAATTAAAGCTTGATCGTGTTGAGTTTAAGTCATTCCCTTCAAATGCTGGTTTTGTAGCAAATGGGCGAGTTGACCTCAAACTGCTATTAAGCTGGCTAGCTTCACAAGGATGTAATGAAATTTTAGTAGAAGCCGGTGCTACATTGGCTGGTGCGTTTGTATCTCAAGAATTAGTGGATGAATTGTGGGTTTACATGGCTCCCAAACTGCTGGGAAGTAAAGCGCGTCCATTATTGGGCTTGCCATTTGATACCATGGCGCAACAAATACCTATGAGTGTGAGTGATATTAGAGTGATAGGTGATGATATTCGTTTAATTTATCAATTAGAGTCATCACTAAGGCCGCGAGGGTAGAGTAGATGTTTACCGGTATTATCGAAGCTATAGGCCAAATTGGAATTATTCGTCCACAAGGTGGCGATAGCCGACTTTTTATAAAGTCAGAGCAGCTTGATTATTCAGATGTAAAATTGGGTGATAGCATCGCTGTAAATGGTGTTTGCTTAACCGTGACAGACCTTGAGTTTAGAGGTTTTTGGGCTGACGTCTCAAATGAGACAATGATTCATACCCGAATGTCTGGATACAGCGTTGGTACACGGGTCAATCTTGAAAAGGCACTCACGCTTAATACACGGCTTGGTGGGCATATGGTGAGTGGGCATGTTGATGGTGTAGGTCTCGTGCTTGAGCGATATGATGATGGGCGTTCAATCCGGTTTGTAATCGAAGCGCCAGATTCACTGGCAAAATATATTGCTGAAAAAGGCTCAATCACGGTTGATGGTGTAAGCCTAACCGTGAACTCAGTAGAAAAAAGTCAGTTCGTATTAAATATAGTTCCTCATACGGCGGCAGAAACCGTTATTGAAGGCTATAAGCCGGGTAGTAAGGTGCACTTAGAGGTAGACTTAGTGGCTCGTTACCTGGAGAGATTATTGTCTTGTCAGGAGTCTACTGACTCTTCACAAGGTTCGAAAATTAACCTGGGTTTTTTAGCGACTAATGGTTTTTTATAACTATTTTTCTATAAAAAAAGAACAGGCACGAAACGATATATGCGGTTAGACTTCACTGATAAGCCTTTGGCTTAACAGGTTTGTCTGAAAATGTTCAATTCTTGAAAAGGTGGATCAATGGATCTCAATAGCATAGAAGAGATTATTGAAGATATTCGTCAGGGTAAAATGGTTGTTCTGATGGATGATGAAGATCGTGAAAATGAAGGCGATCTGATTATTGCTGCAGAGCAGGTGCGGCCTGAAGATATTAACTTCATGGCAAAGTATGCTCGAGGCTTAATCTGCTTAACATTAACGCAAGAGCGTTGTGAGTTTCTTGGTTTGCCTTTAATGGTTCATTCGAATCAGGCTCAGTTTCAAACCAACTTCACTATTTCGATCGAAGCGGCAGAGGGTGTAACCACGGGTATTTCTGCTGCTGATAGAGCGCATACAATACGTGTTGCTGTTGGTCGAAACACAAAAACAGAAGAAATTGTTCAGCCGGGTCATATATTTCCGTTAATGGCTCAGGCTGGTGGCGTTCTTAGTCGTGCAGGGCATACTGAGGCAGGGTGTGATTTGGCGAGAATGGCTGGTTTCGAGCCCGCCGCCGCTATTGTTGAAATAATGAATGAAGACGGCACAATGGCCCGTCGCCCTGATCTTGAAATTTTCGCTAAAGAACATAATCTAAAGATTGGTACGATTGCAGATCTTATTCATTATCGCGCATTAAATGAAAAAACCGTTGATAGAGTGGATGAATACACTTTAGATACTGAATACGGTGAGTTCAAACTGGTTACTTACAAAGATACTATTCAGGGTGACACTCATTTAGCTATGGTTAAGGGTGATATTGACCCCGATGTCCCGGTGACGGTTAGAGTGCATATGGCTGATACTTTAAGAGATTTGCTGGGTGCCAAGAAGCAAGGATCATCAAGCTGGCCATTGCATCGCGCTCTTGAAAAAGTCGCATCGGAAGAGTCTGGAGTGGTGGTATTACTGGGCGCTCATTCAGATGATGATCTTGAAGCGCGTGTTACTGAATTTTTTACACCTAAAAAACCTCGCGGATCGGCTCAGGCTGGCTCAGGTGTTTACCAGACAGTAGGTACCGGGTCTCAGATATTAAACGATTTGGGTGTGCGTAAAATGCAATTGCTTAGTGCCCCAATGAAGTTTTCAGCTATTTCAGGTTTTGATCTGGAAGTGGTTGAGTGTATACCTTACGAGTCTTGATTTTAAACTATTAGAGTTAGCACTCATTCAGAAATAATAGTCATTCCCGCGAAGGTGGGAATCCATAGTTCTGAGTCCTGTTAAAGTAATGGATCCCCGCCTTCGCGAGGATGACAAAGAGATAAAATTTAGTGGGTGTCCACTAGCTAATGTTGGAGATTTAAATGTCGTCTATAAAAACATTCGAAGGTGATTTTCGAAATTGTAGTGGTCGTTACGCTATTGTGGTTGGTCGTTTCAATAGCTTTGTTGTAGAAAGCTTGCTTGAAGGCGCTATCGATACTTTAAAGCGTCACGGTATTGCCGAGCAAGATATTGAAATTTATCGTGTTCCTGGTGCATTTGAAATTCCATTGGCTGTTCAGCGTGTAGCGAAAACGGGCAATTATGATGCAGTGATTGCGTTAGGTGCGGTTATTCGTGGTGGAACGCCTCACTTTGAATACGTAGCAGGCGAGTGTGTTAAAGGTCTGGGTGTTGTATCTCTTAATTTAGATCTTCCTGTTGTTTTTGGTGTGCTTACGGTTGATACCATCGAGCAGGCGATTGAGCGTTCAGGTACTAAAGCGGGTAACAAAGGCGGAGAAGCAGCTCTTTCTGCTTTGGAAATGGTTAGTTTGTTTAATAGTATGGGAGCTTAAGCTCAGTGACAGATCAATCAACCAGTAAGCCTGAGTCAGCACCGAAAAAAAGCGGTCAGCCAGGAAAACCGGGTATTGCACAGCGTCGTAAGTCTCGTACATTAGCTTTGCAGGCTCTATATCAATGGCAGTTGTCTGGGTCTAATGTCTCTCAGATTGAAGCAGAGTTTTCTGCTGACAATGATATGAGCAAGGTTGATGTCTCTTACTTTAGAGAGTTGCTCAGAGGGGTGCCTACTAATCTTTCTGAGTTGAATCGCCAGATTGAACCTTTGCTTGATCGACCTGCTCAGGATGTAGACCCTATCGAAATGACTCTGTTGCGAATGGGAACCTACGAGATGATGCATCGTGTTGATGTGCCTTATCGCGTAGTTATCAATGAAGCAGTGGAATTAGCCAAGAAGTTTGGCGGAACTGATGGTCACAAGTATATAAATAGTGTGCTTGATAAGTTGGCGCCTAGGTTGCGTGCAAATGAGACTCGCGGAACACGCGGTCGTTCGTAAAAAGGTGTGCGGAAAGCGAGAATGAAACACTCAAACGATGAGTTTAGTTTAATTTCTCGTTTTTTCAGCGATATAGGGCGAGTTGGAGAACCTTTTTCTGATGAGACTCTTGTTGCCTTAGGCATAGGGGATGATTGTGCAATTTTACGGTCATCCTCTGGCTACGACACCTGCCTGTCTATAGATACCCTTGTCAGTGGTGTCCATTTTCCTGAAAATATTGCCCCAGATAAACTGGGTTATCGTTGCTTGGCTGTAAGCTTGAGTGATTTGGCTGCGATGGGGGCTCACCCAACAGTATTTACCCTAGCGATTACCTTACCCGATAACAATATAGAATGGCTTGAAGGTTTCTCTCAGGGTTTGTCTAGTATTGCGCGCCAGTATGGTATTCGGCTTATTGGTGGCGATACTACCAGGGGGCCTCTAACAATATCTATACAGGTTCACGGATTGGTGCCATCTGGAATGGCTATCAAGCGTTCAGGGGCGCGTCCAGAAGATCTGATTTGTGTAACGGGTTCGCTGGGAGATGCAGGGGCTGCTTTAGATTATCTGCATAGTGATGGTTCTTCTGTTCTATTAAACGATAATGTTCAGCATTTTTTAAAGCGGTATTATTATCCTCAACCTAGAATTACCACTGGAATAGCACTTAGAGGGCTAGCATCTGCGGCCATTGATATTTCAGATGGTTTGCTTGCAGATTACAATCATATCGCCGAGTGCTCTGGTGTGGGTGGGTTGTTTTATGAAAATGACATTCCGCTATCATCAGCGCTAAGAGCAGAGAAGAATGATGAAGCGTTATCCTTAGCGTTAAGGGCGGGTGATGATTATGAGCTTTGTTTTTGTATTTCCGAACACAACTTTAAGTGTTTAAGGGGCGACACTTTATTTGATGGTGTGCATATCATTGGAAGGGTGTTAGAAACGCAAGGGATGATAATGGTTGGTGATGATGGCGTTGAAGAAAGCTTGTTGCCTAAGGGATATCAGCATTTCTAATGTTTCCACGTATGTTTTTACGTATTTTTAAGGTATGAATAAATGGAAAAGTTACCTCAGGGGTTTCTAAAAAATCCTGTAAACTTTTTAGCTTTTGGTTTGGGTAGTGGTTGTGCGCCTAAAGCCCCCGGCACGTTTGGGACCGCTGCTGCTGTATTGTTTTATTTACCACTTCAGTATTTATCACTTTGGCTGTACTTGGGTTTTATTGTTGTAAGCTTTGTTTTGGGGGTGTGGCTTTGCGATAGGGCTTCAAAAGCTCTTGGTGTACATGACCATGGTGGGATTGTCTGGGATGAATTCGTAGGTTATTGGATTACAATGATTGCGGCCCCTGCCGGGTGGGTTTGGATGTTAGTAGGTTTTCTTCTATTTCGTTTGTTTGATATCTGGAAGCCATGGCCAATAAAAATAGCTGATGAAGTGGTTGAGGGTGGTTTTGGTATTATGATCGATGATGTTTTAGCTGGGATATATGCTCTTATTTGTTTGCAGTTATTGGCTTATGTTTTCTGATATGCTTTTTTAAGGCACGAAAAAAACCGCCCGGCTAAAATAGCCGGTGAGTTAGACGCATATTGTCGTTCTGTTAGTGAGCCTGGCTCACCATTGGAAGTAGGCTGACAATATGTAAAAACCGATCTAGACCCAGTTTCGCTCTGGTTCTGTCTGCATAGGGTCCGCTATCAAATCCTTCCCGTGTAGTGAAGTACCATCTGTGGCCAACACAGAAAAAACGATTGCTACGAAAGGGTGTTTCGCCGTATTCACCATTTCGAATTTCGGTAGTTTGCGCTCCTGATATCATTTTCTATACCCCCGATTCATTGTTGTTTTTTTTATTATTCCTCCACTGTACAATATTGAAAAATATTTTCAATACCTGTTGACATTTTTATTTTTTGTATAAAGTTCGGTTTGCCTTCTATAAGTCTTTATAGCAGTTGCATAAGCCTGTGTTAATAGTGACAATTGAATTTCTATTTTAAGATTAAAATTTTAAGTCATCGTTTGAAAGGGTAAATGAATGTTGCTATCGGGTTGTTTTTTAATGCGTCGGTTTTTGACGCGCTGGGTTGCTATATTGTCACTTATATTTCTGGCTGGGTGTTCGTCAACGTCTTTAATTAAAACTTATGACGGTCCAAAGGTGGATGTTTCCCGTTCTGCGGTTTTATCTACTACCGGTGGAATAGAAATAATTTCAGTGAATGGGCAGGAGGTTAAAACATACCTGATCCCAGAGTTAGATCTTAATTATCAAATTCTACCGGGTCAAAACTCAGTGGTATTTACCCATGAAACACTTTGGGCGAAGTCTGGTAAAAGGGAAGAGGGGGAGTCAAACTCTGAGCTGATTGTAACTGAGCCTATGCAAATGAGTTTTAATGCAAAGGCTGGAGAGGTCTATAGCTTTATTTTTGGTTACCCGGAAAACCGAGCTGAGGCGTCTGAATTTGCTAAAACATTTAAAGCGACACTAGTGGATTCATCTGAAGGTTTTGTTGCTGAGTCTACTCTGTATGCTGATGCGCTAAAGACCGTAGAAAATAAAGCGGCTGCCGCACCCGTTTCGGCTAATGCTGCTTCTGTTGGCGTTAGTTCGTCGGGCACCTCAGGTTATAGTGCCCCTGTTGCGGTGGTAGGGGCTGGAGCTGCGGTTGCTGTATCTTCTGCTTCTGTCTCTGATGGGGCTGTTCAAGGGGGAGGGTTGCCAACAATTGATGCTCTTAAAGTCTTGTGGGACAGTGCGTCTACTAATGAGAAAAAAGAGTTTTTAAAATGGGCGTTTAAATAGATAAAGGGTATTTAATTAATAAATGCAATTTCTATTTGCGCAATGACTCCATTCGACCCAAACTAAAAGTGGGTTGAATAGGAGATATGTTAATGTCATCCGTTAGAATGCCCGCTGTTAGCGGGCTTTTTTATACCTCAGATGCGCAGATGCTGAAGTCTGAGGTTGAGGCTTTCTTGAGTGGTGCTGCGCAACGTTATGATGCCTTGCTGCCGTTTTCACTGAAGGCCTTAATTGTTCCTCATGCCGGTTATAGTTATTCAGGTATATTTGCGGCTGCGGCTTATAATTTAGTAGCCTCTAATGCCGCAATTTCTCGCGTGGTTCTGTTGGGGCCAAGTCACCGAGTCCCCCTGAGGGGAATGGCTCTCTCTTCTTCCGACTTTTTTAGAACACCTTTAGGTGATGTTGCTATAGATAAGAGTGATATGGGCCGGTTATTGCAGCTTTCTGGTGTTACGGTTGATGATCAGGCTCATTTGCACGAACACAGCTTAGAAGTACAAATTCCATTTTTGCAGGCAGTTTTAGGATGCGTTGAAATACTTCCTGTTGTGGTCGGTTTAACACCGGCTCATGAGGTGGCTGCATTGTTAGCTGAGGTGTGGGGAGGTAACGAAACATTGATTGTTGTGAGTTCAGACCTTAGTCATTATCATGAATATAGCGAAGCGGGCAGAATTGACAGGGAAACCAGTAAGGATATTCTGAATTTATCTACTCATATTCATGGTGAGCAGGCTTGCGGTTGCTATAGTGTGAATGGTTTGCTCTATGAGATTAAGAGGAGGGGCTTAGCCGCTAAGGAATTGGTTGTGGCTAATTCGGGCGATACTGCTGGCGATCATCAGCGTGTGGTGGGGTATGGTGCTTATGCCTTTGGGTGAGTTTTCGCTGTCAGAAAGAGAGGAGCTAAAAAGTATTGCGTTAAGCGCGCTGAAAATAGCGGTGCTTGATACTAATCTTCTTTCTTTGAGTGGTGTTTCATCGCGTCTAATGTTGCCAGGAGCTTGTTTTGTTACGCTCTTAAAAAATAAGCAGCTTAGAGGTTGTATTGGAACGCTGGAAGCTTATAGGCCTTTGGCAGAGGATGTGGCTCATAATAGTTATAATGCAGCAATGCGAGATCCGCGGTTCCCAGCTGTGATGTCTTCAGAGTTAAATGATTTAGAGTTATCCATTTCTGTATTGACCAAGCCTGAGGAAATTAAGGTTGATTCTGAGGGACAATTATTGAAAGCAATAAGTCAGGGTGTTGATGGTGTGATATTGCAAGATGGCTCTCATCGGGCGACTTATTTGCCTTCGGTGTGGGAGCAGTTACCTGATGCGGTTGATTTTATCCGAGAATTAAAATGTAAGGCAGGGTTGCCTTCGGGTTATTGGTCGGACTCTATGAGGTGTTTTACGTATCAGTCTGTATGTATTAAATAGCCCGCCTAAGGTTAATCCTTAGGCGTCTGGTCTTCAGGTGGAGTATTGCTCTTAGTTTCATTTTTACTAAATAGATTACTAAAAAGTTCAATGATATCGTCAATAAACCCTGATCCTATGCTCTTAAGTGATGCGGGCTCGTTGTTTTTGCTTTTTAATTCTTCCATTGAATAGGGTGTATGAAGTGCTGCCTCTATATCGTCAACTGCTTTAAGAAGGTATTCACCGAAATTTCCCGGATTTTCCATTATTGTCGGGCAAGAGGTAACACTAATGGTTATTTTTCCATCATAGCTAACCACAACTAAAACAACGCCTATTCCATCAAATAAAGGGGCTGTTCCCACTTGTCTAATGAGTTTTGACCCATTCATATAGAGAGGCATTTGAGGGCCTGGGATGTTTGTAATCGGTATGTTAAATAATGGTTTGTGGCGTTGCGCTAGCTGGAATTCTGTATAAATTCTAGCTGATAAGGCTGCAATGCTTGAGGGAATAAGCTCGGTTAGTCTATCTGCTGATATTGCTTGGTTGTAGGTTTTTGATATAACTGCATTTTCATGAATTTGTTTTATTCTTGCAATGGGGTGCTTAATATCTGTTGCCAGGGATAAAATAATGGCTGACAGCTGATTCCCTGTTTTTGTCTGAAGGCTTTTTGACCTAACAGAAATGGGGGTCATGGCAATAAGTGGTGCTTCAGGTGTTGCTTTATGATCTTTTAGGTAGTGGTGAAGTGCTTCTGCGCAGACTCCCATTACAATATCATTGATGGTGGTGTCATCAATTTCTTTACGAATTTCTTTAATGCGCTCCAAGGGGATTTCAACGTAGTGAAGAGCGCGTTTATCGCTGATTGGGTTGTTGAATGCCGTTCTGGGGGCGCTGAATAATGCGGGTGGTAGGTTTAGTTTGCGTAATCGTTGTAATAATACCGAATAAAATGTTGAGGCTGCCGTCTCCTTTGCCAGGTTGGCTAGTCTGAGAGGGGTACTTAGTGCGTTGCTGTAGGCGCTGCCGAGAAGCCTGAATGTATTTGGCAAAGGGGTTGGCTTCCATTCTCTAGCTCTGGTTACTGTTTTGGGTTTGACCGAAAAGTCGAGCAAAGAGCTCATCACTTCATCGCCACTTAAGGCGTCAATGGCTGCATGGTGGATTTTTACTACCATAGCAAAGCATTTTCCGGGTAGACCTGAACAGTTTTCAATGCCGTCAACATAGGTGATAGACCATAATGGTTTATCCCGGTCGAGCGGTTTGCTGAATAAATTTGCAGCCAGTTCGGTTAATTGAGTGTTTTTATCTGGGCCGTTTAAGGTTATATAGCTCAGGTGTTTTGAAAGGTCGAACTCAGGGTCATCAACCCAGTATGGGTGGTCAAGTTTTAATGGAACTTCAACTAGTCGTTGGCGAAAAAATCGAGCTATATGTAATCTTGATTCTATAAAAGAGTAAAATTCCCCGAATTGCATTGGGGTCTCTCGTTGAGAGCAATCAAATACGTAGAGTCCTCCTATCAGCATAGGGGAGTTCTCAGTTTCTAAGTAGAGAAAAGATGCATCCAGATCTGATAATTGCTGCATATAAAATAACGCCCTTTATTTTAAGTGCCTGGTAGAGTGACTTGATTTTTCCTTGCCAGGCTAATGCTGTTTCTTATTAATGATTTCGTTCTACTGCAAGGCCTGCAAGTGCGAAAAGAGCCTCTTTATAAGGTGAGCTCTCTAATGTGTTAAGGCAGGCTTTTGCTTTGTCTGCTTCTTTGTTTGCACGTTCTATTGTGTAATCCAGTGCGCCTGTGGTTTGCACTGCTTCTTTAATGAGAGAGAGGTCTTCAAGCCCGCCTTTCCTTATCGCATTTCGAATAAGTTGTGCTTGCTCTTTTGATCCATGCTTCATTGCGTAGATTAATGGTAGTGTTGGCTTGCCTTCTGAAAGGTCGTCCCCT
>ENA-ORXI01003102-ORXI01003102.1-sediment-metagenome-genome-assembly--contig:-NODE-3102-length-11448-cov-6.164102_pt1 | contig 11448 bp, 10 predicted proteins | sample MGYA00237861_ERZ511468 | MGnify/ENA primary metagenome ERZ511468 (study PRJEB26299, sample SAMN06266213) | sediment metagenome | isolation source: Hudson Canyon methane seep mesocosm | place...
CAGAGTCTCTAATTAAAGGTTTTTATAGTGATTCTATAGCTGATTTTCGAAGTATATATAATCTAAGAAAAGAAGAAGAATTAACATATACAAAATTTCAAGAGTTAAGGAGTTGTTTTAAAAAAGCTATTAACATAGAGATATAAAACATACGAAGACAAATGGCAAGCTATTAAAAGCTTGACCACTTACTACTGCGTGAGCGATTTCATTTATTTGAACTATTCCTGTTTATTGTTCTTTAGATACTATATATTATCTGTATATTTATCTCTTATTTCTAAAAACTTATCTTTATTTTCAAAAAACAACTCTACTAGTTTTGGATCAAAATGAGAACCTTTGCATTCATTAAATAAATTATATATTTTATCTAACTCCCAAGCTGGTTTATAACATCGACTATGCCCTAAAGCATCAAATACATCTGCAATTGCTGTAATTCTTCCATATATATGTATATCTTCACCTTTTAAACCAAGAGGATATCCTGTTCCATCCCATTTTTCATGGTGTTGCTTGGATACAATTGCAGATGCTTGAAGGATTGGACGAGTAGAGCCTTTCAACATTTCAAATCCTAGATTAGTATGATTTTTCATAATTTCAAATTCTTCATATGTTAATTTTCCAGGTTTATTTAAAATAGAATCTGCAATACCAACTTTTCCTATATCATGCATTGGAGATGCCATTCGCAAAACTTCTGCTTCTTCTTCATCCATTCCATAAAGTATAGCTAAAAGGTACGAGTATTCAGCTACTCTTTTTACGTGTAATCCTGTTTCTTTACTCCTAGTTTCACCAATAGAACCCATAGTAAATACAACTTCTTTTTGTGTCTCTTCTATTTCTCTATGTAAATTTATAATGTCAGTAATATCTTGTCTAATTCCCATATATTCAATAATTTTATTATCTTTATTTTTAAGAGGAACTATTGTAGTTATAGAATAGAAAGTATTACCATTTTTGGAAATATTTTGTAATTTTCCTTTCCAAATTTTTCCTAAGTTTACTGTATTCCACATATTTTCGATTTCTGTATCATCTACGTCAGGATGTTGAATTATAGAGTAAGGTTTACCGATAAGTTCATCTTGTGAATAACCACTTATCTCACAAAATTGATTATTGCAATAAGCAATATTATAATTCAAATCAACTCGTAAGATTATATTACTTTCTTCTATAGCTTCTTCGTATAATTTAGATAAAGATAATACTTCATCATATTTATCAGATTTAATAGAATATTGTTTTTTTAATTCAACTTTTGACTGTTCCATATCAGTAATATCTGTTCTTAAACCAATAAATTCAACGATATTTCCTGCTGAATCCAAGATAGGTTTTATAACTGCATCTACCCAATAATATCCTCCATCTTTTTTTCTATTTTTTACACTACCTTTCCAAGTTTTTTTCTCTTCTTTTATTGTCTTCCAGAGATCTTGAAAAATTTCTTTTTTCATATCAGGGTGTCTTACTATATTATGGTTTTTACCTATGAGTTCTTCTTTTGTATAACCAGATAGTTCACAAAAGTTATCATTTACAAATGTAATTATACCACTAGGAGTCGCTTTTGAAACAATTGAACTTTCATCAACTGCATCTTTGTATTCTTCTAATAATTGAGTTGAGCATAATACCTCTTCCTCTTTTCGTTTATAATCAATCCACATATCAGATTTTAAAACTATTTCTTCTATTACGTAAGGTTTTTTTATTATATCTTTTGCACCAGCTTTTAATCCATCTCGTATGATAGAGGCTTCGATATTACCAGATAGAAATAAAATTGGGATATTATATATATTAATTATCTCATTTTTATTTTTCTCTAAAAATTTTATTCCATTTTCATTTTTTAATTCCACAGCAAGAAGTACTAAATCAATACATTTATTTTGAATACTATGTAAAGCTACTTTTGTATCTCCTGCTAGTTCTACATTATAATTTCTATTTTCAAGTATATCTTTTAATTGATTTTGAATGATGACAGAATTTTCTATTACAAGTATAGTTTTGTATCTGTTTTTTTCAAGTTGTTCTATTGTTTTAGCTATTTGATCTATTTTATTAAAGAAGTCTTTATCTTTTACTATAAAATCAATTACACCCTTTTGATACGCAACATCTCTAAACTGCTTATCCGTTTCTGTAGTTAATACAAATATTTTTTCAGGTGTATTTTCAAGTTTTTGTATAAGTTCATAACCATTACCATCTGGTAAATTTATATCAAGCATTAAATAGTCTATAGTATTATTTTTAAGTATATCTGTTGCTTCTGATAATGTAAAAGCTGTAATACAGTTATATCCTTTAGCTGTAAATCTTTTAAATAAAATTTTATTTATAGGTTTTGAGTCTTCTACAATTAATATATTATATCCACTAGAATCAAACATATGTTGTGATATTTCAGAGCAAGAGGTGTTATTATTCATCTAATAATCCATATCTGTAGTTAATATATGAAAATAAGTTCCATTTAAAAGTATTCTCTTCTTAGTTTTCATAAGTACCTTAATTATTTAATTTATAATTTATCTAATAAAAAATTATTTTAATATAATTTTCATTAAACTAACGTTTACTTTCTGTTTTGTTACGATTTATAAAGAGGAAAACTTATTGAACTTTTTTGATAAATGACAAGCTATTAAAAGCTTGACCACTCATCGTTTGAATTATTTGAAGTTACAGGTGTAATTTTAGTTTTTGATATTTCTGTATTTATTTTCTTAGGAGAAGTATTTATTTTTATTTCTACAGGTTCAGAATGCTGAGTTTCTGAGACAGAAACTTCTTTCGCTTTTACCGTATCTTTTCCTATGAATTCTTTTTCATTTGCACCACTTACTACTGCTTTAGCTATTTCATCTGTTTGAACAGCTACTTCATGTGCTTGTGCCGCAATATTTGCATTTTCTTGTGTTTGTTTATCTAAAGAGTTAATAGAATCATTTATTTGAACTATTCCTGTTTGTTGTTCTTTAGATGCTGTTTCTATATCTGAAATAAGATCAATAGTTTTAGATATAGAACTATTTAAAGTATCATATCCATCTATCATTTTATCTGCTATTTTTTTACCATGGTTTGCTTTACTCGTAGCATGCTCTACAATAGATTTTATTTCGTTTGCAGCTTCAGCAGATCTTGCAGCTAGATTTCTTACCTCTTGAGCAACAACGGCAAAACCTTTTCCTGCTTCACCAGCAGTTGCTGCTTCAACAGCTGCATTTAATGAAAGTATATTTGTCTGAAATGCAATCTGATCAATCACTTTGATTGCTTCACTAATTGCTGTTACTTGTTCATTTATTTCGTCCATAGCATTTGTAGTTTCTGCGGCTAACTCTTGACCTACTTTTGCAGACTGTGTTACTTCGGTAGCATGATTTGCCATCGACACTACATTTGCAGTGGTACTTGAAATATTACTTGTTACTTCTTCTACAGCTGCTGCTGTTTCTTCAAGCGCAGCTGCTGCATGATTTGAATTTTTGTTTAATGTATCAACATTTGTTAAAAGAATTTTACTACTGTTGTCCAATGTCAAACCAGTTGATTTATTTTCTACTAACATTCCTGTTATTGATTTACCTAAACCATTTACTCCAACCGCAAGTTTCAGAAAATGCTCTTTTATATTATTTTCATCTACACTATTCATATAATCATAGTTTGAATATTGATTTAATACATTTAAAACAGAATTGATATTATCTTCCATCTTTGTACCCATTTCATTTAACAATACCATCAGTTCTTCTAACGCAGGATTTTCACTTTTAATACTGAGTCTTTGTGATAAATCACCTTGACCAAACTCTGCAAGTATTCCAATAGTTGTATCAATAGTAGCTCGATCTGCATCAACAGATAGTTTTGTTAAATTTATATTTTCATTAACTACCTTTGCCATTTTTCCTATCTCATCTTTACTATTACAATCTAAAGCAATTACATGATCTGATTTTCTATTTAAATAATCAAAGAAACCTATCAATCCTACTTGAAAAGTAGAAATTGATGATGTAATATTTTTTGCTATGAAATAAATTAGTCCAACTATAATAATCATAATAACTAAGGCAATTGATAAACTAACTATTGTTACTTTTTCTGTAACTTCATGTAATATTTCTGTCATATTTTCTTCCATACTATGCATAGACTTAGCTGTTTTGTGCACAGTAGTTCTCATATCACCCAATATTCCTAATTTACTATTCAGACCCATTTTTTGTTCAGCTTCAACAAGTTTTATAAAGTTTCTTTTATATTGTTTTAGATTATTTATTGCATCTGGAGGTAAAGACATCAATAAAAGTTTATTTAATTTAGAATTAAATTTATCTATATACTTTAAATCTCGTCTAAGCATAAAATCTTTTTCTTGTTTTCTTAAATCATATACCATCGCTAATATTGTCATATCGCCATTTGATTTTGCAAACTCTTGCACTTTATGAACACTAGCTCGTAAGGAACCATAAAGACCATCTTTAGGATTTAATCCTATAACTTGTTGTTTTTTCACAAGTTCTTTAAACTTTTTATCATATGAATTAACAGCTGCAAAGAATGGTAATAAATCAGATAGCACTACCCCTTCTGCTTCGATTATATCTTTTATCTCTTTTTCTGTTATATAAATACTTTTCATTGTTTTATTAAACTTATCAAGATATTTCAAATCTTTTCTTGCTAAAAAATCTTTTTCATGTTTTCGAAGCTCTAAAACTTCTACATCAAGATGTTGTACTAGTCCATTAACTTCACCTAGTTCATGCATAGTATGTATCGATTTTTGACTTAGCCCTATTAAGACAATGAATCCAACTGCTGTAATAAGTGTTAAAATTATTAATTTTAACTTAATTGTTATTTTACTAAACATTATACACCTCCTAGTGACTACAATATTCTTAAATTATTCTTAATTAAGTATATAACACTCTATATAAAATAGCAATTAAAATTTTAGTTATTTTTAAGAAATTACAACTCTTATTAAGTTTATTTGTCTATTATTCTAATCCAGTTTTAATAAAGGAATATTTTGTCTGAGACATTAATAAATGAAAATGTAGAGTTAACTATGAGAAAAGAACAAGCTTTACAGTTAGATATTGATATTGAAAAAAATATGACTTTGGAATCAATAGAACAAGAGATTGTTCTTAAACTTGAAAGTGGAATGCAGGATTTAAAAAATATCTTGGATGAGATGAACCTTTTAGAGTCTTAACAAATACACACCTAACTATTTAGGTGCTTTGACATATCTGTCGACTTTATATCCTATACCTTTATAATTTTGAATAAAATCTTCTTTTAATACTTTTCGTAATCTACTTAACTCTGTTCGTATAGTTGCATCACTTACTAAATCAGATCCCCAAGCATATTCTCTAAACAGATCAAAACTAATAATAGTACCAATGTTTTTACATAAACATTCTATTATATGAAACTGTTTTTTTGTAAGTGGTTGTACTAAATTTTTATGTAATAGTTTATTTTCTTTTTTAATATAACTATAATTTGGACTTAACAAGATATGTTCTCTTTTAATATTTTCTATCTCATACGATAATTTTTGTAATCTATAGCCTAATTCTTTAATATGGAAAGGTTTTTTTATATATTCACTACCACCCATATCATATGCTTTTGATATAGTTTCTATATCTGTTAATGCACTTGTAAATATAACTGGTGTAGTAAAGTTTTCGACTTTTAGTTCCGCATATAATTCTAAACCGTCTTGTGTTTCATGATCAATATTTAATATCAATAAATCATACACCGTGTCTACCAAATAATGTTTAGCATCTTGTTTATAACAGCATCCAATACAGTGGTGTCCCAAGTTCACTAAATATTCTTTTAATTCACTTTGAAAAATTTGATCATTTTCTAATATTAGTATCTTCATTTAGCCTCTCTTATCTTTCATTTATTATATCATTTTTTTGGTAAAATATATTTTACTTCAATAGACTGTTTAGTTCACTCAATGTATCAATTTTATGTGTTGCTTTAGAAAAATCTTGTGATGCAGTAAACTCATTGTGAACTATAACACAATCTATCTCAGCTCTATTTGCAGAGATTAAACCACGTTCTGAATCTTCTATGATTATTGTTTCTTCTTTTTTTGCATTAAATAATTCTAAACCTTTTAAATAAGGATCTGGATGTGGTTTAGACCTTGGATAATCTTCAACACATAAAACAAATTCCATAAAGTCTATTATTCCACGATTTTTGTGGATGATTTCAAAATCTACTCTTCTTGATGTCGTTACGATTCCCATTTTATATTTTTTTTGTAACTGGGTTAAAATAGCATGTATATTTTGGATATCTATGTTTTCAGTACGTAAGTACTCTTGATAATAAACATCTCTTTGATTTCGAGCAATAGTTTTTTCTGCATCTGTTGCATTAAGAGCTGCAACCCAGACACCTTTTCCAGCTGTCATCATATCCATGTAGTCATTAAACTCAATATCTACATCAAAAAACTCTTTTAACGCTCGTTTACTTGCTTCATAGTACCAAACTTCTGTTTCTACTAACACACCATCATTATCAAATAAAATATATTTTTTCATATTACCTCTTTAACTATTTCATATATTATTCGAATAATATCAAGTATTATGTAAAAATACTTGTAATTGATTTAATTGCTAAAATTGTAAGTAATATTTTTAATATAAATACAAGTTTTTTTCCATCAATTTTATCTCTTAATTTTGTTCCAATATAAGAACCTAATATAGACCCAATAATCATTACAATTATAATACTAATATAATCAAAAAATATAAATCCGAAATATATAAATACAAGAACTTTTAAAATATGAGTAATACTCATCAAAATTGCCGATGTAGACACAACCTTATCTTTATCGTGAAACTCTTTTAATAACAAAGTCATTGTAAGTGGTCCTGTTGTTCCAACAATTACCGATAATCCTGTTTGGAAAAAACCAATCAAATAGTAATTTTCATATTTTTTTATCTTATCATTAAATTTCTTAGACCATAAAGATAAAAGAATATAAATACCTATAAATAAAGGGATATATTCAATAGAAATCAAATTTAATAACAATGCAAATATACCCACACCTATCAAAGAGCCTATCAAGAACTTAGGTATTACTTGATATTGAATATTTTTACGCCCAAAATATGCTCTAGATAAATTACTAGACATCTGACTTAATCCATGAACAGGAATCAGAGCATTGATAGGTAAAAAAGATGGTAAAATTGCTATTAATAACAATCCTCCACCTAAACCAACAACTCCTGCAACCGTTGATGTTAAAAAACTTATTAATCCTAAAACTAATACATCCATTTAATTCATTCGGTAAAGAGTTATAAAACTCGTTTACCAGCTCCTGCTAATAACTTTTCATTATTTATAATTGCTCTTGAGTGAGTCCCTTTTCCTGCACTCCCTCCTGCATCAAAAATTTCTACATCAAAGTTGTATAGTTTCCCCTCCATACCATTGAATTTGGCTTTAATTTTAATAATGTTGTCCACCAATGTAGGTGCAGAATGTATTGTGTTTACATGTACTCCAACAGATAATTCCCCCTCATTTAATAGTGGAAACATTAATCTTCCTGCTGCCATTTCCATTAATGCAATCATTCTGTATGTCGCTAACACTGAAGGAAAAGTATCTTCTTTTGTAATAGATAATAAAGAAGCCAAATCTTTCTCTTCAACTTTATATTCAAACTCATAAATATCATTCATTTTCATTTTAACCCTTTTTTTGTTTTAAACATGCTATCATATATTTAGATACCAAGTCAAATATTAAATCTGAATATCAGATATTAGGAAAACAGATATGGACTCAAATTTACTAAAAATTTTTCTGTGTGTAACAAATAATAAAAGTATATCTATAGCAGCACTAGAACTTGGTTATGCACAATCCAATATAACAACAAAAATAAAACAATTAGAAAAAAACATTGGTTATGCGTTATTTCACAGGATACCAAAAGGTGTAAAACTTACACATGAAGGGGAAAAGCTTTACCCTTATGCAGTTGAAATTATTAAAAAACTTGAAGAAGCCGTTTCAAAAGTCAGAAATAGAAATTGTCAAGAAGTTTTGCGTATTGGTTCAACACAAACAAATGCACCTGTTAGGCTACTTCCTTTTGCTAAAAAACTAAAAATTGATTATGAAGCTATGAAGCTAGAAATTTTTACTGATACTACTCCATATGTAGTAAATGCACTACTTGACTATAGAGTTGATGTAGCATTTGTTAGTGGAAATCCTCATCATAAAGATATAATAGTTTTGCAAGAATTTACAGAAGATATATATTTAATTGAATCAAAAAATGAAATTAGTGACAACTGTATTTTAGGGTATAAGGACAGTTGTGCTTATTTTACATATCTTTATTCACTCTATAGAAAACAAAGCAATCAATCATTTAAAACAACCACATTTGAAAACTTCGAAACTATTTTAGGATGTGTAGAGATGGGAATGGGAAAATCATTAGTACCATTATCAATAATCAAAAAGTATAATTATGAGAATAATCTTAAAATGACTAAGATAGATTGTGGATTATCAACACATTTGGTTTGTAGAAAAGACAATATACCAATTATAAGTAACTATTTAAAAACGATAAAAGTAAATCATTAAAGTATGTAAATTTAAAATATGGTCTATCTTATTTTATTTGTAAATAATTCTAAAGCTTTTGTTCCTACTAAAATATCATCATTATTAAATAATATGTTTTATCTCTTTACAGTTTTTTACTCCATTTAATCTTATAATTTATTATTTATGACTGGGTATTTTTTTTATCAAAATAGACCATAAAAATTAAAGCAAAAATAGTTATAGCAATTCCTAATAGCCCTAATGAACTAGGCATAACCGCATTTAAAAATAAAACTTCACATAATAAAGTAAAGATTACTTCAGCAGAGATTGTAGCATCTACTATCATTATTTTAGAGGCACTATCAGCTTTATTTCTTACATACAAAAATAATGAAGTTGCAATTACACCTGAGAGTATGGAAATAATTGCAACATTTTGTAATTGAGAAACACTTGGTGTTCCAACATCTAAAAAAACAAATAAAACAAACCATAAAGGAGAACTTCCTAAAGTCAATAAAAAGACTTTTGCAAAAGCATTATTTAAAACGGGTACATCTCTTTTTTTCTTTTCTTGCCATACAAGTTGATTTCCAAAAGGAAAAGCAAATGCAGCTATGACTACAGGAATAGCAGAATATAAAACAGCAGAAATATTAGAAACTTCAAAATGTGATAAATTTACAATAGTAATACCTGTTAAAACAAGTATAGTTGAGAGTATTGTTACAAGACTGATTTTATTTCCAAAGATTGCCAAGACAAAAATAGAAGCAAAAATAGTAAGTTGCCATGTGGTTACAAGTATCCAAGCAGGAGAGAACTCAGCAGCATAACAAATCATGGCATAAAATATTCCAAAACCAATGGTTCCAGACATTGTCCAAAATATAATATTGTTTTTATATTCAAGAAGTACACTTTTGAAGAAGTCAAAACCTTTAAAACCAATCAATAAAATAGAAATAAAAAATAAAGTATACATATATCGTAAACTTGCAGAATAAAACCAATGTCCACCATCTATTGAGATCATCTTATTAATGATAAATGTTGCTGAAAAAAATAAAGCAGAAAGGGAACCTAACAGCAGTAAAAAAATTGGACTAGTTTTCAAATAATATCCTTCTTAAAAAACAAGTAAGGATACTTGTTTTTATTTAATTATTGGTAAATATGGCTCAGCTCGTCGTGATAACCATATCGGTCCTTCTTTAGTAATAAGTACATTTTCTTCATGTACCATCTCTTTTCCCGGAAGATATTCCATACCTGGTTCTAGTGTTATGACAACTCCTTCTTCTAAAGGAGTATTATCACTTATTGTATTTGAAGGCCATTCTGTAAGTTGCATACCTAAACCATGTCCAAGTCTACCTACACTATTTCCTAAAGCTCCGCCTTTTTGCATCACATTATTCATAGCATTAAATACATCTGATGTTGTATTACCTATTTGACAAGCTTCAAAACCAGCATCAGTTGCTTTAAATACAACTTCGTATGCTCTTTTTGATTCATCAGAAGCATAGCCAAAAGCATAATTTCTATCAAAATCACAAAAGTAACTATCAAAAACACAGCCTGTATCAATAATAAACATATCCCCATTTTCTAAAATCCTTTCACTAGGTCCCATAATAATTGAACCATAACCACCCTGCCCTGAGCCAGAAATCAAATAAGGAAAATCATCAACACCTAAAGTCAATAAATGATTTTTAAATCTCTGACAATTTGCCCTTTCACTTTCGCCAACTTTTAATAAACCAGGCAAGTCTTGAAAACCTTGTGATGCTATTTGGCAAATATAGTATAATTTTTCTATTTCTGCTGGAGACTTTACATATCTTACGTATCGTAATATTTTTGTAGCATCTTTAACTTTTACTCCATCTAAGTTAGAAAGTAATTTTGTATAATCTCCCAATGGCATTCGGAGAGTACTTTCATGACCTTGAGGAATACCTAAACACTTAAATCTCAGCATTAACGATTTAATAGATGCTGTTAATATTGAGATACCTTCATCTTCTGGACTAGGAGATATCCAACTTTGAATATCATCAATCCAAGTCCCTCTCATACCGCTCTCACCAATTACTGGAATAATTGCTTTTGGTTTTGCATTTAAAGGAATCAAAACAAACCAAGGTCTTGTTGGACTTTCAAAAAATTGACTTTTAAAACCAGTGTAATATTCAATATCAACTTGTGTTGTTAATAAAATAGCATCCATCCCCTCATCAAACATAAGTTTTTGGATTTTTGCTAATCTATTTTCATATTCTATTTGTTCAAACCCTCTTTTTGGTACTTGTAACATATTATTTTCCTTTTAACATTCTCACATATACAGATGGAATAGCAGCATATAAAGCAGCACATAAAATTAAATCTGCTTTTTTCACTTCCTCATTTGGGGCATGTGCAAATTTTAATTCCCCTGGTCCATATCCAATTACTGGAATATTATGTTCACCCATAATAGATACACCATTTGTAGAAAATGGCCAAATATCAATCACTGCATCTTTTTTAAATAACTCTTTATAAGCATTTGCTACACTTTGCGTAACATCATGTGTTTCTTCCATTTTCCATGGTTTAAAAGAACACTCTTGTCCATACTCTAAACCTGTATATGATGGTTCATCATAATGATAAATACTAACCTTAGCATCTGCCATTTTTACAGCAGGAAGGTTCCTAATTTCTTGTAATGCATCTTCAGGTTTTTCACCC
>ENA-ORXI01003104-ORXI01003104.1-sediment-metagenome-genome-assembly--contig:-NODE-3104-length-11443-cov-4.609977_pt1 | contig 11443 bp, 10 predicted proteins | sample MGYA00237861_ERZ511468 | MGnify/ENA primary metagenome ERZ511468 (study PRJEB26299, sample SAMN06266213) | sediment metagenome | isolation source: Hudson Canyon methane seep mesocosm | place...
CACTCAACTCTTCTTTCTTTTTCAAAGAGTAAAACAGATTCAAGATCTTAAGCAAGGGGATATTTTTACACCGATCCATGTTTCAGATTTCCTTTTAGATAAAGATAAACTTTTTGCAAAAGTAACACTCTCGGAACATGAACTATCTCTTTACAATCAAATTTATGACTACCTGTCCTTAGACCTTCCAACTCCTGACTTAGTTATTTATCTTCAAGCTGAAACTAAGACGTTATTTGAGAGAGTGATTCAACGGGGAAGAGAGATCGAAAAGAATGTTTCTTTTGAATATCTAGATCTTCTCAATGAATCCTACAAAGAATTTTTTCTAAATTATGACCGCTCTCCTGTTTTAATAGTTAATTCAGAGTTCTTAGATTTGGCTCACAATCAAAATGACTATATTCTCCTTTTAGAAAAGTTATTAGAGTATTTTAATAACCCCGAAGGAAGAATGATGTATTTTAATCCTTCACCTTCATTAGCTTAAATAGAGAAATAATGGCAAAAGAAATAGTGCATCAAGTTCCCGATCTCATAAAGAAAAATGCTTTATTGAACGATGAAGAATACGAACAGCTTTATAAAGAATCTTTAGACCATTCAGAAGACTTTTGGTCCAAGCAAGCTAAAGAATACTTAGATTGGATATCGCCTTGGGAAAAAGTTTCTGAAAGCGACCTTACCAAGGGCGAGGTCTCTTGGTTTAGTGGGGGAAAAATTAATGCTTCAGAAAATTGCATCGACAGGCATCTAAAAGAAAGGTCTAGCCAAATTGCTATTATTTGGGAGGGAGATGATCCATCTGTCTCCAAATCTATAACCTATCAAGAACTATACGAATCGGTTTGTAGATTTGCCAACGCTCTTAAAGAGAGAGGAATAAAGAAAGGAGACAGAGTTTGTATTTACATGCCCATGATTCCTGAAGCAGCTTATGCCATGCTAGCTTGTGCCAGGATAGGAGCTATTCATTCTGTTGTATTCGGAGGTTTTTCCCCTGAGTCGTTAAAGGACAGGATTTTAGATTCAGATTGCCAGACAGTAATAACAGCCGATGAAGGCCTAAGGGGAGCCAAAAAAATCCCACTCAAACAAAATGTAGATGAAGCTTTAATCAACTGTCCTAAAGTTCATACAGTATTCGTTGTAAAGAGAACTGGAGCTGAAATAAATTGGGTTGATGAAAGAGATGTCTCTTATGAAGAGATTGTTAGTTCAATGAGTTCAGATTGTCCGCCAGAGGTAATGGATTCTGAAGACCCTCTTTTTATTTTATACACATCAGGTTCTACAGGAAAACCAAAAGGGGTCTTGCACACAACTGCAGGCTATCTTCTTCAAACTACAATGAGCCATAAACTAATCTTTGATTACCATGAGGGAGAGGTTTTCTGGTGTACTGCAGATGTCGGTTGGGTTACAGGTCACTCATATATTGTTTACGGACCTCTATCGAATGGAGCTACAACCCTAATGTTTGAAGGGATACCTACCTACCCCAGCCCATCAAGATTTTGGGAGGTGGTTGATAAGCATCAAGTGAATATATTTTATACTGCTCCTACAGCCCTAAGGGCTCTCATGGCTCAAGGCAATGAGCCTTTAGAGTCTACTTCTAGAGAGTCTATAAGAGTTCTGGGTACAGTTGGTGAGCCCATCAATCCTGAAGCTTGGGAGTGGTATTACCGGGCAGTGGGCGATAAGAGATGTCCGATAGTGGATACTTGGTGGCAGACTGAAACCGGATCGGCCATGATCAGCCCTTTGGCTGGTTCTACCCCTCAAAAACCTGGAAGCGCTACTAAACCCTTTTTTGGAATTGAACCAGCTCTGTTAGACGAAAATGGACAAGAGATTGAGGGAGAAGGTTCAGGCAATCTAGTCATTAAAAGAAGCTGGCCTTCTCAAATTAGAACTGTGTATGGTGATCATAAAAGGTGTGTTGAAACTTATTACTCCCTTTACCCTGGTTACTACACCACGGGAGATGGAGCTAGAAGAGATAAAGATGGCTATTATTGGATCACTGGAAGAGTCGATGATGTTCTGAATGTATCAGGACATAGATTAGGAACCGCCGAGGTAGAGAGTGCTCTGGTATTACACGAAACTGTCGCTGAAGCAGCAGTTGTGGGTTATGAGCATGACATCAAAGGTCAAGGAATATACTGTTATGTAACCCTGATGAACGGCATAGAACCCAGCGATGAACTTAAAAGTGATTTAGTTGGGCTGGTAGCTAAAGAAATTGGAGCTATTGCCAAACCTGATATTATTCAATGGGCCCCTGGTCTTCCAAAAACTAGATCGGGTAAAATTATGCGTAGAATTTTACGAAAAATTGCAGGAAATGAGATTAAGGATCTTGGAGATACTACAACTTTAGCCGAACCTGGTGTGGTACAAGAGATTATAGAAAATAGAGAAAATCGATAATGTCTTTAATTGATCTGGTAAATAAAAAATCTATTCTTCCTTCTAGCTCTGAGGCTTTGCCTGGTCGTACAGAAGAAATTGAGGTTCCGTCTGAACATTTTGTTAAAGGCACTCCTTTAAAGGGCCCCTTTCCACAAACTTATGAAATGGCTATATTTGGAATGGGTTGTTTTTGGGGTGTTGAAAGAAAATTTTGGGAAACCGACGGAGTGTATACCACGGCTGTAGGTTATTCAGGAGGGCTTACACCAAACCCTACTTACAGAGAGGTTTGTACTGGATTTACTGGACAGAATGAAACTGTATTAGTCGTTTATGATCCTAGTGAGATTACGTTTGAAGAATTATTAATAATTTTCTGGGAACAACATGACCCCACTCAGGGAATGCAGCAAGGCAATGATGTTGGAACTCAATATAGGTCTGGAGTTTATTGTCTGAGCGAAAATCAAAAAAACTCGGCCCTAGAAACTAAAGATCGGTATCAACAGCTGTTAAATGATAAAGGATATGGTCCTATAACGACTGAGATAGTTCAAGCTGGAGAATTTTATTACGCAGAGCATTATCACCAACAATATTTAGCTAAAAATCCTGATGGATATTGTGGTGTTGATGGGACTGGTATTAAATTAAGCTAGCTGTCGATCCAAATAAATTGGTTACCTTCTTTGGTGACCCTGTCATCGTTTAATAGCTTAATTAAATGGGCTTCAAGTGACCATTTGGCTATGGGAAATAAAGAAACATCTACATCGTCATAAACAGCTTCCACTAGTGAATCAGGGTTTCCTGTCTTAGCTTCTTTTATGGCTTCTATAACTTTTTCTTCTCTTTCTAGTCTATGCTGAACAATCCAATCGGCCACAGCATGCGGGTTAGGCATTAGCTCCCCGTGTCCGGGCGCTATGTTTTCAAGGTCGTAGTCTTTTAGCATTTTAAGGGACTCTAAATAATCTTTCATATTGCCATCGGGTGGAGCAATGACCACCGTAGAACCGTTCATGATGTGATCACCTGTAAATAAAAGCTTTTCTTCTCTCAAAAGATAACAAAGATGATTGGAAGCATGGCCCGGAGTGTGAATAACCTCAAACGCATGATCTTCTGCTTCAATAACTTCCCCATGGGTAAGCATCTTTGCAGGCTTAAAAGATGTATCTTGGTTCTTTGTTGTTTCTGTTATTAGGCCGAAAGCTGGAATATCAACTTTAGCTTGAAGAAGACTAACCCCAGGTGAATGGTCAGGATGGGTATGAGTTACTATTATGCGGCTTAAACTTGAGGAACTAGAGACAATTGCTTCAATGTGCTCTGACAAAGCCGGCCCTGGATCCACAACTGTTAGATCTTCTCCGTTACCCACTATATAAGTATTCGTTCCAGGTCCAGTAAAGACACTAGAATTCCCTGCCGTTATTCTCTTAACTAGTGGAGTTATCTGTACTATTTCTTCAGATTTCATTAGACATTAATGATCTTCGTATCCTTTATCGCCCGGTAACAAACCCACATACTTCCCGTCTTTCATGAAGAATTTAGGTTCAATAGTTGCAATATCATAAGGATTAATTGAATTCTTATCTTCTAGAAGTTCTTTCGTATTGTTGTATCCACAAATACTTTCAAGATTCTTAATGGTAGGCATAATCATTAATAGTTTGCCTTCTTCAAATTGCTTTAAAGCATCCTCGGGTTTGATCCATATGCTATTTACACTTTCGGATCCGTCATGAATAGCGTCCTGTCCAGCAGGTGCTTGGGCTATAAAAAATCTTGTATCATATCTTCTCTTTTCTACTTTAGGAGTAATCCAATGAGCAAGATAGGCCAGTCTATCGGTTGCCAAAAAAAGTTCTTCGCTTTTACACATTTCTGCCAAAACAGGCTCGCCATCATTTAATCTTTTTCTAAAATTTATAAAACGTTCATTCTCTGATTCATCTTCAGGATCAAAATTATTTCCATCTTTTCGATATGCCAAAAGTATTCCAGCTTCTTCAAAGCACTCTCTGATAACTGCTACCCAATAAGCTAAGCCACCTTTTTCCATTCCCAAAGCCGAAGAAGCATCTTCATCACTTACGCCCTGACACATATCACTTAAACGTCCAGATGCATCTTCGAGATCTACTTTTCCTCCCGGAAAAACATATGCTCCACCAAAATTGGTTTTTGCAGCCCTTTCGATAAGAAATACTTCTATACCCTGCCCTTGCACATCCCTAACCAAGAGCACTGTAGCAGCCGGTCTGGGCTCAGCTGGTGCTTCATTTGGATCTGCAAATTGATGATTAACTTGTTTCAAACGTTCATTCATATTTTTTATTATGCTTTAAGAGATTGGTATAGACTACCGAATTGAAAAATTTTGAGGAGATAATTTTTTTGCTAAAGGAGAGCAAATATGGATCAACTGACTGAAGATCTATTCAATAAACTAATTTCAGAGCCTAAATCAGAACATTCATTAGAAGTTCTAGATGGCAACATCTTTTATCAAAAATGGGGCACTCCTGATAATCCAGGGATAGTATTAGTTCATGGAAGTGGTGCGCATTCGCACTGGTGGGATTTTGTAGCACCCCTTTTAATTGATCAGTATGAAGTATGTGCCTTAGACCTATCTGGCATGGGGAGTAGTGATCATCGAGAACACTATAGTCCAGAAATTTTTGGAGAGGAGATCATAGCTGTAGCAGAAGATTCTGGTTTTTTTGATAACAGACCTTCTAATCCAATAATTTGTGGTCACAGCTTGGGTGGATACATGAGTATTCATGCCGCTAATCTTGCTTCTGAGGATATTAAGGGAGTAATAATGATTGATTCACCCATAAGGCCACCACATTTTGACTATTCAAGCCACCAAGGAAGTGGCCCTATAAGAAAAAGGAAAACTTATCCTGATAAAAAAACCATCCTGGAAAGGTTTAAACTTGCTCCTGATCAACCAACTGATTTTCCTTTTGTCATTGACTACATAGCCAAAAATTCTATACAAGAAGTTAATGGAGGCTTTGAATGGAAGTTTGACGACTCCCTCTTTAGTAAACTTGGTTATCCTCATATGCCTAAGAATAATGCCTTCAACCTTTTGTGCCCTTTAGGTTTTATATATGGGGAAAACAGTGCCTTGATAACAGAACCTATTCTAGATTATATGAAATCAAAATTTAGAGAAGATACACCCATAATAGAAATTAAAGGTGCTCACCATCATGTGTTATTAGACAAACCAATTGAATTAGCTAAAACCATTAAGGAGATTGTTAAAGATTGGTAATTCTTAATCTCTAGGTGGAATGCCCTTCACCATCGTAAGAGATACTATGGGAGCTCCCTTCCTTCTATATTCAGACAGCTTCTGATATTCGGGATCGTTATACCAGCCTTTAGCTACTTCTTCTGAGGGAAACTTAAAAATAACAACCCTCCCTTTAAGAGGGGTGTCTCCCTCCAAATGCTCTATGGAGTCATCGTAGGTTACGAACTCTCCCCCGTGTTTCTTCAGAATAGGGAAGAACCCTTTTTCATATAATCGGTAGGTTTCTTTATCTAAAATATTTAAATTAGCTATGAAAAAAACTTCAACATCTTTCATAAAGATCTTCTCACGATGCTCTTACTTCTTTCAGTCTCCCATCCATAATAGCTTCAGCATTTGAAACCAATCTTGATACCAATTCTTCACATGTAGGAACATCTTTAACTCTCGCAACAGAAATACCAGCAGACCAAATTCCGGCCTCTAGATCACCTACCTCAAAAACCCCCCTACCTCTTTGCCCAGCAACTAATTCTTGTACATCTTCAAATTTTGCAGTTCCAGTTGACTCTATCTCAACTACCTGATCCGAAATTGTATTTTTGAAAACCCTTGCTGTGTTATGCATGGTCCTAAACATTAAGTTTGTAGAGCGTTCGTCAGCTTCAGTCATCTTATCCTTAACATTCTGGTGAATTAAAGACTCTTTTGTTGCCATAAACCTAGTTCCCATAACTATTGCTTCACCGCCTAAAGCTAACGCGGCAACTAAACTTTTTGCATCACTGAATCCTCCGCAACCAGCAACTGGTATATCTAAAGCTTCAGCAGTTTGAGGTAATAAAACTAAAGAGGGAATATCATCTTCTCCAGGATGACCTGCACATTCAAATCCATCTATGGTTACAGCATCACAGCCAACTGCCTGAGCTTTTAGTGCATGCCTTACCGAAGTGCACTTGTGAATTACCTTAGCATCGTAGGCTTTAAAAAGTTCCATAAAAGGTTCAGGACTTCTACCCGCTGTTTCTATAATTTTTATACCTGACCCAACTATCGCTTCAGCATATTCTTCGTATGGAGGAGGTGTAATTGTAGGCAATATGGTCAAGTTAACTCCAAAAGGTTGATCAGTCATTTCACGGGTCCTTTCAATCTCTTTTCCTAAAGCTTCTGGGGTAGGCTGCGTTAAAGCAGTTAAGATTCCAAGTGCCCCAGCATTTGCAACAGCTGAAACCAACTCTCCCGTTCCAACCCATTGCATTCCACCTTGGATGATGGGGTGCTTGATTCCAAATAACTCTGTAATTCTTGTTTTAAGCATTTTGCTTCCTCAAATGTCTAAAGGGACAATAACTATAACGTCTCGAAATTATGATGCAACCCAGTTTAATTGTTAAGTTGTTCAACATAAAAGAAGATAAAATAACTCTAGATGAAAAAACTTAATAAAACCTTCCTCTTCACACTTTTTTTTCTTTTCTTGAATTTAGCCAGTACGGATGAATTTGACCAAGGCTTAGAAATTGCCTTAAAAGCAGATAACAGTTTTTCTGGGTACGGAGATAGCAAAACTAACCTTAAGATGCTTTTAAAAGACAGAAAAGGGTTAATTACTGAAAGGGTAATGGAAATGATACTACTTGAAGTTCCAGAAGATGGAGATAAAAGTTTGATTGTTTTTGACAGTCCCAGAGATGTCCGCGGGGTAGCTGTATTAAGTCATGCCCATAAGACTGGTTCTGATGAGCAATGGCTTTATCTCCCTGCTCTTAAAAGAGTAAAAAGAGTCGCTTCTAAAAACAGAACAGGACCTTTCTTGGGCAGTGAGTTCTCACTTGAAGACCTATCTTTTCAAGAAGTAGAAAAATATTCCTACGAGTATCTAAGAGATGAGGATCTTGAAGGACAGGAATGTCATGTAATTAAAAGGATTCCACTTGATCCCTACTCAGGTTATACACAACAGATTGTATGGATAAGTAAATCTAATTCTCTTATTCATCAAATTCACCATTTTGATAGGAAGTCGTTTCATGTTAAAACACAAACCTTTTCAGGTTACAAAAAATACCTGAATAAATTTTGGCGTCCTGATGAAATTCATATGATTAACCATCAAACAAATAAAACAACCACTTTATTTTTTCAAGATATGACTTTTAACACTGGGTTATCTGATAAAGACTTTACTCAGAACAGTCTTAAAAGATCAAAATAAATGGTTTCTGGCTTTTATAGAGATATCACAAAAGTTTTTTTAGTAATCTCACTAATTTTTATTAGTAGTTCCCTTTTTTCCAAAGTCGAAAAATACGGAGAAGTTTCCTTTGAAAATAGAGCTTTCTTAGAAAAGGGTTTATTCGGACAAGATAAAAATCATTCTTCTTTTACTTTATCACCGGAGTTTTACTTTGAATCAGAAGACCAAAAAACTTCTTTTACTTTCAAACCAAAAATTAGAAGAGATTCTTTAGATGATGAGAGAAATCTGTTTGATATCCAAGATTTGAGTTTAATCAAAGTAAAAAACTCCTACGAAATAAGAATCGGGATAAGAAGAGATTTTTGGGGAGTAACAGAGACCGTACACAGAGTTGATATTATCAATCAAACTGATCAGGTGGAAAGTTTTGATGGGGAAGACAAATTAGGCCAACCAATGATTAATTTGTCTCTAGAAAGAGATTGGGGTGTTTTGGATATCTATGCCCTTCTGGGTTTTAGGGAGAGGACTTTTGCTGGAGAAAAGGGAAGGCTTAGAGCACCATTCTTAATAGATACCGATTCAGCAATGTATGAATCTGGTGCTGAAAACTTAAGAACTGATTTCGCTTTTAGATGGAGTCAATCCTATCGTGATCTTGAGTTAGCTCTTTCTCATTTTTCTGGAACCTCTAGAGAACCTGAATTTATCAATAAAAGTATAAGTTTAAAGATCCCTTACTATGGAATAATTGAACAAACAGGCTTAGAGGCTCTTTACATTGTAGGTGGACTAGCACTTAAACTTGAAGCAATCAGTAGGTCAGGTCAGGGAGATAGGTTTTCGGCAGCTACTGCAGGTTTTGAATACACCCAAGTGGGAATATTAAGTTCAAGGCTCGACTTAGGGTGGATAATGGAATTCAATTACGATGATCGGTATGAAGAATCCCCTTTGGCATTAGGAACAAGATTAACTTTTAACGACATGTATGATTCTCAAATTCTTTCAGGTCTTATGAGAAACGAAGAAACAGGAGAAACTAATGTTTTTGTAGAGGCTTCTCGAAGAGTCAGAAATTGTTGCAGACTTTCTTTTGAATCTATTTATTTTAATGGAGGAGACAATTCAAACAGTATCCAAAAAATGTTTGAATATTTGAAACAAGATGATTTTGTTAGATTTGAATTTATCTATTATTTAGGCAATTAATTTAATGAAGAAATTACTGAATTCTAATTACTTAGCCGAAACTATTATCCGATACAGGCCCCTTTGTATAATTATTTCTCTTCTAATTCTTGCTGGATTGGCTCAAGGACTTTCAAAGATAAATTTTAATCCAGATATAAATGTTTTCTTCCCTGAAAATGACACTCTAACAACTTCGCACTTGAAGATAGAAGACACCTATTCTTCTATGGATAATGCAGTAATTGGTATCGGAGTAAAAGAAGGAACTGTTTTTACCAATGAAATTTTGTCTTTAATTGAAGACTTAACAGAAAAGGCTTGGAAAACTCCACATTCATTAAGAATTGATTCTTTATCCAACTATTCTTACGTCTCTGCAGATGGTGATGACTTGTACATTGAGCCTTTTTTAGAAGGTTCTAGTACTTATGACCTTAAGACCTTAAAAGAAAAAGAATTAATTATAGAAGGAGAAGAACTTGCTTATGGCGCAATTATTTCTAAAGATAAAAAAACCTCTCTAATTAACATTGTTTTTGACCCACCAAGAAAAGACATTGAAAGCGAATATCAAGAATCCTTGAATTATGTATTAGGTTTCTTAGAGGAGGCTAGAAAAAACCACCCTGAAGTTGATCTAATAATTTCGGGCATTGTTTACATGGAGTATCAGAGCCCAGTGTTGCTTAAGGCGCAAATGCCAAAACTGATGCCTTCAGCGATTTTGGTAATTCTACTAACACTTTTTTTACTTTTGAGAAGTCTAGTAGCTGTTGCTGGTTCTTTCTTAGTTATCATAGTCAGTGTTGCAAGTGCAATGGGATCTATAGGTTTTTTGAGCGGAGACATAGCCCAACCTTTCATTATGGTCCCAATCTTAATTGCAACCTTAGCGGTTGCAGATTGTGTTCATTTATTCACCCTGTACTTTCAAAACCTAGACTCTTCTCGAAAAAGTAAAGAAGCCATGCTCGAAAGTCTTAAGTTAAACTTGCAACCCCTGTTTCTTACTTCTCTGACAACTGCTATTGGTTTCTTATCTCTAAACTTAGCCCCTGTAGAGCCCTTAAGGGGCATAGGTAACGGAGTAGCAATCGGAGTCTTTTTAGCCTTTATGTTTACTGTGCTACTGCTTGCCCCAATAGTGAGTTACTTTAATGTAAAACAATCAAAAAATATTAGCTTTCAAAAGAATTTTTCTAGAAAACTCGGTAGATTTAGCATTAAGAATTACAAAAGATTATTGGTAATTGTCCCAGTTATCTCTTGTTTCTTAATGGCCTTTATCCCTCTGAACAAAACAAATGACAATCCTTTAGAGTTTTATTCTGAAAGATACACAACTTCAGCTGCTGACAGTAAATGGATAAGCCAAAGAATTGGAGGAACTTTCCCAGTTAGTTATGAGTTAAATAGCCAAAGCACAGTATCTGATCCGGAGTTTTTAAGAGAAGTGGATAAGTTCTCTGAGTGGTTAGACTCAAATGAGGAAGTGCTTCACGTTAGCTCACTTTCAAAGATCATGAAGAATCTCAACAAAACTCTCCATGGCAAACAAGAAAAATGGAATGTAATCCCAACAGAATCCGACCTTAGTGCTCAGTATCTTTTTTTCTATGAAATGTCCCTTCCCTATGGTTTAGATTTAACTAATTCTATTAGCCAAAACAAAGAATCGATCAAATTGGTTGCTTCTCTAAAGGAATTGGGATCTTTGGAATATAGAGAATTTGCTAAGAGAGTAAAAAATTATGCTTCGGAGAATATGCCGAAAGATATGGTTTCTATCGGGACAGGCATAAGGCCTATTTTTGCTCTCATGTCCAATATGTTAATCACTCAACTTACTTATGCCCTTGGAATAGGTATAGTTTTAATAACTGCGACAATCATTCTATTTTTTAGATCACTAAGATATGGAATGTTAACTTCGGTTACCAACCTTTTGCCTATTGGAGTAGCTTTTGGTATTTGGGCGATAGTTAGCGGTGAAATCAGTATGCTTGTTGGCATTGGGATGGGTACAACCTTAGGAATTATTGTTGATTTTACAGTTCACTTTTTAAGTAAATATCTACATGCAAGAAGGCAAAAAAATCTTAGTGCTGAGAAGGCAGTGGAGTACGCTTTTGAAACTGTGGGTTTTGCTCTAATCATTACATCTTTTAGCTTAATTCTAGGCTTCTTAGTTTTATTGCAGGCTTTCTTTATACCCATACACGGATTTGTACTTTTTTCTTCGCTGGCTTTCATCTCGGCATTAATAATTGATCTACTCTTGTTCCCCGCTTTATTAATCACATGGGATAAAAGATATAGTTAACAACTTTTAAAGG
>ENA-ORXI01003105-ORXI01003105.1-sediment-metagenome-genome-assembly--contig:-NODE-3105-length-11436-cov-3.663879_pt1 | contig 11436 bp, 13 predicted proteins | sample MGYA00237861_ERZ511468 | MGnify/ENA primary metagenome ERZ511468 (study PRJEB26299, sample SAMN06266213) | sediment metagenome | isolation source: Hudson Canyon methane seep mesocosm | place...
ATTAAGGGAGGCTTTGTACAGCCCCTTACTCCTTACTTACCCGCTTCTTTCTGACTATCTTCCCAATCCTTAAGATCATCATTATAGCGATCCCATACACAGGGGCTGCAGCCACTGTCACAGCATTCCCAGTCTTCTGGCTTTTGAGGTTTTTCAATCGTTTTTGACATAAAAAAATAGCCTGTATATAAAGAATATCAGGCTATTTTATCGTGTTCGGTGCTGTGTTATCAATAGGAGAGTTATCAAGCGGTGGCTTGTGTTTTACCTTTACCTGGCAACACTGCATGTTGCAATTCTTCTAAGGCCTCATGCAAATACTTGATAAAGAAAGGCGCGTGAGCGGCCATCTCTGAAGTGCTGGTGACTGAAACCGTTAGGGTATCTATATAGCTTGTAATCACCAGTGTTAAACCCATGCCATCAACAATGGGGGCCATGCCTTCCAATGATATTAGCTCTGCTCCGTCCAAGTAAAGCGGGCAAGACGGGCCCGGTACGTTGGTAATAATCAGATTGAATACTGGCTTAATATGGTTGGCAACACGAAAATACGTATAAGCTTTTGTTACCCATGCTGAAGACCATGATGGCAGGTGGTTTATAATTTTTTCTACAGCCACTTCACGGTTGTACTCTTTTGCCTTGAGCGCGTTTTGATGCACTGCTTCTAAGCGAGCAAGGGGAGAGCCGACATTAGTAGCCAGTGAAACCAGCATGGGGGAAATTAAGTTACCCTGATCTTGCTCGTTACCATCTCTTTTTGAAACCGGCACCATCGCAACCATGGGCGATACAGGAAGTTGACCTTGTTTTAACAGGTGCTTTCTCAACGCGCCAGCGCAAATGGTTAGTACCACGTCATTTACAGTGCTGCCGGCATACGCTTTTTTAATGTCTTTAATCATTGATAGTGATAGATGCGCGCTACTCATGTGCCGTGCGGTATCAATCTCTTCATTAAAAGGTGAATGAGGAGACATAAAAAAGTGAGGTGGTTGTTCTTGCTTATCTCTGTACCGAAGCTGTGTTGAGTTGACCAATGAATGACCAAGGCTTTGGGTTAAAGCACTGAGTTCTTTAGGTGCGCGATAGATTGAACGCAGTTTGTTACCAAGCATGCGGGTAATTGAAATTGTTTCTGGAGCCCAGCTATCTTGCAATGGGTCTGCTGATTCTTGATCTGCACTGAGTAGGCCAGAGAGTATTTTCTCAGCAGATTTCCCATCTACAGCCGCATGGTGAAACTTTAATAGAACAGAAAATTGACCGCTATCATCATCGCTGCAATCAATGAATGTCATAGCCCAAAGTGGTTTTGACTGGTCTAAAGTCTGGCTGAAAAACTTATTACTTAATGTTCTCTTCTGTTCTTCGGTATCTTTTCCATGTAACTGAATATGCTGAAGATGATTGTCGATATTAAAGTTATGATCTTCAACCCAGTAGGGTAGGTCAATATTCATGGGTAATGAAGATAAACGACGACGAAAAACAGGCGATACAGGAAGGCGTGAAACCACATGACGCTTAAAGCGTGGAAATGTCATTTTGCCTGCTTTTGGCGCAGAAAACGTCCAGATACAGCCAATGTGCATTGGCGTTCGTTGAGACTCCAATGATAAAAATGACGTATCCATGTTTGAAAGCTGTTGCATGTTGACCTCCTATCAAAAAAAGATGCACCGATTGTTGCTAGATATCGGTGCTTCAGTAATGGGGGGATTATTGCATTTAAGAATACAAGTGTACACTAAAAATATGTAATTTTATTGTTGTTTGTTTTTTGATTTATATAAGGTTATGTAATATATAGGTATATTGTAAATTATTATTTTAATTTTGTGGTACGCATGGGTGTATTGTTTCTGTATTTCTTATGTTGATCGTTTTCTGTTTTAATCGGGTTAAATATAAAATATCATTCTTAGATGCATACTCTTCAACTCAGCCCAAAACAAAAATACCAGTCACTTGTAGATGAGGGTTTGGTTAATTATGACTCAGCCCAGCAAACTGCATTGAGTGCTCTGGATGATTTATATTATCAAATAATCCAAAAAGGTCATCGCTCAGGTTCTGTAAAGGGTTTGTATCTTTGGGGGAGTGTGGGGCGAGGTAAAACATTTTTAATGGATGTATTTACGGTCTGTCTTCCTTCTAGGTCTTCTTTACGTCAACATTTTCATCATTTTATGGCATTTGTTCACCAACAGTTAGGTGAGACGACTGGGCAGAAAGACCCGCTCAAAATTATTGCCCTTAAGCTTAGCAAGCAATACAAAATTTTATGTTTTGATGAGTTTTTTGTCTCAGATATTGGTGATGCAATGTTGTTGGGTCGGTTAATGCAATACTTGTTTGAGTATAATGTCACCTTAGTGGTTACCAGTAATATTTCTCCTGAAAATCTCTATAAAAATGGATTACAAAGAGCGAGATTCTTACCTGCTATTCATGCTGTTCAAGGCAATACTCAAAGCATTCACCTTGCGGGTCAGAAAGATCATCGTGAGCGCGCTCTTCATCATCAGCAGATCTATTTTCTTGAAACTTCTGAGTCAGAGGCGCAACGAGGAATAACTACTCGTGAGTATTTATATGGCTTGTGTGATTTACCTGCAAAAGAAAATAAGTACCAATCAATAAAGATATTAGGTCGTGATATTCCCTTTTTGTCTTGTAATGATACCGCTATTTGTTTTGATTTTGCTCACTTGTGTGAAGGGCCTCGCAGTCACTTTGACTATATTCATATAGCAACGAAATTCCAGACGGTGGTGCTAATTAACGTTCCCTCCTTGGGTGGTTATGCCTGTGAGCAAATAAAAGCACGGGGCACTGAAGATGGCTTTCTTGGTTCAGGTGCAACAGGTGAACGTGCCGTGGTGCTAGCAACCATGGATGATGCAGCGCGTCGGTTTATTGCCTTGGTGGATGAATTTTATGAACGTAAGGTTAAGCTATTTCTCACTAGCGTGATGCCTTTAAGTCAACTTTATAGCCAGGGCAGTTTGATATTTGAATTTGAGCGTGCCCGTAGTCGCCTTATTGAAATGGCTTCAAAGGAATATCAGGAATTACCGCACCAGCCTTGATTGTCGAGACAAATTGCGGTCTTTATTTGGCCGAATTTAACAATTATAAGCAGGTTTAACTCTTTGAGCTGTGTGCTAAAGTAAGTAGAGTTCTTACTCTAAAATAGAGTGTAAAACCTTCAATGAGAAACAAGACACTATGCGAAGCCTTCAAAGTTATGCCACTCGATGGACGGTTAAAAACCTCATTGCCCCCATCTTGAATGCCGAAACACCTATTACAGTTCAAAGAAAAAAACTCGATAAACTAACGGGTATTGCTCCTTTGCCAAGGGGTGTTAGCGCCAGAAAAGTAATTATTCGGGGTATTTCTGCATTATGGATTGATGTGAATGCAAAAACTCAACGTACCCTGCTATTTTTACATGGTGGTGCATATAACATAGGTTCTATTGATTCACATAAAGAGCTTGCAGCGCGCCTTGGCAAGGCCGCTAAAGCCAACGTACTATTAATTGATTATCGCTTGGCACCTGAGCATCCTTTCCCCGCAGGGTTGGATGATGCGGTTGAGGCTTATCAGTGGTTGTTAAGGCAGGGTTATAAAGCAAGTAATATCTCTCTTGCCGGAGACTCGGCAGGGGGTGGCTTAGCCTTAGCTTTAGCCATGAAACTACGTGATACGAAAACTCCTTTACCTGCCTGCCTGTGCTTAATATCACCTTGGACAGACCTTACCATGAGTGGTGAAAGCGTAAGGACTAATGCTACAAAAGATATTATGCTAAACCCTGCGTGGATGCGGCAATTAGCACATAACTATGCCGGCCCAGATAATTTAGCAGGCCCCTTGGCTTCACCTTATTATGGTGAATATAAAGGGCTGCCCCCCATGATAGTGCATGTAGGTGCAGATGAGCTTGTACTGAGTGATTCAGAACGACTGGCAAGTAAAGCCAAAGCCAGTGGCGTTGAACTTTCTTTAGATGTAAATCCAGATATGTGGCATATTTGGCATGTTCACGCGGGTTATATGCCCGAAGCAAAAAAAGCGATTAAAAAGCTTGGACGATTTATTATTTCTCAGTCTGACGAATGAACTTACACGTAGCCTCTGCACTACATCACGGCTACAAGGTAAGTAGTTACTAATAATTAAAATAAATGGATGAATAGTAATGGCAAAACAGTACATAGATATCATGCAAACCTTTAATGCACCCGTTGAAACCGTGTTCGCAGAACTAACCGACCATGAAAAGTTCGGAAAGCTCCTTAAAGCAGATATAAAACGTATTGTTGATGGAGAGGGTGGGTACGTAAACGGTTTAGGTTCAGTAAGAAAAATCACTCCGCTACCCTTGGCTGATTTTGAAGAAACGGTGGTTACATTTGAGCCTAATCAGGTTATGGAATATGAGATAACTAAAGGCAGTCCACTTAAAAACCATAAGGGACGCATGGAGTTTAGCCAGGTTGATGGTAACACCCGTCTTCGTTATACCATTGAGTTTGAATCTAAAATTCCATTAATGGGTGGTTTGCTGAAGTCAGCGGTTGAAATGCCGATTAAGAAAGGACTTTCTTCATTGGCTAAAAGCTATATGTGAGATTGAAGGAGGGGGGTTATGGCTCCCTCACCAGAATTTGACATAAGACCAGCACTATCCTTAACTTAATAAAAATTTACCCCCTAGGATATTGATAGTAGGAAATTAGGTTCTATGCCTTGGCAATGGATTAGTCGTGTGTTCCACCGAGACCTTTCAAGGGTTCAGAAGCCCGTCGGTGAACGCAAAGAAAATGATGATAATGATATACAGCCCCTTGATGATGTCTCTGTTAAGTTGGCTAGAAAATCCTCCAAAGATCTGGAGCAGGCATTTTTCTGCTGGTTATTGAATTGCACCGATGATGATCTTCAGTGCGACTCTAAAGCACTGCAAGATAAAGAAGAGGGCATACTGAAAATACTTGATCAAGATGTTTTGGGTGTAGATCAATTACCTCGTCGTCCTGCATCATTTCCTGTGCTTATCAAGCTGTTAAACAGTGACAATTCATCGCTTACAGATATTTCTAAAGCGCTACTTTCTGATCCTGCATTGGCTACCCAGGCATTAAAAACGGCAAACTCGCCATTTTTTAGAGCGTCCGAAGATTCAATTGATAGTGTTGATCGGGCGGTGTTTGCACTGGGTAGTCAAGGTGTTAGAAATATCATTTCAGCCACGGTGATGAAACCTATGATGAAAGGAAAAGGCAGCAAGGAAAGCGTATTTAGTAAAAAAGTGTGGGAGTGGGGCTTGTTATCTGCAACAGCAAGTGACCAATATTCAACACTTCAGGGTCGTGACCCTGGCCCTCTGTATTTATTAGGTCTGCTTCCTTCGCTTGCCTATCTCGTAATATATCGCGCATTGTTAATTTATCAAAACAAACACCCTGTTTCTGGGGAACTTGAACCTTTGTTGATGAAATCAATTATCCAGAAAAGGAGCTGGAAACTCTGCCATGACATCTGTCAGCAATGGGGCTTGCCACCTTCTTCTAACAAATATTTGTTGGATGCAGAGAGGCCTTCACCTACTTCCGCGTTTGCCCCTTTACGAGATGGAATTTTAATTGCCAGTCACAAAATTCTACAAGCTTGCGTTTGTTCTCCTATAGATGACATCAACGCATTTGTTTTAACCAGCTCACCAACTACTATTGACACAAAGGTTGCTCAGCATATTGATGATAGGGTGAAAGAATCGTTGCTATAAAGTAGTATTAAGCGCCCGAACCCTAAGCCGCTCCGTACCTGAAAAGTTAGCCTCAATAAGCTCATTAATCGCAAGCACACTATCTTCATTGCTGAGTCCTGAATCAATAATATGGTCTCTGCGTTCAGAATAGCTAGCGAGTCTTTGTTGCCATTTTTTACGGTCATTATCTAGCTTGGCCATAGCTATAGCTGCATCATCATTGAGCGCTTGTGCTCTTATCTGGTATATCTCTTCCTCACTTGCGCCAGCCTTTCTCATGTTGATGGCGGCTTCATAGAGGTTTGAGTGTTTTGTTACTTGCTTTCTTACTGACTGCATTTTTTCAGGAAGCGTTTGTTCGAGTAATTTTACCTGTTGTTTTTTCTCGGCGTCATCAAGGCTTTCATTTTTCATTATTTCAAGATGACTCAGCATATAGTTATCGTAGGCTTCTTCTTGCTCAAAAAATTGCTGGTTTTCTGTTTGATCAAAATATAGCGACCTTAATGTGCTTAATTGTGATTTTTGTAATTTGATTCGTTCAATATCTGAAAGTGAACTTGCAAGCGAAGTGTTTGTTTCAGCTTCTAATTCTGCCAGTTCAATTTTGTAATCTATATAACGTTTTAATAATGACAATGCCTGATCTAACGCTGGAGGTTGTAGTTGTTCACTGAGTTCGCTTTGTATGCGTATCAAGACTTGTTCGAGTGGTTCTTCTCCAATGCTTGATAAGTAAAATTCGAATAAGTGTTTGGTTTCTTCTCCCGTAATCAAGTTTCCAGCTGAGTCTGTTTTTAATATTACGTCGTGGTGAATATCCGAAATGGATGATGGTTTTGAATAATGGCTTGGTGAAAATGGGGTACTTCCAGCTTGCTCGTAAACTTGTTGGTTAATTTTTTTGGCTGACGTTATTTCAATAATTGCAGTTGCTTCCTCTTGTTGTCCCATCGGGAAGCTCACAAAGTAGGCTGCTAGTAGCAATGTGCCAATGATGAGACTGACTATTGCGGATGCTTTTTTTATCATTTAAAACTCCATTATTTTGCTCACCCTGCATTTTAACTGCAGGGTGATACGGGTTATGTTGTGTTGCTTATAACCCTGCTTTCTTCAAGCGGTTAGCCTGATTTTTGAAAACCGTTTTAGGATTGGTTTCAAATAATGAAACAAGCCCCAGCACATGGTTATTGATATCAAGGTGATTCATAAAGTAGTCATCACGAAGAACTTTGCCAAAATGGTTAGCACAAACACCGGTTACACCATCGTTCTTAACGCCGCTCTCGAAAGCCAAGCCTGTAATCGCAAATAGAGGGTCAGATATATCCAGTCCACCGGTTAGATGACCTGCACCGCCCCAGGAGTAAAGTTTTATATTGTTGCCATTAATTGTGACTTCCGAAGGGCCTGTACCGCACGCTGTGGCTGGCAGCCCCATGGGGTAGGTCGCATTAAATTCTGCTGCTCCCACTTCATTAAACTCACCTAGCATTGCGTATATATCAGACTTATCTTTTTTGTTGTCTGAAAGAAGGTTAACCAAGTCACCCACGGCATTGGCAAACACTTCAAACAATACACCTTGAACTGATCTTGGAGGGGCTGTATCAGTCACTAAGTCTGCGATAGGCGAACCTGTGTGTGGTGTAGCCATAGTGGTTACCGATGCCACTAAGTCAGGACGTACATTCATGACATAACGAGCAGTCATTCCACCTTGGCTATGCCCCATTACGTTGAACTTTGAGACAGAGCCACCTGATGCCGCTTTAATCTCTTCCATTTGAGCGATTAGGGTTTCACCACGCATGGCAGAACTGTCAAATGCATTGATTTTTGCAACATGAACCTCTGCGCCACGGCTTTCCAAGCTGGATGGAATCTGATACCAGTAATCGACACCAGCAATGGTATCAAAGGCAAAAATGCCCGGGACTAACACGATAGGATGTTTGGTTTTTGTGTAACTAAAGTAATCAGAGAAAAAACCTGCGTGTGACGGTGTTGCTATTGCAATCGTCGATGCTGCTGCGAGTGTGATTAATGCTTTTTTCATTTTTTGTGCCTCTTCAATATTATTTTTATTGCTGAAGATTATTCAACGTATTAAATAATAAACGGGCTTAAAAAATGAACGCTTGTAAGTTTTGATGACAATGTTTTTTTTGACTGGAAAAGAAGGCGTGGTTCACTAAAGCGATAAATAAAAGATGGAATACGAGGTTCTTTGATCTACAGTGAGTGGTTGTTTGCTGGGGGTTGGTAGTAAACCAGTGATTTTCTAATCGCCAGTGTTTTTCGAACCGAGATATATCATGTTGAGTGAAATTCATCCGTCGCTACTTTATCTATGGGACAAGCGTACGCTTTATATTGGGCCGCTATTTGAACCATTAGATTTATCCCAAGGTGCTGCTACGCTCGTATTGGCACTTGATAAGCCGATTTCTTTTTTGGAAAAAGGTCAGTCTAAGTCTATTGAGTGCAGAAGCTTACTTCTGCCTGCAGGGTTGTCTGTCGCTATAGATACACAAGATGCCATTGTGGCAAATTGTAACCTGGATGCTCTGGGAGCTGACTTCTCTGCGTTATCTGATCGTATGCAATGCAGGCAGGGAAAGGTCGCCTGGCAGCTCAATAATGAGCCTGATGTTATTGTGCGATTGATGGAAATGTATGCGAATCAAATGTCTTCCCAAGCAGCTTATGAGCTTCTTGATCAAGTACTCTCGCCAAAGCTGGAAAGTGAATACGCTGTTGATCAGCGTGTTGTAAACGTTATTAACCTTATAAAACAAACCATTGACTCCAATTTATCTGTTGAAGACCTTGCTACTGAGGTTAATTTATCTGTACCTCGTTTAGTGCAGTTATTTAAACAGCAAACGGGTATACCTATTCGTCGCTACCGTTTGTGGCATCGTTTATATGTGACCTCTGTTAAAATGGGGCAGGGCTACAATCTAACAGATGCGGCTATTGCTGCAGGCTTTACCGACTCATCTCATTGCTCTCATACATTTAGATCTATGCTAGGTCTGAAGCCTTCACTTATATTATCGCAGCCTAATAAAATTCGTATTATTACTCCACATGTTCCTCATATCTTGAATAATGTAGGCGCTTTGGTCTAACCTGAATACTGTATCCTTATAAACATTAAGTAGAACTGTATTTATTATGAAATTGTTGTTGGTTTTCGCTTGGCTAATGTCCTGTTTGTTTCTCTCTGGTTGTGCTTCTTCAGCTAAAAACTTGCCGCTGTATGAGGGTGTTAAAGATGATGGCTTTAAAAATAAGTCATTAAATCAAGTTGATGTACAGTATTTAGGTGTTGGTGGATATCTTATAAGGTATGGAGATACCGCAATAATGACCGCTCCTTCATTTACCAATCCAAGCTTGTTTAAGCTGGCGTCATTAACGCGACTGGAAGCCAATCTTGAGGTGATTGATAGGTTAATGCCTCCGGTAAGTGATGTGGAAGTCATTTTGGTAGGTCATTCCCATTATGATCACTTGCTTGATGTACCTTATGTAATGAATAAACACGCACCCGCCGCGCATGTTTATGGTTCTAAAACAATGGCGCACCTTATGGCACCTGCGATTGAAAAAAGCCGAATTCATAATGTCTTAGATAAAGCAGCTACCGATACCGAAGCAGGAGAGTGGATTTATAATGAGCGAAGAACAGTTCGGTTTATGCCTATACAGTCACATCATGCTCCACACTTAATGGGGATAACCCTTGGTAAGGGTCACTACGATGAAGATTTAGAGTCGCTTCCCAGAACGGTACTGGGTTGGTTAGGTGGTGAAACCTTAGCTTACTTAATTGATTTTATTGATGAAGAAGAAAATATATTGTTCCGAATTCACTTTCAGGATGCCGCGAGTCAACCACCAAAAGGACTTATGTCTTCTGAAATTAGAGATGAATCAGAGCGGGTAGATTTGCTAATATTTTGTGTGGCCTCATTTACTGAGGTAGAGGGGTACCCTGATAAAGTTATTGAATACACTCGGCCTCGCGCCGCCATATTAGGGCACTGGGAAGACTTTTTTGGCAATATCGGAGAGCCCTTAGAAGTTGTTCGTTTGACGGATGCTCATGATTTTATTGCGCACATGAGGCCTCTTTTACCTGATGATGCAATATGGTACATGCCTAAACCCATGGCACTTATGAAGTTTAACGTAGAGTGAATGTAGGGAAGGAACGGCTATGAACGATTCAATTACGGGGTCTGAGTCGACTTCTCTGTCAGCGCTTCGCAACGATACGGTTATTTCTCGATTGCTATTATCAATGCCAGACTCAGTTAAAGAAAGTTTCACTGAAGAGCAGTTAGCCCATTTAAAATTGGCAGTGGGTACACGTCACTGGGATAAGCACGCTCTTGATTTAAGAGGCACATTTAAGCTGTGGCGAACCCGTTATTATTATGTTTTGTTATTTGGACAAAACCATAGAGAAATCAGCCGATGGCAGAAACAGCTTTCAGGCTTTGTAACTATGCTGATGCTAGGGCTTTTTTTACTCTTCTCTATGACTATTGGTTTTCTGGTGCTTTACCTTATTAAGTCTGCTTTGGGTATTAATTTATTCAAGGGCTTTTCACTAGGAATCTGGAGCTGGTTTAAAGACTTTTTCAGGTGAATAGGCCTAGTTTCTCTACGGCCTGTTTGGCCGAGTGAAATGCAAATTCATCTAAGTTAATATCACACAATACATGGAATGACACCATTTAACAAGGGTTAAATAATGATGTATCCTATTATAAAAGATTTACGGTTGGAATTGATCGCTCGAAAATGAGACTCTATGATCTAGAGGCTAAGGCACAGGACGGTTTAGTTTCAACGCAATCTAATTCACAAAAAGAAAAGTCACAATACTCCGGATTTGTTATATAAACTTTTAATTATTATAAATAGTTTAGTACAATAATTATAGGAGTTTATCATGTTAACTTATTCTGAGTTAATCAAATCGTTAGAAGAAATAGAGGAAAAGGAACTACCCAAAAAGAAAACTGCCGCTGATAGAGTAGCTGATGCTAAAAAACGTAAGAAATATGCAAAAACTGCAGGTGGTAAAAAATCAGCAATTAAAGCTAAGAAGCATAGAGATAAGATTGCTAAGGGTACTATTAAGGTAGATAAGGAGAGGAGTCGTCGACTCAAGAAAACCAAAGCTAGATATTAATAGGAAACCATACTATGTCTGAAGCTGAATTAGCTGAAGTTATATCTAAAGAAACGAGAAGAAAAATGTCTCGTAACATGGCGAAACTAGCTAAAAAATCTTCCACAAAATTGAAGAAAGCTAGATCAGCATTAAAGGTTGCTTCACCGGAAAAAATTAAATCTAAAGCTCATAAAAAGGCTAAGGAAGTTTTCGTTAAAAAGATGACCGGAAATAAAACATGGTCGGGTCTTTCTGATCAGGAGAAATCCCAGATTGAATATATCCGCCTTTCTTTGTTGATACTGGAGGGTCAAACTTTATTTGGTTTAATATTTTAATTATTTGTTTAATTTTACTTATTTTAAGACTAGGGTAATTTCCAATGTAATATCCAAAAAAATGTACTTTTTCCACGTTTTTAAATTTTTTGGGATTTATATTTTTTACG
>ENA-ORXI01003108-ORXI01003108.1-sediment-metagenome-genome-assembly--contig:-NODE-3108-length-11426-cov-5.945105_pt1 | contig 11426 bp, 11 predicted proteins | sample MGYA00237861_ERZ511468 | MGnify/ENA primary metagenome ERZ511468 (study PRJEB26299, sample SAMN06266213) | sediment metagenome | isolation source: Hudson Canyon methane seep mesocosm | place...
TAAAAGTCATGGAGATAGATATTGATTTTGATATAACTATGGGAGTAGTAATGTGTCAAGATAGAGCTTTTGCAAAAGCAAATTTAGCCCTTACAAAAGCAAAAAATGAAAATAAAAAATTCTTCACTTATCATAATGAATTTAAAGAGCATGAGCCAATTGAATATACTATGAAATGGAGAGAGTCTATTAAACAAGCTATTTTTGATAAACAAATAATTCCATTTTATCAACCAATTGTAAACAAAAAACAAGAGATAATTAAATATGAAGCATTAATGAGAATAAGACAAGAAGTTGAAGATAAAGTAAATTATATTTCACCTATTTATTTTTTAGATACTGCTGTTAAAACAAAACAGTATGAAGCTTTATCAACTGAAATGATTAAACAAGTACTTCATACACTTAAAAACAGTGATATTACAATATCCATAAATGTATCTTATTATGATATTAAAGAGATAGGGTTATTAAATATTATTAAAAATTTAATAGCAACACAAAATGATGATATATGCTCAAGACTAATCATAGAAATTATAGAAACAAGTAATATTTCTGATTGTGAATACTGTAACGATTTTATAAAAATAGCAAAAGATGCTGGAATAAAAATAGCTATTGATGATTTTGGAACTGGTTATTCAAACTTTACTCATGTATTGGATATCAAACCAGACTATTTAAAAATAGATGGTTCTTTAATAAAAAATATACATACTGATGAAAATTCATTAGCCCTAGTAAAAGCTATTGTTGAGTTTTCTAAAAAACTTAATATAAAATTGATTGCTGAATTTGTACATAATAAAGATGTTTTTGATATTGTAAAAGATTTAGGAATTGATGAATTTCAAGGTTATTACTTTGGAGAACCTAAAAAAGAAATTAGCTGATATCAAAATCTATTGATAATAAAAACACAACTTTGTTACAATTGCTCCTAAATAATTATATAACTTATGTTCTCATATTCCAGTAATCCATCATCTTTGTAATTAAATTATTACAAATTATGCTATAATTTCCACAATTGTTATTTTAAGGAAACTCATATTTTACTGCCTAGATTATATTTGTTCATAAGATTCATATATGTTTAATGAAAAAAATATTCCCAAATTCATATCTTATTTGCCCCCATTAGGCATTGTTATTATAACTACCATATTTACCCTGCTTATTATTCAAAGTGATTACAAAAAACTGGAATATGAAAGTAATCAAATACGTCAATCCCATGTAAAAGAAGAAAAAAAAGTACTCAAAGCAACCATAGATAAAATTGTAAAATATATCCAATATTTAGATAAGACAAATGTTAAAAATCAAATGAGTCTTGACAAAATCAAGCAAAGCGTCGTAATGTTTACAAATGATGTAATTGCCAAAGACAGTAGTCCTATCCTTATTTTTGATAACAAAAAAGATATTCAATATCATCCAAAAAGGCAATTGGATAATCAACAAACAATAAAAGATGAATCCAAAATTGTAATGAATCAAGAGTTTATATCAAAAGCAGTTAAAAACAATGGAGGTACTTTTGTTTCCTATGCTTGGAAAAAACAAAACGAAAGCAACCTAAGAGAAAAAACTGCATATATATATTATTTAGAAAAATGGAATTGGGTCTTATCTACAGGAACTTTTTTAAATGATATTGATAAAGAAATTGCAAAAAAAACCTATTATCTAAATCAAAAACTCAATGAAAATGTTTCCTATACAATTTTGCTCTCCATTCTTTTAACGGGTGCTACATTGGTTATCTCTTTTTTCTTTTCAGGCAATGTAAATACTATTTTTTTAAGGTACAAAAAAGAAGCAATCTATAAAGAAAAAAAGTTAAAAAAACTCAATCGAAGTTTAAAGAAACTGGCCAATGAAGAAATAAGAAAACGTTCTTTAAAAGAAAAAGAGCTGGAATTTGCTTATAAAGAGAGGCTCACGGGACTACCCAATAGATTAAAACTTTCAGAAAAAATACAAGATGATTACAACTGTAAATTAGCAATATTAAACATAGATCGATTTATTGATATAAACAATTTTTATTCTTCAGTGCTTGCAGATAAATTACTCAAAGAAATAGCAATACTGCTTGTTGATGTATTTAGAAGAAGAGAAGAAATAGAGATATATAAATTACCCGTTGATGAATATGCCATTTATACAAATAATGGAACCATATCAGATTTTGAATTTACAAACCTTTGCAAACTGGCTGTTAATTTAATAGAAAAAAAACCCTTTAAGATTGAAAACAATGATATCATCGTCTCTATTACTGCTGGTATTTCACTTACAGATGAAAATACTTTTATTAATGCAGATACCGCACTTAAAATTGCAAAAGAAAAAAACAAAAGTCTGTTTATCTATGACAAAAATGATAATATTTCCAAAAATTTTCAAAATAATATTAAGTGGACTAAAGTATTAAAAGAGGCCATTCAAGATAATAGAATTGTCGTTTTTACCCAACCCATTATTTCAAATAAAGATAAAAGTCAGCAGAAATTTGAATGTCTTATTAGGATTAAACAAAAGGATGGAACCTTTATCTCACCCATCCATTTTCTTGAACTTTCAAAAAAAATTAAAGTTTATCCACAACTGACTAAAATTATGATCTCTAAATCATTTAAACATTTCAGTAAAACTTCTCATGAATTTTCCATAAATCTGACATTAGAAGACATAACAAATAAAGATACCGTAAGCTATATTACTTATAAATTAGAAAAATACAATATTTCAAAACAAGTTATTTTTGAAATCGTTGAAAGTGAAGGCATTGATAATTTTGAAGAAGTATCACTGTTTATTAATACCATGAAAGAATATGGATGTAAAATAGCTATTGATGATTTTGGAACAGGTTACTCTAACTTTGAGTACCTCATGAAATTAAATGTAGATTTCATTAAAATTGATGGTTCTTTTATTAAAAATATTCATTCAAACCCACAATCTGAATTAATTTCTGATCTCATAATAACCTTTGCTAAAAAACAGGGAATATCAACTGTTGCAGAATTTGTTCACAATCAAGAAGTATTATCTAAAGTACAAGAAATGGGAATAGACTATTCTCAAGGTTTTTATTTAGGAGAACCTAAAGAAATTTAAAATATATACTTATAATTGATACTCTAATACGTCAACATCGAGTAACGATAATTCTTCACATACATCACTTAATATTAACAGAATAATTACTCTATGATTTCTATACGAATCCAAAAAATAGTTTTGATTTCCTTGTTTATCTTTGACTAATACAAAAGAGAGTTTCTCTTTACCCTGTCCTTCAAAAAGTGATTCAGGATTATTTATATAAGCTTTTAATGCATTACTGGCATTTTCTTCATGATTGATAAGATACAGGGGTGTTTTGTGATTATAGTTGCTGTTATTTATGCCTCTAATATTTTTTACTAAAATATCTTTTTTATATACTTTTTTTTGATTATCAGACTTTTTTGCTTTTATGAGTACACTTATATCAAAAGGTTCTAACGCTCTATTTTTACAATTTTGTTCAAAAAAATCTTTTATTTCTGATACCGTTTCAAACTCTTCTAAAAGTTCAGATAATTCGTCTTCATTCAAATTTGTATCCTTTATTATATTTTTAAAACTGTATTATATCTACTTATATATTAGCTTTATTTATACCGTAATCTTATCCTATCTCCTTTTTTAAATTTTTTAATTATGCTAGTATTTATCACTAAAGTAAAAAAGACATTGCATGAAAAAATTTCTAAAACAATTTAAAAAAGTCAACTCCGAACCCATAGACTTCTCAAATCTTTTTTGGTCATGGATTGGTTCATTCTTAGGAATATTTAGTATTTCTTATATACACTTTGACATTTTAGAAGGGACTGATTTAAGCTTGGTTATTGGCTCATTTGGAGCCAGTGCTGTTCTTATTTATGGTGCAGTAAATTCTCCCTTATCACAACCTAGAAATCTTATTGGCGGTCATATTTTATCAGCCATTGTAGGAGTTGTTGCCTTTAAACTTTTTTCAGGAAATATTTGGTTTTGTGCAGCATTTGCAGTTGCAACTTCTATTTTAGTGATGCAATTAACACTCACCTTACATCCACCAGGAGGAGCAACGGCATTAATTGCGGTAATTGGAAGTGAGCAAATTCATGATTTGGGTTTTATGTATGTATTAGTACCTGTAGCCACTGGATCATTCATGCTTTTAATTATTGCAGTTATTGTAAACAATATTCCCAAAAACAGAAGATATCCCTTATCTTTAGAAAAGAAAAATAAGAAATGGTTTACCGAGGACTGACAGCTTTTTCATATCTTTTTAACGAATCTTTAGGAATCCATTTTTTATAAGCATTTAAAAACTCATTTTTATGATTAATAATGATTTCATCAATTTTATCAATTACTATTTTTCCATTCATTGATTTATTACAGCCTATATACACTTTTATTAAGTTACTTGCATTAACAATGGGGTACTGAATGAAATCTTCTTTTATACTGAATTTTTCTTTATTGTACTTAACCATTGCAGGGTATTCAATAGTATAATCAATTCTATCCAACATTAACATGTAAATTAACCCTTTGGTTAAATCTGCACCTTTTCGTGCAAAAGAGTTTTTGTTGGATTTATATTTTTTTATCAACTCATCAACATAACTGTTATATGCTCTTGAATCAACATATCCAAATCTCAATTTATCTTCTTGAAGTATTTGTAATAAATCTATTTCTCCCTTAGGATTTAAATATTTTTCAAATTTACTTTGGTTTGATTTTTTAATGGTTAATTCATTAGGTAAAGATAGAATAAAAGGTTCAGAGAAATAAACAAACTCTTTTCTCTCTTCATTCATATTCAAACCTGAAAAACATGAAAACTCTAGTCTTTTTAAATTTGTAATTGCTAACGTTACAGTACCTACTTCAACATTATGCTTATAGTTTTTCATATTTTGAATGATAATATTTCGGGCTACATCTGAGTAGCCTTGATTTTTCAATTCTCCTTGTGGGATTAAGGATGGAGAGAAAGAGACAGTATTCCAATGTATTACGTCATATTCTTTTGCAATACAAAATGAAGATAGTATAAAAATCATTAATATTATTTTGAACATCTTCAGCTCCTTTGTATAAACAGTTACTAATATATTGTATCACGACAAAATTAATATTTTTATAAATGCAAAAACTATCAAACAACATATTGTTTCTTATTTCTTCTAAATACCCAGTTAGTTCTTAGTTGATTCTTTGGGTGTTCCCCTTTGCAAACAATTGCTAAAGTTTCATTTAATCAAAAACACTCTTTTTTATATTAAAATTTAAGCAAAACTCAAATAAACATATGATAACTTTTTATACTATTGATACTCATATACTACTTTTATACACATAAAGGCTTTATAATGAAAATTATAAAATATGTTTTATTTTTAATCTTTCTTTCATCCATATCTGTAGCCACAGAATTTATAACTATTGGAACAGGCAGTGTAACAGGAACGTATTACCCAACAGGTGCAGCAATTTGTAAATTGGTTAACAAATACAAAAAAGTGACCAACATAAGATGTTCGGTTGAATCAACAGCAGGTTCAGTTTATAATATTAATACATTAAAAAGTGGCGAATTGGATTTTGCAATTGCACAAAGCGATGTTGTTTTTCAAGCATCAAAAGGGACTAATAAATTTAAAAACAGACCCATAAAAAAATTGAAATCTATTATGGCTATCTATCCTGAATTGTTAACTTTAGTCACAAGAGAAGATGCAAATATCAAACAACTACTGGATATCAAAGAAAAAAGAATTAATCTTGGAAACATAGGAAGTGGAAATGAAGCTACTGCTATGGTTTTATTAAAACAAAGCAAAATTAAAAAAAATGATCTGAAATTTGCAGGGGAATATGAAGCAGATGCAATGCCCCAAGCTTTAAAAGATAACAAAATTGACGGTTACTTTTATATGGTAGGTCATCCAACTGCAAATGTCAAAGAGGCTGCAAATTCTATTAAGATGAAAATTATTCCATTGGATGGATCAGCAGTAAAAAATCTTATTACAAAATATCCATATTTTACACAAGAAGAAATTCCTAAAGGAATGTATAAAGGAAATCCCGATTCAATAAAAACATTTGGAGTTAAAGCAGTGCTTGTTACCACAAGTGAAACAAGCAACAAAGCTGTGTATACCATAACAAAAGCTATATTAGAAAATTTTGTAATATTTAAAAAGTTTCACTCCACCTATTCAAATATTACAAAAAAATCTTTACTTCAGGGCTTAAGTGCACCTCTTCATGAAGGGGCCCAAAAATATTATAAGGAAGCAGGGTTACTATAAAGTTTTTAAATTAACGTTAGCCCTTCAATACCATTTTTGTAGGTTGTTGCCATATAATCATTAAAAAAATCTTCAAAATAACTGTTTGCTCCACTTTTACAAATTTCAAAATAATCTAGATTTGGTAATATTTGAGCGTTTTGTTTATCTATTTTACCTTTATAAACAAAACAATCTTTTACTACTTTCCCACTATCATATAAGATAACATCTCCATTAGGGACATCGATTCTATCATATCCTCTTTCACGATGATCAAGTTCTTCTACATGTTTTTGAGTTATTCCAACAATCAGCAAAGCATTAAACCAAGAAGAACTATCATCTTGGATATTCATTACTGCTCTATTATTACTTTCAACTTTTCTCCAAGAGGGTTCTTGATTAAAAACCCTCTTGAAATTTTTTACTTTTACAAACTTTACTCTATCCATAGATATGTCATGCTTTTCTAACTCTTGGGGATTAAGCAGACTTCCGTATACTATTTGGTTATACATGTTAACCCTTTATTTATATTTATCAAATGCAAATGGTTTATTATACTCTTCCATACTCATATCTGGATAAGGTACTTCTTCTCCACTCCAAGGTTTTTTAAGAATATAATCACCACCTTCATTAATTTGTGCAACATTATCTTTATGTAATGGTATTTTACCACCAGCAGTTGCAAGATATCTTGGGATTGCATCACCAGCAATATTTCCATACATACTTTCAACTAAATCTCGACCAATACTAATTGGAACTCTTAAGTGTCCAAACTCTGGGTTTCTAAAACTACAGTTAAATAAATAATATGGTCTTATATATGATTCTTGTAATAACTCTGATAATTTCCACATTTTGTTTTGTGTATCATTCACACCTCTCAACAGTACAGCTTGATTTAAAATAGCACTTGTAACCTTACTTAACTTTTTAAATGCCGCATGAACCTCAGGAGTTATTTCTTGCACTGTATTAATTTGAGTTACAAATCTTAATGGTTTAATCGCATTACTTTTTGCGCAAATCTCTAAAAACTTGTCATCAATTCTTTGTGGAGTCATAATTGGTATTCTACTTCCAATTCTTTTAATCTTCACATGTGGAATTTTATCAAGTTCTTCGAACAAATATTCCAATCTTTTATTTGATAAAGCAAGGGCATCTCCACCAGTAATAAGAACATCTCTTACTGCTTCATTTTCTCTGATATAATTTAATGCTTCTTCATACGTGTTTTTAGAACTCACCCAATCTTTATCAGATATATGGTCAAGTCGTAGACAATAAGTACAAAACATTGCACACATATTGGTAGCTTTTATAGTAAGTACTCTTGGATAAAACTGGTCAATTAACCTTGCTGGTGAATGATCACTTGCAACTGGTTCAATATTGACTCCTCTATTATCAACCATATCTCCTGTTGGAACACTTTGGATTAAAATGGGATCATTTACAACTCCTGGCATAATCAAACTCGCATAATAAGGAGAAATTCTCATTCTAAATACACCCGAAACTCTTTGAATATCATCAATTAACTTTTGAGGAATATCTAAAATCTCAGCTAATTGTTCTCCTGAAGTAATGGCATATTTTATTTGTCCTGAATAGGTGTCCCATGCTTCATCGGGCATTTTTAACTTTTCTTGAATTTTTATTCTATTTTTTTTGATTTGCTCTTGTAAATCAAAACCACTGGGTGCATCTTTGACATGGTTTTCCATATAGTTTTTGACTCGTTCATTTGCCGTTTGTGCAATGGGAAGAGCAGAAAATACTCTACCACCAACAGATACCCCATGCTCATCAGTATTTTTATGTTTGATTGCCATCAAAAGAACTTCATCTTTATCTAATCCCAAATCATCAGGAGTTACTCCACACTCTTCTTTCAAACTTTTCAGTTTGCTGAAAAGTTTAACCATAGGATCGGTTAATTTTGAGGAAGTTTTACTTAACTCTAACCACTCATTTACTTCATCTAATTCTTTACTGCTCACTTCTATTTTTTCGTCTGAAACTTCATATAAGAAATCAAAAAATTTCTTATCAAATTTATCCATTTTTGTTAAGTCTACACTTCCTATGTCACAACTCATTTTTTATCCTTTTTTTATTTTAATTTATACACTAACACTGTTATAATAATGACAGCTATAACACTTTTCATCTGCAATAAAACTATCGTCTTCATTGTTCTTTATGGTGTAGTGAATCATTCTTCTGCCCATATCAATTCCATCATCAATATCTTTGTAACTTTTACCCACAGCAATTATTCTTCCTAAAAATGAGCCTTCATTTACAAAAAAATCATGCCCAATGTGTTCTAATATCATAAACTCCTTATTTATTTTATTTTTTGCTACTTTATCAAACATTTCAATCTCGTTATTTTGTTGAGGCAAATACCCATAGGTTTCTAATTTTGAAGTTATCTTATTATTATACGTTCTCCAAAAAATATTTGTATATGAGAAATCAGGCTCAACAATATTTGGGGCTGCTTGATTTTGTGTTACTGCGTAAAATTCCAATTCTGGTAAATTAGGTGCGTCTTTTGGAAGAATATTTCTCAAAGTGCAGCAAAACTCCATGGTCGTACCTTGTTTTCTTGGATTTGTCTCAATAAAATAGACAGCACCTTCATTGTCAACTATAAAATCACAACCAAAAATACCTCTATATCCAAGCTTGGCCATCTTTTTACCAACGACTCTAGTTTGTCTGATAACCTCTTCTTTTATAATTGTCGACAATTTTGAAGGATATGAAGAACCAACAAATTTTGTACCATTAATTTTTTGATCAGCCACTCCAGCTACATATATTTCATCTTCATTTATCACTACACCCAAAGTTGTAGGATCAGATACATGAGGGATAAACTTTGTTATCAAAAAATCATCGTCTTTATTCTCTTTAAACTTAGCTCTTACATCTTTTATATTATTTGTAATCATACTGTTTGCACCAGCCGCACTTTTTTCCAATGATATGAATACATTATCCGCAGATGATTGTATAAATTTTTTGGATTGAGTAAACAATTCATCAAATCCTCTACTTACACAAAATGGCGCCATAGGTACAACATCTGAAAATATTTCATACAGTGAAATTTTATTACTAAAAGTAGTGACAATTTTATGATTAGGACCAATTAACGTCACTCCATCTTTTTTATCTAAAGTCATTAATGGACTTGATTCAAACATATATAAAAAAAGTTCTTCTTGATTTAATAAAATTTCATCAATTAAGCTATTTATATACCTATTTTCAGAAATATCTTTTACAAAATCATCATGATTTTTTCTTTTGTTTTCATTAGCTGATGAATCATTAATAACAATTAAATTACTAAAATTGTATTGCTCAAATACATCAGGTGCAATAGATATAAATTCAATATCATCTTTGCTGATTCCCAAAGATTTTGACAAGGCTTCTTGAAAATAATGTCCAATGCCATATGCTTTTAGTTCACTGATTAGCAAAAAATAGTATTTATTTTTATCATAAACATAATTTGTAAATATTACATTTGAATTATGTCTATGAAACTCTTTATTCTTCATATTTTATCTCCTAAATTGTCGACAATTTTTTATTTCAATAGGCTTTTATGCCCTGGAAACGCCACCCACATTTTATCAAGATGATTATAATGTTCATTTTTAACATCATAACTCTCACCTAATTCTTCATATTTATACGCTATCAAATACATTGCAACTACAATGCCTCCTATTACTATTCCTTCAATCATTTTATCTCCTTATCTTAAAAGAACTATTTTTGTACCACTTTCAAAGTAGTGTTCTTTTATGCATTTTTCTATCTCTGTTTTATTTTTTGTTTTAAACACATCTGCTATTTTTTGATGTCTGTCTTTTATTTCCTCAATTGTATATAATCGAGACCAGTTTTTAGAAAACAGTAACTGTGACATTTTATTTAATCTCTCCAAGTCATCCAATAACAAATAATTTGTAGCATATTTCAAATAATGTTTATGGAATTTTGTTCCAATTTTTGCTACTGCCTTTTCACTGTTTGACTTCTCATACATTTGAATTACATATTCATCTAACATATCTAAATCTTTTTGAGTAGCATGAGCTACAAAACTGGTTGCCAAGAAACCTTCAATAACACCTTTTGATTCATAGGTATCAAAGATATCTTTGTTTGTGATATCTTTTACAAATACACCACGACGCTCAATTTGTTCTAAAACACCAAGAGAAACAAGTTCCATTAAAGCTTCTCTAATTGGAGCACGACTGACTTCAAATTTTGCTGCTAAAGGAGCTTCTTTTATTTGATCATTATTTTTATATTCATCATTTAAAATTGCATCATATATATAGTCTATGATTTTATTTTTAAGACTTGATTTTTGGGAAACAGCCATGAAAAAACCTTTCGCTCTTTTATTGTCGACAATTTAAACTTTCTTGTCGACAATCTTACATGAGATAAGCTTAAGTATTTCTTAAAGAAGACTGCTTTTTCAATTAAATTTGTTTATTTCATAAGAATCTGGGAAGTTGATACTATTTTGTCCTTAATATATTTACAATTTATACATTAAAGATTTAAATCTCTCCCTTGGATGGGAGAGATTTAATAAAAGAAATTTATTCTTCTTTTTGTTTTTTACTTTTTGTATGTTTATGAGGTGCGGCGACCCATAATTTTTCTAGATGATTGTAGTGTTCATCAAGCCTACTAACATTTTTATCAATTTTCTTATTATGATGCTTAATCTTATCCTGATTTTTATCAATTTGTTCAGCATGGGCATCAATTATTTTTTGCATTCTTTCCATTTTTTTTTCATACTTGTATATTACTAGATACAAAGCAACGACTACTCCGCCGATTACAATCCATTCAAGCATTTTGGCTTCCTTTCATGTGAATAATTCTTTCCTCTAAACTCTTTTTTCGTCTAAACTGTAACCAACCCATAAAAAACAAAAATGCAAATACAGGTATTAAAACAATTTGTTTAGGCAACCTGTCTCTATCAAC
>ENA-ORXI01003111-ORXI01003111.1-sediment-metagenome-genome-assembly--contig:-NODE-3111-length-11415-cov-18.691215_pt1 | contig 11415 bp, 12 predicted proteins | sample MGYA00237861_ERZ511468 | MGnify/ENA primary metagenome ERZ511468 (study PRJEB26299, sample SAMN06266213) | sediment metagenome | isolation source: Hudson Canyon methane seep mesocosm | place...
TGTTCGCTTTGGTCAGGGTGGACCAAAAACACGATTTCGTAATGTCTCATTTAGAGCTCCTCACGGTTTAGACAGCCACTCAACTTTTATTGGGAGGCAAGGAGTATCACCTTAGCTTCAAGGTAATCGAACATTTTACGTCATTTCTACAGCTGATCGCAAGTAAATTTCAATTAAAAACGGTTACTTACGTTAGTCTTTGTCGGCTAGCTTCAAACAAACAAACTCCCGCCGCAACAGATACATTTAAACTCTCTGCGCCACCATGCATAGGAATAAGCATGACTTGGTCACAGTTCTCGCGAGTTAAGCGACGAATTCCTTTGCCTTCTGCACCTAATACAACGGCTAAGGGTCCTTTTAAATCAGCTTCAAAAAGGGTCGTTTCACTTTCACCTGATGTGCCCACAATCCACACACCATGCTGCTGTAACTCACGTAAAACGCGCGCTAAATTAGTCACCTGAATAAACGGTAAACGTTCTGCTGCACCACTTGATACTTTTAATGCCGTAGGCGTTAATGCTGATGCACGATCTTTAGGGGCAATAACGGCATGAGCACCCGCTGCTTCTGCAGATCTCATACATGCACCTAGATTATGAGGATCTTGCACGCAATCCAAAATCAATAAAAAGGGTGCTTCATTTAAATCATCTAATAATTTAAATAAATCAGTTTCATCTAAATTGCCTAATGGACGACATTTAGCAATGCCACCTTGATGTCGCGCATCTGGTGCCATTTCATCCAATTGTTCACGCTCTACGCGATGTGGAACAATGTCATGCTTTCGTGCGGCATCAACAATATCATTAATCCGATCATCATCACGCTCATCAGATAACCAAATCTCTAATACACGCGTATTCGATATTTCTAATGCTGCTTGAATGGCGTGCAAACCATAAACAAGATCATTTCCTAATGAACTATTCGCTTCAGGTTTAGTACTCCTGCGGCGTTTCGTATGCTTCTGACTCTTGTCCTTCGATGACGGGTTTGACATAAATTTCTACTCGACGATTTAATTGGCGACCGGCTTCGGTCTCATTAGTTGCTCTTGGTTCTGATTCACCACGACCGACCGTGACTAAACGACTTTGAGAAATATCTTGCAAGACAAAATAGTTAACAACAGATTGAGCACGATGACGTGAAAGGTTCATATTATACTCTTCTGAACCAACACTATCTGTATGACCAACAACATGAATAATAGTACGTGGATAACGCGCTAAAATATCAGCTACTTTCTGCAAGGTTGGCATAAAGGCTGGTTTTAATCCCGCACTACCAAAATCAAATGAGATTTCACTTGAAATATCAATTTTCAAACTCTCATCTTGTAGGCGACGTACTTCAATATCATGATTTGCTTGTTCTTCGGCTAAAGCAGCTTCCATTTCTTGCTGCTGGTTATCCATATAATGTCCAATACCCGCACCTGCAGCAGCACCGACAGCGGCACCAATAATCACGCCACCTTTATCATTTTCGATCGAGTGTCCCACAACGGCACCTACAACAGCGCCTGCAGCGGCACCCAGTTTTGCTCGTTGATTTGGGTCGTCTGTCGCACATGCACTTACGATACTTGCCATCACAACAGCTAACGCTACTTTTTTCATTTTAAACATTCCTTTAATCCTTGTTGATTTTCACTATTGTAGACCTATGTTCAGATGGATCATACCCATAAAACATCCATCTTCATGTAACATGGGTATAGTACTGCTAAACAAACAATTTTATTGAGAACTACTATGGAAAAACAGTTTATTCCTGTCAATATCGCCCTACTAACGATTTCTGATACACGTACAAGTGACAATGATACCTCTGGTAAAGTTCTTCGTGAACGTATTGAAGAGGCAGGACACCAAACAGCTGCGCAACACATTGTTGTAGATGATATCTATAAGATCCGAGCCATTGTTTCACAATGGATTGCAGATCCCGATGTACAAGCCATCATCACAACTGGTGGAACAGGATTAACGGGGCGTGATGGCACACCTGAGGCAGTCAACGTTTTACTCGATAAAGAGATTGAAGGTTTCGGAGAATTGTTTCGTCAAATTTCTTATCAAGATATCCGCACGTCAACGATTCAATCTCGAGCAATTGGTGGTGTGGCAAATGGTACATTCATCTTTTGTCTTCCAGGCTCTACAGGCGCATGTAAAACAGCGTGGGATGACATTCTTAAAGAACAGCTTGATGCCCGACATCGACCATGCAACTTTGTAGAACTCATGCCTCGACTATTAGAAAAGTAATGGATGTCATACTTTACACCACCGCAGGCTGCCACTTGTGTGATCTGGCTAATGAGCTTTTAGTAGCCATTCCCTCACACTATAAGATAGAAATTATTCCAACTGAAATTGGTGATGATGATGACTTGGTTGAGCGTTATGGCATTCGCATTCCTGTCGTTCAATTTGCTGATGGCTCTGAAATGGGTTGGCCTTTTGAACAAGTTGATATCGAAACCAAGTTGACTCAACTATAATTATCAAACACATACTTAAAGATTTACATAAAATATGACAGTTCAATATATAGATACTACTGAAGCACTTATCACCTTTTGTCAGAGCATAGCTGATACAACATGGATGACTGTTGATACCGAATTCTTACGTGAGAAAACGTACTCTCCTCAACTCTGTTTGATTCAGGTTGCTACTGATGAGCATATTGCTTGTATCGATCCCCTAGCAATTAGCAATTTAGACCCGATTCTTGATCTTATTTACACGCCTGACATTACGGTTGTTTTTCATGCCGCACGCCAAGATCTTGAATTGCTGTATATGATTCGTGGCAGCCTTCCAAGCAATGTATTTGATACCCAAGTAGCTGCCACAATATTAGGTTATGGTGACCAAATTGGTTATGGAAACTTAGTCAAACAATGTATTGATGTGGATTTAGATAAAGCACACTCACGAACAGATTGGACAAAACGTCCTCTTGATCCTGCTCAAATTGACTATGCAGCAGATGATGTTCGCTACTTACGTGATGTGTATAAATTACTTGTCCAACAACTTGCAGAGAAAAACCGTACTCATTGGTTAAATGATGACTTTGCCATGTTGACTAGCATCGAAACATACAAAGTAGATGTTGATAATATCTGGCGTAAGGTCAAAGGTTTCGGTCGTTTAAAAGGTCTACAACTTGCCATTTTACAAAAGCTAGCAGCATGGCGTGAACAACGTGCAATCAAATCAAATCGCCCTCGTCGCTGGATCTTAAAAGATGACATCTTGCTTGATCTGGCTAAATTGGGCCCAGATTCTATTGATAAATTTAGCATGCTCCGTGGTATAGAATCCAACACCATCAGCCGCTATGGTGAAGCATTATTGAGCGAAATCAACCAAGCCAAAGCAGTTGATAAAGACCTGTGGCCAGTATTAAAGAAAACAAAACCACTCTCCCAGCAACAAAATGCCATTGTAGATGCCTTAATGGCCTTAGTGAGAAAGTTTTGTGACGAACAATCTATAGCGCCGGTTGCTGTGTGTTCTCGAAAAGAAGTCGAACGTCTGGTATCTGGTGAAACCGATCTGCCTATCTTGCAAGGTTGGCGCAATGAAATCGTTGGCCATCATCTAAAAGACTTTCTCGATGGCAAATTATCGATCACTGCCAATTCAACCCAATTAAATACAAAAGAATAAGGACACTATTATGTCAGCTCTAATTTGTGGCTCATTTGCTTACGACACTATTATGGTTTTCCCTGACCAATTCAAGAATCACATCTTGCCTGACAAAGTGCATATGCTAAATGTTGCCTTCTTAGTACCCGAATTACGTCGTGAATTTGGTGGTTGTGCAGGTAATATTGCCTATAACCTCAAACTATTAGGTGATGATCCCATTCCTATGGGCACAGTCGGCAATGACTTTACCAGTTATGCAACATGGATGGATAAACACCACATTAACCGTCGTCATGTTCATGTAAAGGATGGTAGTTATACTGCTCAAGCCTTTATCACCACTGATATGGACGATAACCAAATAACAGCCTTCCATCCGGGTGCAATGAACCTGTCTCACGAAACACTGATCAAAGAAGCGAAAGACATTAGCCTCGCAATCGTTGCTCCTGATGGTCGTGATGGCATGATTCAACATGCCCAACAACTGCATGAAGCAGGCATCCCCTTTATCTTTGATCCAGGCCAAGGTTTGCCCATGTTTGACGGTAGCGACCTGCTGAACTTTGCTAAACAAGCTACTTATATCGCATTAAACGACTATGAAGCTCAGCTATTTGAAGACCGCACCGGCTTATCACCTGCTGAAATTGCTGAACACGTAGAAGCGTTGATTATCACCCGAGGTAGCGAAGGTTCTCAAATCTATACCGCTGGTAAACGCATTGATATTCCTTGTGCCAAAGCAGAAAAACTAGCCGATCCAACAGGCTGTGGTGATGCTTATCGTGCAGGAATAATCCATGGCATTATGCATGGTAAAGATTGGGAAACAACGGGGCGTATTGCCTCTTTATTAGGCGCAATCAAGATTGAACAACATGGTACACAAAACCATACATTGACCAGTGAAGCGTTCGCACAACGATTTGAAGTAGCGTTCAATAGAAAACTATAACTAGCACAATAACCACAACAAATAACAAAGCCTCGGCACATTACTGTGTCGAGGCTTTATTTTTTAAGCAAGAGTAAACTCTAAATCAACCAAGTAAAATCAATCGAGTCTGACCCTATTGATTCTATTTTTATCTATCGTCAGATAATCACATTCTGCTCTATCTTTTTATTTTTGTTCTTAAAATTAATAATCACAAATCACCGCACTCACATTTGTCACAGCACCAGTGATCCCAATATTATTGGTTAATGTTGCCGTTACAATGGCTGCTGGTGCGGTTGAAATTGCTATAGAGATATTTGCACCTGTGGCAGGGATACTAGAACATGTCAATGTGCGGCTATTGCCGTTACCACTAACTATACAACTACCGCTGCTAGTTCCAGAGTACGTTACAACACTCGCTCCCTCTACAGCATCAAATAAAGCTGTTTTTCTAGCATTGGCACCAGGATTACTTAGACTACATAACCCTATGCTCCCCGTCACATCGAATGTAGCTATCGCTGCACCCACAGTAGCAGTTAGACTATCTGCTGCAGAAGTTGCCCCCCCACCATTGTCCGCATCACCAACAATACCCGAATTCCCTTCATTAAGTCTAGCCGTAATAAGTGATGTTGCAGTTGGAGTTGAGCCACCATCAGCAGTGACAAGCCCTCTACTATAGTTATTCTCAGTAAGTCCCTCATCCACTATCGCATCACTGGTCACACACGCACCCGTATTCGGGTTTGTATCCGTACAATTATCTGCCGTCCAGTTAGCAATCTTGGTTAAATTAATTTCAAAGAAAGGGATAAACTGTAATGTATCACTATCACCTCCAGCAATCTTAGCTGAAAGAAAATTAACATACGTTGGTGCTGTGTTGCTCGCATTGTACACAGTATCAATATAAATCGGTCTTGTTAGAAGTTGATTGTTACCACCTTGATTTATAGTCACATCTCGACCTAGTAATGTTGCTTTAGTAGTAGTGGTGTCTTTTGCATACGCGACAACATAATCCCTATATGTATCTTGAGTTGCCGCGCCATCAATTACATAAGTATCAGGCATAACAGTAACCGTTTTTAAACTCCAGTCTTGATACACACGTAATTTACCATTCACATATTTCATTCTACATGCTTCGGGGTAATCACTCGCGGCATCATAGTTGGTCGTACCATATGAGATAGTTGCTCCAGCACCATCTGTTGGTAATGTAGTGGGGTCAGTATGATCTCTACAGCATGCAACACACTCCGCTGGCTGTTGATTATTTGCAACAATACCCGTGTTTTTTGACACTAAAGTTCCCTCAACATCGTGTATTGTTTCCGAGCCATTTTCAAACACGGTATATGCTGGAGTTAATGAATTACCTGAACTCGCCGAGCACAGACAGCTGACATTCACAAATGATTCTCTACGAACTACTTCATTACTATTATTAACATTATATGTCACCACATCAAATGTAACCTTATTGTATGCACCACTATGGAATACATCTGGTAATGGTTTGCTGGTTTCTTTTTTAAGACCTCCACCCGTATCTACGTCTATATTTACCACTTCTGGTGCTATACCAGGGTTATATATGATTTGAGGATCATCAAAAGTCTGTCCTGTTTCACCATCAACAGGAGATGATACTCCTGGGTTAGTAGCACTAATGATCTCTGTCAATTGAACTGTTTGAGCTTGACCTTCTTGATCTGTCCACGCAACATTTATCAATACTTCTTGCGCATTGGCAATCGGGGCGGCTTCAAGTGCCCAACTTAATGTTAATTGTTCTCCTGAATCATTCTTGTATGCGGCTTGAGCACCTGGTATCAGCCGTCCCCCTTCATTATCAGCAATATACTCATATGCCATAACACCAGTCGTATCTCCAGCACTCCAGTTAATATCATTCCCAGCACCATCAACTGGTTTATTTTTCTGCGAAAAAGATCGGAGATCTTCAACTTTTTTCTCTGCCAAAGCCAAAGCTACTGTCCGTTCCTTAGTAGCCGAAGCACTACGAGTAAGCTCTGCTTGAAACTTTGCTAACCCTAATAAACCAACAGCTAAAACTATTGCCGCTATCATTACTTCAATCAGCGTAAATCCACGTTGACTATTTCCCTTAATAAAATATTTCATTAGAAATCCCTCCATGAACCAGCATTGCGACTTAATAAATTTGTTGTGGTATTACTTTTTAAGTTATCAAATACATCCTCGTTATACATGGCATTAAATGTCCCAGCACCCAAATTTAAATCACAGTCTGAAATGAGTGCCCCGTGCATACTAAATCCACCAACTACTTTAATTTGAGTTTCATCAGCACAAAGCGATGTAACTGGAGGATCTTCGCTACCATCGATTCCCATGACAATTCCCCATGCATGTGCTTGACCAGTAAAGTCCATGTCTCCCACAACAATTACGATTACGGGATCAGTTAAAGAACCGATTTCACCGCCATTCTTATCACAATCACCTGTTACCCAATATATATTATTATCGCCTTGCCCTGACGTTTCATTCAAAGCATCACAATTCGCTACTTCTGTTGCAGTACTTTTCATTTCGGCTCGAGTGAGTTTGAACACATAGTCAAAAGGGTCATCAAATGCACTATGAGCAGGACTCTCAACAATATCTTCCTTAACTGTTCCACCAGCATTGGTAGAACTATAAGGGGTTGCATTACACGTACATTGATTCCAGGTAGGAAGATTTCCAAAGTCATCTGGGATTGTAGGACCAATGCATTGAGTGCCTGAGCCATCTACAAAATCTCCGCCATAACACGACTGTAATGATCCCCCAAGATTTTGAGGGTCCTGACTCCATGTCGAAAACATTTGTCCTGTTGCACTTCCTCCATTTCCATCTTGGAAAACAGAGTCAGTTTTTATATTGGGGTTACCAATTACTGTAAAGGCACCACCAGCACTTACACCTACAGCCATAACAGGGGGCACCGGACCTGTATTTAAAACAGTACGAATTGACACTTGTTCTCGTAATACAGCATTTCCTGTTCCATCATCAGACGTACCTACGCCCACCACGGTCACAAAATCATCTAGTGAAAGAAGGTAGCCAACATCAAAGGTTTCACCTGAAGCTAGAGGACTGAGTGCAGACACATCTAAATCATTATATTCCCAGTCTGCAGCAGTCGCTGTTGTTGCATAATTACACGGAAAAGTAACTAAATCAGGGCATGTTGTCATTACTCCGGCACTTGTAAAAGTACCCGTATTTTCTTGAATAAAAGCTTCTCCATAATCAATCCCAGCCTGAGCAGCTGCAAATGCTGTTTTAGATCTATAATCATTACCAGATATCTTTTGGTCTTGCAGCCCAACTTTGGCGGCATAGATAGTGACGACAGTTAAGATAAATAGTAAAACAACAGCGATCAATAATGTAGCTGCACCTTTCTGATATTTATAAGAGATATCCATAACTTAATTCCTTAATTAATCACATCATTTCTGAGACGGATAGTTTGTTTTATAGTTCTAGATATAAGAGCATCGCCCACCAATGTTCCAGTTAATTCTAATGTTAAAACATTAACTTCATTTGTAGTTGTGCCTGCTGTATAAGCAACAATATCAAGCACCGGCTCACTGATATTAACAACTGCAGAATCACTTAACTCTATCCAACCACCAGAGCCACACGTAAAAGCAGCATTAGCAATTTTCATTTCAATATGATCCGTATCCCATTTATAGCCGATATAATCATTGCCTCCACCCAAACCATTGCTATCAATATCATACGCAAGTAAAATACAATCATCCCCCGCGCCACCAGATTGATTACTTGTTACTGCCACTGATGCATAGGCATTGACTGTACCACTTGTTGTAATACCCCAATATCCAGAGCGACGGATATCTCTAGTCATTAACGTCATTACTGCTTGTAACTCTTGATTCAAACGAGTCATCTGCAATGTCTCACTATTGAGTTTAAGTGAAGTTACAAAAATGCCAATCGTACCAGCCATAATGATCAAACCAACCACTATGGCAATCATCATTTCAATAAGAGTCAAACCACTTTGTTTATTTTGTATTCTCATTTCGACTAATCCATTTCAATTCGGCCAATAGTGTTTACAGTTACTATTTTAGTTGTACCTGCAGCACCTATCCTAAAAGTATAAGTTTGGGCTCCATCAGGCATCCCCTGACGTGGATTAAATACGATATCATTTCCAGTACTCATCTGTATGTTCTGATAATCTGCTGAAGTTGCAGTTTTTAATACGCCACCAGCACCATCATCAACCTGATAGGACCATGCAGTACCAGCAATAGTTAGATCTAATTCTATATCAAGGTTTCGTTTAATTGCTTCAGAGCGAGCGTACTGCATATCTACAAATAAGTTTTCTGCAGCACCAACAAGTCGTCGACCTTCAAGTACCGATTGAAAAGAAGGTAGTGCTATAGCAGTCAAGATTCCAAGCACTGCAACAACAATCATTAATTCTAACAATGTAAAACCAAACTGTCTTCGATGCGCCATTTAGTAGCCCCAATCACTTTTGTTATTTAATTATAATACTCATAGAATAGTCTTTCATAGACTAAATAACTAGTTTTTACAAGGAAATGTGATTTATAACTCATTTTTAAGGTGACGTATTGTTATATATAGTCTATCGTTTGATTATCTCAAGTTTTTATTTGGTGGCATATTATGAATTTCAAACAAAAAGGTTTTACATTAATCGAGTTAATGATTGTTGTCGTTATTATTGGTGTTCTGGCTGCTATAGCACTTCCTTCTTATGGGGATTATGTGAAGCGCGCTCGTCGAGCTGATGGCAAATCTGGAATTCTAGCACTGCAACTTGCTCAAGAAAAACTCCGTGCAAACTGCGCATTCTATGCTCAAAATATTGGTGCCAATAATGTTTGTGGTCTGACTAGTGCACTTACGACAGTAGCAGCAACTGCAACATCTCCAGACGGATATTATAATCTTTCTATTGTTGCAGCTTCGGCATCACAAACTGCATATATATTAGCTGCGGCACCAACAGGTCCCCAAACTGGTGATGATTGCGGAACATTTTCAGCCGATCAAGATGGTGAAAATCATACTGGTAGTTATGCTAATTCAACGTGTTGGGCTAAATAATAACAATCTACCAGCATCTTTGGCATCATTATCTTCTGAAATCAATAGGGTCAGACTCGATTAATCTGAATCAATAGGGTCAGACTCGATTGAAATTGGCTATAACCAGCGCTTTCATACTCATAGCTGATCCATCTCCACAAGATCTTATAAATCTTTAATTGGCTCTTCCTTGGTACTCTCAGTGTCTCTGTGGTTTAACAATTTTTGGCTTTTCTGATATTCCAAATCAGGCTTGTAACTTACCAGCTAATCGTTGGAAACACATGGTAAATCCACTGAACACACACTAGTGCAAAAACACCCGCAATCACATCATCAACCATAATGCCTAAACCACCATGAATAGCTTTGTCTGCAAGGTTGATTGGCCATGGTTTTAGAATGTCAAAAAAACGAAATAATACAAAACCTAAGACTAACCATTCCCAACCTGCAGGTGCGGCAATCATGGTAATTAAATAACCGACAATTTCATCCCATACTACGGCTGAAGGATCATCTTTTTCTAGCCATTCTGCTGATTTCTGACAAATCCAAATGCCTGCAATAAAAGCAATAATTACCAGTGCCAAATAGAGTGCTAAAGGTAGGTCTTTCATTAGCAAATAAATAGGGATTGCAGCCAAAGTACCAAATGTACCTGGCGCTTTAGGAGCGAGACCAGAACCAAATCCTAAACCTAAAAAACAAGCAGGTCGTTTTATAAGCTCACTAAACGTCATCTTATTATTTGAAGTGGTCATAGCCCGTTCCCTTTAGTTCGATTAGTTCATCACTGTCGTTAATAAAATATAATCCATCATCATCGGTAATCATGCCAATTCTAGTGCATAGCCCTTTAAAATCTTGTTCCATTGTAGAAAAGAATTGTGGGGGGACGGTGAAGCATAATTCATAATCGTCACCGGAATTTAACGCAAACTGTATTGCCTCATTTCTGGCTATTTTAGACATGGCTGGAGAGTAAGGTAATTTAGTTAAGTCTAAGCAAGCACCGACATGACTTTTTTCAATAATATGATTCAGATCTGCAAGTAATCCATCTGAAATATCGATCGCTGAAGAAGCTAATCCCAGTAGTTTTTGACCTAGTTCAATACGCGGGCTCGGCTGTTCCAATCGATGTGTAAAATAACTCATATCTTCTTTAGTAAGACTTTTATCATTCCACTGGTTCAACTTTTGCTGCAAGGCAGCGCCTGCATCACCTAGAGTCCCACTAACATAGAGCATATCGCCGACCTTGGCACCATTGCGTTGCAATGCCTTTTCAGGCTTAACAAAACCATGAACTTGAATGCTAATCGTCAATGGGCCACGGGTAGTATCGCCCCCTACTAGATGAATATTGTGTTGTTGCGCTAGCTTAGCTAAGCCTTGTGAAAATCCTTGCAACCAATCCTTATCAACTTCAGGTAACGTTAGCGCCAAGGTAAACCAAGCAGGTGTCGCACCCATTGCAGCTAAATCACTTAAGCCAACCGCTAAACTCTTGTGACCTAAGGTTTCAGGTGATACATCGGCAAAGAAATGAACACCTTCGACTAAGGTATCAATTGAAACAGCTATCACATGATCAGCAGGACATTGCAATAAAGCACAGTCATCACCAAT
>ENA-ORXI01003113-ORXI01003113.1-sediment-metagenome-genome-assembly--contig:-NODE-3113-length-11412-cov-7.159859_pt1 | contig 11412 bp, 10 predicted proteins | sample MGYA00237861_ERZ511468 | MGnify/ENA primary metagenome ERZ511468 (study PRJEB26299, sample SAMN06266213) | sediment metagenome | isolation source: Hudson Canyon methane seep mesocosm | place...
GTTAATGATCACCGCAGCCTATTTTGACATTAGTAAAAAAGGGGTTTTGGTTACACAAACCATAGATCACCCAGACTTTGAATCTGAAACTACTCAAGAAGGCGAACAACGCCATAAAGGCTTTGAATTTGCTGCTCAAGGCGCAATTACCAGCCAATTATTTGTTATGGCATCGGTGATGAACCTCGATGCAAAATACCAAGTCTCTGAAAAATACCAAGGCAATACGCCGGTTGATGCGCCAGAGTGGTCCGCAGCTCTTTGGAGTCGATATGAAGTAACAGAGAACCTTGCCATTAATGCCGGTGCTTTTTATGAAGGTGAACGTTTTGCTGATAATGACAATACCGTCAGCAAAGATGCTTACACCCGAGTAGATGTTGGTGCTAGTTATTCAATGGAGCTATCAGACTACATTTTTAATTTAAGGTTTAACATCGAAAACTTGTTAGATGCTGACTATGTTATTGGCGGCGGTACCTCCAATGCTACTGCAGCTGATGGCGTCAGTTATCGCTTAGCTGTTCAGCTTGCATTTTAATCAATCCCGTTAGGCAAACCCTTTTATGGCGGTATAAATTTAAAGGTTTTGTCGTTGTTAAAAATCAATGATTATGCTTCAAAGCCGCATAACCCAAAAGATGAATAAAGCTATGAACAAAAATTATGAATAAGAAAACCCTTAGCATTGCAAGACTGCTCCATGTCTATGTCTCGATGATCTTGTTTAGTTTGTTGATCTTCTTCTCTGTGACTGGCGTGACTTTAAATCATCCTGAATGGTTTAAAAGCATCGAACCATCAACAAGTGAAAGGGAATTAACCTTGCCGATAAAGCGCTTTAGTGGTGAAAGCATTAGCCAAACTGAAATTGATGACCTTACTTTTCAGGTTGAGCAAGCATTAGGGATCAACTTAAAAAATGCAGTGTTTGAGATAATGTCCGACGAGCTTTATTTTGCCTTAAAAAAAGCCGGTATAAGTACCACGGTTACTGTTGATTTAACTTCAGGAGAAGTTTTTTATGAACAAATTAACTATGGCTTGTGGGCAATAGTTAATGACTTACACAAAGGCCGAAATACCAGTGTCTTTTGGCAATGGGTGATCGATATAACCAGTGTGCTATTCATCGTTTTTGCGATTACTGGCTTTATGTTGGCGATGCCACAACGACGTTTTAATAAAACATTAGGCAGTAGTTTGTTTTTCACTGCCATGATGATTTCAGCGACAGTTATGTTTAGTTAATTACAGCAATTCGGTTTCAGTTTTTGCATGAACCATTGTTTGAGTTTTTACTAAGTCTATTACTGACAATAAATAAGGAAAAGAATGAAAATTAATAATGTAGCACTGTACTTTTTGCTATTTTTTACAGTATTTTGCAGTTCAACAATTGCAGCAGAGAATTCAGCAACTTATTCAGATACTAGCGCATCAAAAATCAAAATTAATCTCGTGCTCGCTGAGCAATCAGGCGAGTACCACTCACCTTATGTTGCTGCTTGGTTAGAGAACGACAAGAATCAAGCGGTTCGTAATTTAGTGTTATGGCGAACCAAGGCTAAATGGCTAAAAGATATCCGACGTTGGTGGCGAAAAATCGGCAGGAAAGATCAACAACTGGTGGATGGAATTACCTCTGCTACTCGAGGAGTTGGTAGCTATCCACTTACTTTTAAAGCACTAGATGATAACGGAAATATTTTACCTCAAGGTAACTACACCTTGTTTATTGAGGTTGTCAGAGAAAAGGGCGGTCGAGCGATTGTTAAGCAAGCCATCACACTGAGTAATTCACCAGTACACCACACTATTAAAGCAACGCCAGAAACTGGCGAAATTCATATTACATTTACCCCTTAAAGGAAGAAAAATGAAAAAGATTATCGGATTATTTATTGCAACAACTATGAGCATTGGTTTAATCAGTCAAGTGCAGGCACATTCACGTTGGTTGTTGCCTAGCCACTATAATATGTCATCAGAAAAAGGTTTATGGTTAATGGCTGATGCCACAGCATCCAATGAGGTTTTTAATATTGATAAAGCGTTAAGTATTGATGTACTTAGGATTTTAACGCCAAAAGGTAAACTTGATAAACCATCATCAGTTTATAAAGGCCACAGAAAGAGTGTGATAGATTACTTCGTTGCTGATTCTGGAACCTACAAGTTAACCAACAACTATCCTGCAAGTTACCGCACCCGTTATAAATTAAATGGTAAAAATAAACGACTGCTTGCTAGTAAAGCTGAGCTGACAGAAAAGCTGCCCAAAGGAGCAAGTGATGTAAGTACAACATTAAGTTACGCCCGTGTTGAAACTTATGTAACTATGAATAACCCTAGCGATAATTTTGGTCAAGATGGCACTATGCTTGAGCTTTTACCGATTACCCACCCGTCAGATATTGTTGAAGGTGAACAAGCAAAGTTCAAGTTTGTTTTTAACGGTAAAGCTATTGCAGGTGTACAGGTTGAGATTATCCTTGAGGGCGTAAGATACCGCAATGATCCTCAAGTTACATCTTTAGTGAGTAATGATAAAGGGGAGATTAGTTTTACGCCTAAATCGGCTGGTCGATATTTGCTGATTGCTGAATTTGAGCGCACAGCTAAAAATCAGCAATTGGCTGATCTAGAAAGTAGTGAAGTATTTTTATCTTTTGAAGCACAGTTAAATTAAGTTCCATAAGTAATACGACAAATAAAATTCAACTAACAAACAAAACCAGCTTCAAACAAAAGGCTGGTTTTTATCTCACGTTTAGTCTGACTGATAAACCAAACTATAACTTAAATGCTCACTCTGTAATGCATTGCTGATGTTAATGTGTGTACCCTTATCGTCATTGTGACAAAAGCATTATAATTAAGGTGGTCCTGTCAGTTTATGTAAATATATGACACCCAACCAGCGTATGATTGTTCACTTATCATGAATAAACTCTTATAATACTGCGCGTATTGAGTTTAGAGGTTTATATGTATAAAGCAGTTTCAAGAGTAGTAGTTATAGCGGTGATGCTAGTTGCCTTTGTTGGACAGGCAATAGCTGTTAATATCTCTATGTCTTGTACAGCTTCTGTTGATTCTGCTTCTCCAAAGTTCAGTGAATTAATAAAGCATTACGACTCAAGTCCAATTAGTACAGATAGTCTGGAAAATTGCTGTGGTATTGAATGTTGCAGTGCTGATTGTTGTATTGCCAGTGCGTGCTCATCATTTGTATATTTTAATACTGAAGTTGATTCACTTAAAACAGTTGCTTTAAGTGAAGTTGTCTATAAACAACAGTCTGGGCAACCTATATCTATTACTACTATGCTCTATCGGCCTCCCATTTTTTCCTCATAAGAACTTAGAGTTCCCAAAATTGTGTACAACTTATAACTTCTCAAGTTAATCAGCGCTATTGTGCTGATTTATTACCAAGCAGTACCTGAGGTAAAATATGATTAAAAAATCTTTGAAAACGGCAGTAGTAATACTGCTAATACCAGCGTTTGCCTACGCCAATGAATATAAAAATGAACAAGGTCACCTTGAAGAAAACACTCATGAAGAGAAAGATCACCATGAACATAGCGATAACAGTATTGAAAGAATTCAAGTAAGGGCTTCTCGTTTAGGTCGTATCGTCACCGAATCGGCAACACGAACCGAAATCATTAATGGCGAAGAAATACAAGAAAAAGCACTAATGCGCCCTGGCAATATTTCTATGTTAGTGGCTGAAACGGGGGGAGTTAGAGTACAAACGACTTCGCCTGCCTTGGGCAGTGCTAACATTAGATTACAAGGACTTTATGGACGTTATACTCAGCTGTTAAGTGATGGATTACCCTTATACGGTGGTCAAACGGCGTCAATTGGCTTGCTACAAATTCCACCTACCGATCTTGCAAATGTTGAGATAATTAAAGGGTCAGCTTCTTCTCTTTATGGTGGCTCTGCATTAGGTGGTGTGATAAACCTGATTTCAAAAACTCCTTCTGATGAATACGAAGGAGAAGTTCTGCTAAATGCTACTTCTAAAAATGGTCAAGATATTACTTCGTACTTTGCATCACCTTTAACTCGTACTACAAGTGCATCTGTCACTGCTGGAATTCATCACCAAGAAGAGCAAGATTTAGATAACGATGGTTGGATAGATATGGCTGGCTACGAAAGAGTCAGTGTTCGCCCTCGTTTTTATTGGCAAGGTGACGATGGTGCTAACCTTTACGCTACGTTAGGAGCAATGACAGAGCAAAGAGAAGGTGGCACTTTAGGTGATGCTACAGTACCTGATGGCAGTCATTACCCTCTCACTCAAAACACTCTTCGAACTGATGTTGGTTTTATTTATGATCAACCATTAGGAGAAGTTCTCAACCTAAATGTACGCGGCTCAGGCATGAACCAAGATCATGAGCATGAATTTGGTACTGTGCTAGAAGATGATAACCACGAAAGCTACCTAATTGAATCAAGCTTATCGGGCTACTCTGATGAAACAGCTTGGCTAATTGGTGCGGCGCTTCAATCTGAAAAATTCAACTCTGATACCTTTGAAGAGCATAATTATTCTTATCAAGTGCCAGGGCTGTTTTCGCAAATAGACTATGAAGCAAGCGATAATATTTACATGTCTCTTAGTGCGCGTGCCGACTGGCATAGTGAGTACGGTACGCAAGTAAGCCCTCGTATTTCATTATTGTACAGCCCAGAAAACTGGACGATTAGGGGAGCATATGGGCAAGGTTTTTTTGCACCGACTCCTTTTATTGAAGACCTTGATGAAGCAGGTTTATCTCGTCTTGCACCACTAGAAGACCTTGAAGAAGAACGTGCATCTACAGCCTCGATAGATATAAGCTATGTGCAGGGTAGTGTTGAAACTAGCATGACACTCTTTGCGTCAGATATTGATAACGTGACTGAATTGGAAGTCATTGACGATGTCGATGTAACTTCCAGCAAACACGTTCGTATCGTCAATGCCGCTGGTGTAAGTGAAATCAGAGGTGCCGAACTATTACTACGTTACCGCTGGCAAGATATTAAATTTACAGGTAGTTATTTGTATACAGACGCAACGAAAGAAGATGATTCTGGCCTTAACCGAATACCTTTAACTCTGACACCTGAACACTCTGCCGGCCTCGTGGTTATGTGGGAGGAGCACGGTAGCCATTTATTAGGGTTTGAAGCTTACTATACTGGCACACAGCGCCTTGAAAATAACCCTTGTCGAGACAAAAGCGAACCTTATTGGCACTTAGGGCTGTTAGGTCAAATTACCGTTGGACGAGTCAGTTGGTTTGTTAATGCTGAAAATCTATTAAATGTGCGACAAACTAAAGAAGATCCTCTACTGTTGTCCGAACAAGCACCTAGCGGCCGTTGGACAACAGATATTTGGTCAAGAAATGATGGATTTACTGTTAATGCGGGTTTACGTGTGCAATTTGGAGATTAACACGTCTAAATAGCAGTAAAGTGCGAATTTATCGGTTGGGTTATAATGTATCAATGTTCGTGCATAAGCGTATAACCCAACCTGATAAGCTAATGTTTAATGTTGGCATCGCGACAATTAAGCTTTGAAGCCAGTTAACGACTATATTGTGGCTTGAGTTGTCAGTTTTGGTTGAATTCTACTTACTCTCACTACCCTTTTTACTGACCTTACGCTTTAAGCGCTGACGGTAATTAGCTTTTGCCAATTTTTGTAAGTCTTCTACTTGATCACTTTCATCGACTATTTCACGACCTAAGAAGGTTTCAATGGCATCTTCAAGGGAAACAACGCCAGCGGTTTGTCCAAAATGGTCTTCTACGATAAAAATATGATCATTTCGTTTAATAAATATATCTAACAAATTTAATACGGGTAAACTTTCTGAAACTCGCCAAATAGGAGTGGCTATCTCATTCAGTGCAAGGTCTCCATGCCCTTGTCTTTCACTTTCATATAAATGTGTTTTTATAACGACGCCGGTAATATTATCAATAGCACCATCGTAAATAGGAATACGGGTAAAGTTGGCTGTTCTTTCATTAGAGATGGCTTCACTAATGGTTATTTCTTTCGCTAAAGCATGAACGACACTTCGCGGTGTTAAGATGTCTTCAGTTTTTACGTCCCTTAACTTCAAAATATTTTCTACTAATTGGCTTTCTTGATTGTCTAACGTACCACCTTTATGGCTTAGTGCCGCAACGGTAAGTAATTCTTCTCGGGTAATAACATCAGGGTTGCCATGGCTAAACATTCGGGTAAGTAATGATGAGAACCATACAAAGGGATAAACTAGTTTCACTAAAAATAAAATGACGTAAGCAGATGGAATAGCTAAACTACGCCAAAAAGTTGCGCCAAGTGTTTTTGGAATAATTTCGGAAAAATAGAGAATAGCTAACGTTAATAAAAACGCGATTAATGTTTCTTTTTGCTCACCAAAAATGCCTATTGCTTGAGCACCAACACCGGCGGCACCCATAGTATGGGCAAAGGTATTAAGAATTAAAATACTTGAAATTGATTGGTCAAGCTTATCTTTTACTTTTGCTAACTGCTTTGCTCCTGTTTCTTTTGCTTCAAGTTTTTGTGCGACAAAAGTAGGCGTTACTGATAACAATACCGCCTCTAAAATTGAACATATAAATGATACACCGATGGCAATAATGAGGTAGGTTATGAGTAAGGTCATATTAGTGTATTGATATCCATAATTAAACAAAATTGAGCTTCGACAGTAACTAATCCAACATTACTATATTACAAAAAAAAGTATCATTTTGCTATTTTTGTAGTGCAGCCACATTTAAATGAAAGAATGTATTTTAGTGGGTTTGTTAAAGTTTTTATCAACAGTAGGCTTATTTAATTCTTGTTTTGACTATTATAATTTGACGTTTAAAAACGTACATATTTGTGTTGTGTCATAAATAACCAATAAAAATATACTCATGGTATAAACTCTTTGCTAACGCATATTTCAGCAATGCATTACTGAAAGTTTTTTTAACTTAAGCAGAAAAACTCAGTAAATATCAACTAAAGAAACTTCCTTATTTATTGCACAATTGTTCATGTGAAAATTGATATAATCGATTTGAAGCACTTGCACTATAAATGAGAATATCAGCATGAAACTAACGGTAATTACGCCTTGTCTCGCAATTTTTACAATTTTATATGGTTGCGGAGGTGACAGTGAAATACCGGCTCAAGAGATTTCTACTCCGGAAGTTTCTACTCCTGAAACGCCAGAGTCTGAAACCTTTATTGCAAATCCTGATCTAAATGAAACACCGCAAGCCATGTTTAATGCCATATTAACAAATAGAAACCCGGATTGCCGCACCTATGCCACAGACGATAATAATGGTGATTACGGTTCAATTGGCGCTACTGATCGTTCGAATGAAAATGTAGGTGATGGTGATGCGAGTGTTTCAGGTTTTAATGTAGAAAGTATTGTTAATATTGATATGGTAATTGTTAGTGGCGAATATATCCAAGAACCAAATAATGCCAAAGTAGCAGGTGGATGGGATTACGAAACCGTGATTGAAACAACTGATACGTCGCTTGCTACTCACTGTAGAATAATACATAACATGCTACCTAATCATGATTTTGGCTGGGAAGTTGGTGGTCGTGGTGAAGATAATGTTTGGGTAACAGCAATTGACCATCATGACATGCAAATTACCTATATTCCTGTAGAGCCTAAATTTTCTGATCCACTCGTTGCTGATGATACCGATAGAAACCCAACAAATTTTATGGACTATGACGGTATTTTATTAAACGGGATAGGCATCGCGATGGATTCTGGGTTTTGCTATAATCCTGAACATGCTCAAGTTAATGCTGCCGGCAATGCTACCGGTTGCGGCGGACTGTCAGTTTGGTATGAAATTCCTGCGTATACTTTACAAAAACCTGACGCTGAAAATATGGCTGCTATATTTGATGATTATTTCGGTCATGGTTTTGAAGGTACCTATCATTACCATGCAATGACCCATCCGTTCCAGGCCGATAACGAAGCAACGGTACCACCCTCGACAAATGGTTCTCCTTTAATTGGCTTTGCCAAAGACGGTTTTCCTATTTATGGCGCTTGGTTTATTAACCAAGCTGGAATATTGGTAAAAGCTAAATCAAGTTATCAGCTTAAAAACTGGGGAACAAATCCTGATGAAAATGGTTTTGGTCAATCTCGAGACCCTTTTACAAGTTTACCTGCTAACTTTGATCACGGTACGCCTCCTACTCCTTGGGACGTAGAAAACCGCCCAGAAGATTTTGACTTTAGCTTTACGGGGACCCCTTTTGGTGTGCCACTTGGTAGATATATTGAAGACTGGGTCTATGACTCGACAGGAAGCACAGGAAACTTAGACGAATGTAATGGTGCTACAGATATAAATGGCGTTTATGGGTATTACGTAACTGACGCGTACCCATTCGGTCCTATTTGTACTTTTGGGGTTCATGAACCATCGTTTGGCAAAGTACCCCCTTTAAGGTGGGATGATGAAACGGTAGAAAACACAACCGATGATAATGGTAAAAAGATCAACGGCCATTAACGTAATTGAAATATGTTTAAATTTTTGCTGAGTTGGGAATAGACTTAATCAAATTAGTCTTATTATCAAATAAACCATTTGGCAATTTTACTGATCAGTTTAGGTAGTGCGCCCAGTGGCTCAACTATTAACCCGTCTAAAGATATTTTGGTTGGTTTATCAACTTGGTTGAGTTTTGTATTCAACTCTACCAAGTCTTTTGGCATTAATAATAGTGAGGACTCCTCTGGTTGATAAATAGTGCCAATTTCATAATATTTACCTACTTTGTTGGTCATTTCAATATGCGCACCTAATATAGCGCTTACGGTATGACTGTTAGAAAATAAAACCAAACGGGCGATACTATCTTTATAATCATTCCAATCTTTAACATAGACAAAACCAGGGTAGAATGTATCTCCAGTAAGTAGCCATTTCGTTTGTGTATCATAAATTGAAATGGCTTCATCTTGATGACCTGGTGTTGGAATAATTGTTATGCTGCGTCCGCCGAGTTCAAGTTTAGCTTCCTGATGAGGCCATTGTTTAAAAGAAAAAAACTCATTGATTCCTGCGTTGTTCGCTGCCACTACAGTGACCTTTGGTTGACCTGTAAATTGCGAGTCTGCGCTGTAATGATCACTATGACTATGCGTATGAATAACCAATATCTCACGCTCACTGGCTTTTTCATGAATTGAATGCTTTTGGTTCAAAGATTGTATTGTTTTATAAAGTGGAAATTTTTTAGCACTTTTTGTTGCACCAGTATCGACGACAAGTATTTTTTTATCACCAATCAATACATAAATAAAAGGAGCCTCATAGCTTAGGCATTTATTTTGTCGCAGCACATAACTTGATTCATCGTATTGGAATACTTCAATTGCCGGATCTTCATTGGCTTTACAATCTTTTGAACCATGAATCCATTGCTTTTGCTGTAGTGAAGCAAGTTTATTTATCGGGGGTTCATGACTAAACGTTTGTTCTTCGCTAGCTTCTATCTCCATTATGGAAAAAAAAGTTAGCAACAATGCTATTGATAAAGTGTGTCTCATAAAATCACCTTGTATATAAAAGACTATGTCAGCTTGTTTGAACTAGTCATGGTTTGAATGTTTACTGTTATATAGGAAGATCCATGCCAACAATCACTATTGATACTTGTCTTTTAATATCAGTATGTTGTGTTTAGTCTGGAAGAGGAGGCTATTAATGTATGTTCGGTTTTGTATTGCAAATGTTCGAATTTATTTAATCTAAATAGCTTAAATGACTATTTTTTCTTAGGTATATATTTAGGATGCAAGTATAAATAGTCGCACCACGTACTAAAGTTGCTGGAGTTTAATCGAGTATCTGTTGCTTTATACCATTGAGAAGGCTGGCGAGCTTGTAAGCGAAAATATATTTTATGTCCATCAATTGCAACATAACAAATTAATGCATCAATGGTTTGATTGGTCACTTTTATTTCAGCAAAATTTTTAACACTACGTTGATGCTGCACTAAAATTTTAGGACGTGCACTTACGGATGTTGATAACACCAAGAACATGAAATATAGAAATACTTTTATAGGCATTATATTTTTCAAAGAATAATCATTAATAAAAAATTCACCTTGAGCATAAATTACTCATCAATTTTTAAATTACTTGGTCATTAAACGATTTTTTGTAAATTATTTCAAGTTTAGCATTGAAAGCTAAAACAGCTGTCTCCATAACTTACCTATATCGAAAAAAATAGAAAAAGAACACAGTAATTTATTTAATTACATTATTATAAAAATGTGCCCTTATATTCAAGTAGTGTAAGAATAGAAGCACCAGAAATAGAGAATAAATCATGACGAACATCGTTCCAGTAAGAAAAGAACAACACCAAAAATTAAAACTTGCTAATTCACGTAATGTTTCACACGTAGACGGACAGCACATTATCCCTGTTACTGCGGCAGAATATGCACAATCATCAGCAAGCTTTCCAATAGTTTTAGTTAAAAACCCAGATTCTGAGCGCTTTCGCAGTGTAGCCATGTTGGGTTTAGAAGCGGGTGAGAATTTATTTTTCCAAGACAAAACATGGAATGCTATATCAATGCCACAAAGCATTTCAATGGTTCCATTTTCACTAGGGTTAGACCCAGATAAAGAAAATACATTAACTGCCTGTATTGATCTTGATAGCGAATTTGTTGGCGAAGACAAAGATTTAGCGTTATTTGAAGATGATGGCAAAGAGTCTGAAGTGCTAACTAATGTTCAAAATGCACTAGGTCGTTTGTATGACAATGAAAGAATGACAGAATCGTTTATTAAAGAATTACAGGAAAACGATTTACTTCAAGAGCTTGAATTAAATATAGCGTTAAGTACAGGTGAGAAGAAGAAATTAGTTGGAATATTTACCATTAACGAAGACAAAATCAAAAACTTATCAGACGATAAAGTGCTTGATTTTCATAAGCGTGGCCTATTTGTACCAATATACTCAATGTTAAGCTCATTAACGCAAGTTAATCATTTAGTACAATTGCGTAATCGTGTATCTGACGTGAAAGTTTCGGGTGTTCAAATAGTACCCGTTGGTAAAGAAGCTGCTAACGAAAGCTAGTTTTTATAACAATCGGTAACTATATAAAAGGAGCTTTTAGCTCCTTTTTTGCTTTTATCGCTAAATATCCCTAATTGTTTATTTCGATACTGGCTTTGTTGTGCTAATTTAATCAATATGTGAATTTGATAGTGAAAGTATAATGGCAGAAAAAGATAAGCTCTCAAAGGAAATAGAAGAGCAAATACAAAGCCTAGCAAGTGATGT
>ENA-ORXI01003114-ORXI01003114.1-sediment-metagenome-genome-assembly--contig:-NODE-3114-length-11411-cov-2.715458_pt1 | contig 11411 bp, 9 predicted proteins | sample MGYA00237861_ERZ511468 | MGnify/ENA primary metagenome ERZ511468 (study PRJEB26299, sample SAMN06266213) | sediment metagenome | isolation source: Hudson Canyon methane seep mesocosm | place: USA:Hudson...
GATAGTGCCGTTACTGAATGCAAAGATAATGCGATTAATACTAACCAAAGTATTTTAGCTTTTTCTGTTGATGTAACAGACAAAGAGCAATTAGCTGATTGTGTCAGACAGGTAAAAGCCAAAGTAAGCGTACCTGATGTACTTATTTTAAGTGCAGGTATAGTTGCAAGTATCCGTTTTGCAGAGCAAAAAGAGCTAGACTTTGAGCGCTTATTAAAGACTAATGTTATGGGTAGTCGAGCTGTTGTTCAGGCATTTTTACCTGACATGATGGCAAATAGGCATGGCAAGATATGTTTTATTAGCTCTCTTGCAGGCCTTATTCCTACCTATGGTTATAGTGCCTACGGCGCATCTAAGTTTGCCTTAATAGGTATGGCGGGTGCTATGCGACAAGAGTTTGCTGAATATAATATTGGTGTGAGTGTTGTTTGTCCTCCAGAGGTTGCCACACCTATGGTAGAAGACGAAGCTAAACATATTTTGCCACAAACACGTTTTACTAAAGACTTAGGTGGCACATTAAGTGTTGAAGCCGTGACTAAATCGGTATTAAAAGGTTTAGCTAAAAATCGCTTTATGATTATTCCTGGAACTATGGCTAAGTTTTCTTATTGGTGTGCACGCGTTTTTCCCCGTACTTTTTCCGCCATCATGCAATTACTTATTCGACTAACTTCAAAGTAGTAATAGTTTTTTGTTACTCACTTCCTTCTGCCGATGATTTTAACAATCTAGTTATGCAACTTGATTGTTAAAATACAACTGAGTTAGCCAATGCTGCGCAGGATAAACCAATAACTGCCTAAACCAAGTACTATATTAACCGTCGCCACTGTCGCTATTTTTTGTGATTTGGAATTAGATAATTTAACAAAAATAAAGGCTATGCTTCCCATAAGGCAAAGAGCCAATAACTGCCCTAACTCAACACCAATATTGAAAGAGAGTAAGGCTAAGCCTAATTTAGCTGAAGGCAAGCCAATTTCACGTAATACTTCTGCAAAACCAAAGCCATGAATAAAACCAAAGGCGGTGGTTAATAAAAATTGCGTTGACTGATTGTTACTGTTTTTAACTAACAATAAATAGCAGATAGCAACTAAGCTGATACCAAATAATGAAAACAGTGGTAAGCCGATATTAACCATTAGTTTTAACAGCACTAAGGCAAACATAGCGGCAGCAACATATTTGACCACATCTTTGTTATTTAGCTTTTGAATTTTCTCTAAGGCGACTAAAACAATACTAAAACCAATCAGGGCTTCTATAGTAGTCATATTGGGTTGTAACCAACCTAATACAGACAGTGATAAGGTAATACTATGACCAAGGGTGAAGCCGGTGATAAGTATCAGTGCCTGTGATAATTTACGACATAGTAGTAATAATGCCAGCAAGAATACTAGGTGATCTGTACCGATCAAAATATGCTCAATCCCCAAATCAATATAGGTTTTAGCGGTTTGCCAATAACTTTCACCCTTGTTGGTTAAATTTACCGTTTGTTTTCTGGTGGCATCGCTTAATACAATTTCACTGGTTTCACCAGAAGCTCTGATCACTCGAGCATAATGTAGATGAGACGGAACAATATCAAAAAAGCCATTTATTTCCAGTTGCATCGCTTCACCACTTTGGCAGTTAAGCTCAGCTTCAAGCCGGGTATAACCTTTGCTAGCTGGCAATGTGTGTAACGGTGTAATTATTTGGCAAGTTTTATCGTCAATACTGACCTGAATTTTGCCATTAAGGTGCTCAATTAACAGTTGTGATAACTCTTTACGGACATCAATACTGGCATCTGCCGCTAAGCGAGTAATTTCTCGAGATAGCACATTAAAACTAACGAAAAGTTTTCCATCATTTATTTGCCATTGAGAGAATGACTGACTACGGGTATGGGCTGACGCTGACACTTGGTAAAAAAACGTCAAGCAGAGTAATAAAAACATGGAGGTTCTTTTACTGATCATTGTATTTCTCCAATATTTATTTTTTCTGACCCAGATATATCACTACGATTTCTTAGCCAAAGTAAATAATTACGCACCGCTTTATTACGCTCCACTTCCCTTAAGGCATTGGCGAGCTCTTCTTTGATATTGTTAAATGCTAAATCACTGCTTTGAGTACTATCTTTAAGATTACCGGCTATTTTTTCCTGATAGATACGGTATAACTCTTTATCGCTATATTCTTTACTGGTGTGTTGAACGGCGATAGTTTCCAACAGGTTGCTAACCACCACCTGACTAATTTCGGGTTGAAAAATAATGTCTTGCTCTAAGCCGTATTGAAATAACAGCTCTTCTTCGGTTAACCGATCGACAATAAGTTGATAGTCAATCGTTTGCATAGGGAGCGTTTTCTCTTCTGCCATCATGGTTACCGCGGTCAAATAGTCGATACGCTTTATTGCGCCGTCGTTAACCAAAATAGCGTCATCATTAAAGTCAGTAGTTAAAATTTCTGGGCTGGTATTCGCTTCAAAAATGGCAACAGCCGCAGCAATAATGACGCTAACAATATAGCTATAGTGAGATTTAATCATGAGATAGCACCTCTTTGATGTCTTGGGCAATATCAATATCGGCATTGTTACGCAAAGTGATAAGTAAATCTGTGAGTGCTTTTCTACGCGCCATTACTCTATATTCGGCCAATACCTGATCTTTAACATCATTAAAGGGCAGGGCTTTGGTTTCGGTTTTAGCAACCAATAGCATTAATGCACAACCTTTCTCAGCGCGTATTGGTGCTGACATTTCTCCCGCTTGCATTGTGTTTAGCTTTTTGGCTAATTGCTTGCCTAACTGACGATAAACTAAGGTTTCGCTGTGCAAACTTTTTGCCAGTGGCTGGCTAACTATGTTGTTATGCCAGTCAGCGGTTAAAATCGTTGATTCTTGCCAAGCTAGTTTTACGGCTTTAGCTTGGTTGCATTGGTTATCATCTTGATTAAAACTAGCAGTTTCTACTTGAAACTGTTTTGGTGCAGTAAACATGTTTAGCTGAGCCAGATAAAACGCTTTTAAGCTAGTTTCGTCGGGCTGCTTTTTTAATACCTTATTTACTTCTTGTTCAACCACTCGTTGAACTATGGCTTTTCGAATCACTCTGTCTGACTGTACTAAGCCGAGTTCTTGGGCACGTTGTAGTAATAATTTATTGTCTACTAACAGAGAGAGTAATTCACTTATCGATAAGTTAGGGTTTTGTGCTTGTGCGCGATAAAATTCATCATGGCTGATGCCGTTACCATTAATGGAAATAATATTATCATTAAAGCTAAGTGAACTCTGCACACCTGAGCCTATCACTGCAAGGATCACCCCAGCAATAAATAGTATCAGTAGCAAATATTTTGAGTGTGCAGAGTTTGTCATTAACTAACCTTATTTATAATTGACGAAGATAGGAGATGACCAGGCTCGATGACCTTCTCGTGCCAAGCAATCATCATCTTGCGCAGTTTCAAATGAGCCTTGGCAGATACTTACTGAAACTGCTTGGCCATTTTCATCAAACTTAGTGTGTAAAGTATCGGCGTTGATCATAGGTATTGCCTGCTCAACAACGCGTGCATAATAAAAAGTGTCTCTAGCGCCATTGCTATATTCTTCATCGGTAAAGGTTACTTCACATTTTGCCGAGTTTTGTGGGCACTGAAATACTTTCCAACTATTTTCAATCAAGGGTTCAACTGGCTCATCTTTGTATGATTGCGGTTTAATACGGGTTATTTCAATGCGCTGAATTGTGTAACGCTTATCTGTTGGGTTGAAACACTCTCCCAAAGACATTTTTTCTAGTTTATTACTATCTAAACTAGCGTTAACATGATCTGGACAGCCTTTTTCTTGAATGGGCGAGCCTACAGCGGTCACTTTAAATGACGGATTATCTTTACGATCAACAGAGCTACCCATTGGCGCTGTTAGTTTATCGTCATCATTTATCATATCAAACCACAACATGATCTTATGACCACTGGTGCCGTATACTCGCTTGTTTTTCATGCCTTGCCAAATACCTTCACGGCTACGCTCGTCAACGTGTACCGCAGCAAGTCCACCTAGGTATAAAAATGAACCTACTCGCTCTACTTGCGCTGCTCTAAGCTTTAATTTTGCCGTGTCATATTCTTCTCTGGCACGAGATGATGATTGAAATTCGCCATCATCTGGTATCATCAAACTTTCCCAAAATTCCTCACGAGGACCATTTGCTTCGCTGGCGAATAGACGACCTACTTGTTTAAAGCCATGACCAACTCGGGCGGTGTGGGTATCGGTTGAAGCAACAAACCCCCACTGAAAACCTAATGGGTTTTCCGGGTCGTCAAAGTTACGTATTGCCAGGCCATATTGTGCTGATTTTTTCGGACGATAGCTAAAGGCTGGATTAAACATATCTCTGGCTTGTTCAGCATCTAACCACTCTTCAGGGATATGAGACGGTATGGTTAAAAATCCAGTTTTATCATCAGCATCAATAAAATTTTGTCGCGCGGTTACGGCTCTGCTGTCACATTCAACGGCTGAATTATTTTCATCTAAACAGCGTTGACGAATAATTTCACCGGCTTGCCAGCAACCAGGTAAATAATCTTGCTGTGGCCCTGGACAATAATATTGTCCTGCTGCATTTTTAGGACGAGGATCAAAATTTCTGTATTGCTCTGAGCCGCCATGACCAGAATATACTTCAATTAATGACGCCAAGTTATTATCAACATCTTTAGCGTTTAAGTGACTTTCCCAGCTGGCATCAGGTGGTGTATAAAATCCCCAAGTCATACCGTGTGGTACCACTATGGTGTCTATGTCCCATTCATTGAGTTTTTTATAAAGATCTCCAGTGGTGGTTGCTTGCTCATAACAATCGGCAGGCAATTTATTCGATGAAATGTTATCTGCACAAACGGGCGTTCCCGCCATTTGATCAATAAGACTATTGTAGGCTGCATAATAATCTTTATGTCGCGGATCTAGCACTTCTAACATTTTTGATAATTTGCTCGATGGATCACGCTTGGCGACTGTAGCTATTTTAACCTTAGCTGCAATGGGACGACTTGGCAGGTTACCCTTTGAAGTATCTTTAAATAGCACATTATGATGTCCATAATGTTCTTCTTTCGTTACGCCAACTTGAGTCCACTCATAGCCCATAAAGGCATAGGTATCTTGGTATTCACCATGAGTACTTGCCTGATTACACTTATTGACTGACTCAATAGCATCGTGCCAGCGCTCTGGTGTATATGACTCGGAATGGTCAGTTAGAAAGTAGAAATCTAATTGTGAAACAAAACGAGCATAATCGCAGGCATAGCCTGGAGGGAAAGCACCTTGCGCACCATGCATTAGCGGTAGTGAAAACATAAAGGCATCAGAAGAGTTGGTGGTATGTACGTGAGTATCGCCAAAGAGAATTTGAGTGTCACTATTAACACCAAGCGCCGCTAATGAATTTATTTGTTCTGTTTGACGTAGTGAAACTTGCTGATTTGGTAGTTTCGCTTCTGTTACTTGATTCTTGGAAAAAGGTGATTCCTGCCAATATAGGTTAGGATCAGCAAAATAGCCGGGTAGTATTTTATATACCGTATCGGGCATTTTTCCTGAAAAGAAACTAATTGCAAGTATTATAATTACTACTAATGATAACAGTGTTTTTTTCATATTTTTCTCATTCTTTGGTAATTGTTATTTTACTGCTTAAGTTATTTATTAACTTAAAGATAATTATTATTCTTTAACCATTGTTGGCATTTTTCCATGCCTTCTTTTAAAGGTACTTGTGGTTTATAACCCAACAAATCAGTAGCTTTTTTATGGCTGTAATCAGCACATGGTCTACTTAACATTTTGATTGTATTTGGGTTTATTTCCGTAGTTTTACCTAATGCGTTCATGATAAATTCATTAACTGAAGCGAAAGTAGCTAATAAACGGTTTGGTAAGATGGGCGCTTTACTCTTACCTAGCATCTTCGCTAAATGACCAAAGTATTCATGATTACTGACTTCTTCATCACCGGAAAGGATAAATATTTGTCCCGCACCAGCAGTTTGCCTAGCAGCAAGGTGAATACCATCGACTAAGTCATCAATATAAATAGGCCCAAACATGCCTTGAGGCACTAAAAATTTATTACGTTTCATTTCTTCAATGGGCGTAACCACCCATGGGCGAGATCCTGGGCCATAAACATCGCTAGGACGTATGATAGTGCAATCTATTAGGCCACTGCTTTGGTAATTCATTACCAAATGCTCGCTGGTTATTTTTGTATCTCGGTAAGGATGATTTTGCGTTTTAAGCGGTATGGTTTCATCAATAGTGGTTGTTGCTTCAAAGCCACTAGCAGCTACTGATGATAAATGAATAAAACGTTTTACTGAGCCACAAGCAATTGCTTCATCTAGCACTATTTTAGAGCCAGCCACGTTTACCTGCCAGGTTTGATCATAGTTGAGAGCATTGGATACTACGGCAGCGGTGTGTATAACTAAGTCACAATCTTTTAGCGTGTCGCGCCATTTTTCAGGGGTAGATAGATCTCCTTGTACTATGTTGTTTTCAATATCAGAAATCATATCCATTCCACAAACATTAGTGCCTACGGAACGAAATTTCTCCGCAAGTTTTCTGCCGATAAAGCCGTTTGCACCGGTAATAAATACTTTTTTATATTGCGTTTGAGCCATGAACACGTTCCTATTATTGAGCAGTATCTACCAATTCACTGCTTTACAATTCACCAATATTAGAACATTATTAAACTTTTAATAATAAAACATTACTTTTTACGACAACAAAGAGGCTCTTGACGTCAATGTTAGATCTTGTTCGTGCGGCATCACTCACTAAGTTTGACCAAGTTGTTAAAGAATTTGGCGGCAATCCCGCTGAACTGCTTGAGCGAATTGGTTTGCCAAAAAATTTACTCAAAAACCCAGAAATGTATTTCCAATACAGTGATTTCGTTTCTTTGATGAATTTAACGGCTTATACCTTGAAACAGGATGCGTTTGGCTTGCATCTAGGATCTGAGCAAGGCATAGAAATTTTTGGTTCGATGAGTTATGTACTTAAAAATTGTCAAACGGTCGGCGATGCCTTAAGTAATCTTCGCCGCTTTTTTCATGTTCATCATACCTCAGCAGATGTAGGCTTATCTATTGCTAATGGCAAGGTAACGTTATCCTTTGCCATTAATTTGGATTTAAAGGAAAGTACTGCCCAAGCGGTAGATTTAGCCTTAGCACTTGGGGTTAATATTTTAAAAACATTAACCTCATCCAAAGTTCGTTTTAGTGGTGTACATGTTCAACATGCTGAGCCGGTTAATAAACGAAAATATAGTCGTTACATTGGTATGATGCCGGTTTTTAATAGTACTTTTAATGGTGTTATTTTTGATGCCAGTATCTTAGATTTAGTGATTGATGAAGCCGACCCTGAGTTGTTTGCTATTTTGACCTCACAGCTTAATAGTAACAATGTTGGTTATGTTGATGAGATACCTACATTTGTTGAATCAATTGTTCGGCAAAATATTGCCCTAACACCTATTTCTGTTGGCGATGTTGCCGAAATGATGGCTTTGAGTGTCAGAAATTTACAACGCTATTTAAAAGAGCAAAATACATCTTTTAGACAGATAGTTGATAACGTTCGTAGCAAATTATCCTCCCAGTACTTAATTGATTCAACCTTAAGCTTAAACCATATTTCTGAAGTACTTGGCTTTGCCAATTACAGTGAATTCTCGCGTTCATTTAAGCGCTGGCATCAAATGTCGCCGAAAGATTATCGAAATCTTCATTCTCCGCGGAAAAGGTTTACTCGCCTAAAAAATATGTAACACCGAGCAATAAAATAGTATTATTTTGTCGTAAAAAGTCATCTCTTTTGCGTAAAATGGAAATAATTGCCGAGTCGCTTAGGTAACAATATTGTTACCTAACTGCCTTTGTAAATAAGTTTTATGTTAAAAGAAGCAAATATTTGTCAAGTTGCCCTAGTATCAAAACAGGCTAAACTATTACGTAATTGGTATTGCGACATCTTTGGTTTTCTACCTGCCAGTCAAACCATCTTTGCCGGACCATTAGCAACAAGAGTGCAAGGTGTAGCTAAAGATCTTAATTTTTGTTATTGGGCAGTCGACGGTAAGCGACAGTTTCAATTGGAATTTTTTAATTTTATCTCGCCAAAAGTTAATCCAAAGCCAGATAGCTGGCAGCCTTATGATCACGGTTATAACATTATTGGTATTCACAGTTGGGATTTTGATCAAACGCTAATTCGATTGCAAGCATCGAAAGCATGTAAACTATCAGATGTTAAAGGAGAGCAAGGTCAACGATGGTTGATGGTGACTGACCCTGATGGTAATTATGTAGAAGTTACTGAAGCGGATCCTTTAGTAGAGCAATACAAAGTCTATCCGGAAATTCCGGCAACAGTGCGGTATGTCAGAATGTCAGTTGCTGATATTAACCAAGCGCAATTATTGTGGCAGTCATCATTTGGCTTAACTGAATATAGCAGCGCACAACTACCGCAATATCATGATGAAGTTCTGTTCCCTAAAGAACTGCCAAGTTATCAGCAATGTTTGTTACGAGGGCAGGGAATATTACTAGAGTTAAGACAATACACTCAACCTATATCACAAGCTAGGTTAGCTACTCATAATGTCACAGATCAAGGCATCATGAATATTGCTATTGGTGCTGATTCCGTTCCTGAGTGGAATGACTACTATAATAGTGCCATAAAACAGCAATGCCACCCCAATGGCAAACCGCTTGATGCCGCTATTTTTAAGGTGATGTATGTAAACGAACCCAATAAAGAAAATATTGAAATTCTCTATCCGCGAAAATGGGCGTATGCCTTAACTGGCTTTAATCCTAGCGGTGTTTATGCTCGTGAAGAAGTAACTATAAGCGCTTCATTGGATGAAGTTTGGCCTGTACTTACCAACCATGATACTGCCGGTGATTGGGCATTTTTTTCTAGCCGTTTAATTCAAGCGGGCAATAGTGAAAAAAATTCTTTGGAGGCAGTACGAAAAATAGGGCTGTTCGGTCTGAATTTTAATGAGAAAGTTACTGGCTGGTCTCCTCAGCAAGGCTATATTTATCAACTGCAAAGTAAATGGCTGATAAGAAACCATCAAGGCATGGTTAAAGTATCCCCAGAAGGCAATAAGGTAAAAATCTCTTGGGGTATTTACTTTAGTTCTCCTTTACCTGGGTTAGGGAAAGTAAACAGTCTGTTGTTGAGCTTCCTTATTAAGCGCTCTCTTAAAAGGATAAAAGAGATCATAGAAACTCGGTGACGAAAATTTGCGACTGTGGTGTCGATAAAATGATTTTAAAATGAAACAAATATTTTTTTAGGATAGTATTGTTTCTTAAGCTGAATTTAGCGTCATTACCCTAATACACATATTAAGAATCGATAGTATGAATAATTTTTTTCGCGAACCTCTTTTACATTTCTTACTCTTAGGCGCTTTAATCTTTGGCGTTTACCAAATGGTACCAAGCGCTAATATCAACACAAAACTTGTTGTTAGCAAAGAACGTATTCAAGTGCTTGCTGATGCCTTTCAAGCAACCTGGCACAGACCTGCAACTATTGATGAACTTAATAAGCTTATTGATAACTATATCTTGGAGGAGTTGTATTATCGAGAAGCAGTAAATCTAGGGCTTGATCAAGACGACTCGGTTATTCGAAGACGTTTGCAACAAAAAATGGAGTTTATCAGTAAAGATCTTAGCTCAATTATTGACGCTAGCGATGCAGAACTTGAAGCATTTCTGGAAAAAAATAGTGATAAATACCGTGCTCAATCAAGTTATAGCTTCGAGCAGATATACATTGATCCGACAAAGCATGACCAACCATACCAACTCGCCCAAAAATGGCTAACTGATGTCGAGGCGAGAAAACCTGATGGTGATTCTACTATGCTACCGCAAGTGATGACATTAAGAAGTCAGCAGGCGATAAATAATAGTTTTGGCGGAGGGTTTGCCGCTTATGTGGTAAATGCTAAGCCTAAAACATGGTCAGGCCCGGCTATCTCCAGTTTTGGCCTTCATCTTATTTATGTAACTGAAATCAAGGATGCAGTAGCACCCTCGTTAGCTCAGGTTAGAGAAAAAGTCAGCCGTGATTGGGTGTTCCAACAACAAAGTAAAATAAAATCAGCGATGGATATTAATTTAAAGAAAAAATATGATATTACGGTTGAGCACTCAGCTTATGTTGGAAGATAGGTTGGGATCGAAGATGAAATACATTGCAGCTCTCTTATTAACGATACTCTCCTTCGCTGTAATTGCTGATGAGATGCGACCAGCACTAGTACAAATAAATCAAGTTGATGAGAATCATTATCAGATATTGTGGAAGGTACCTGCGCGCGGAGAAATGAAGCTAAAACTAAGCCTTATTATCGATGAAGAACACCCTCCGGCTACACGAGAGTCTTATTTTGTTGAAGGCAGTTATATTGAACGCTGGCAAATAGAGCGACCAGACGGTGTACAAGGAATGCATGTTGAAATAATTCAGCCTAGAACCAGACTGACTGATGTCATTATCCGTTATGAAAGCTTACAAGGTGAAATGGTTACTGGACGGATAAATGCCAGCCACCCTAGCTTTACTTTTTCTCAAGAACTTAGTTATGAAAATGTTGTGAAAACCTACACTATGCTGGGTATTGAGCATATTCTCATTGGACTTGATCATTTACTCTTTGTTGCCTGTTTGGTGTTAATAGCAGGTGTGAACAGCAAACTATTTTGGGCCATTACTGGTTTTACACTAAGTCATTCTATAACCTTAGCCGTTTCGTCTTTAGGCATACTTTCTTTGCCGATTGCTCCGCTTGAGGCGGTGATTGCACTCTCCATCATTTTTCTGGCAGTTGAGATTGCAAAACGCAACAAGACAAGTCTAACTTATCGTTATCCTGTGGTGGTATCGTCAAGTTTTGGTTTACTGCACGGTTTTGGCTTTGCCGCGGTACTGGCAGAAATTGGTTTGCCATCGCAAGATTTTATCTCGGCGTTATTATTTTTTAATGTCGGCGTCGAAATAGGACAGCTCTTGTTTATTGGTGCAATCATTTTGCTTTTGGCAGTATTGCAAAAATTTAAGAACCTTAATATTAAACATGTTGAACATCTCAGTAGTTATGCCATCGGCAGTGTCGCCGTTTTCTGGTGTATTGAACGAATATTGGCATTTTGATCTAATGTAACTAAGAATATCGGTAACAGGCCGTATTTCTAAACTTAACATGATTAGCAGAAATTATAGCATGTAAGTATCACTATACCAAAAAAGGCTAACAATCAAATCCAC
>ENA-ORXI01003118-ORXI01003118.1-sediment-metagenome-genome-assembly--contig:-NODE-3118-length-11403-cov-31.936694_pt1 | contig 11403 bp, 7 predicted proteins | sample MGYA00237861_ERZ511468 | MGnify/ENA primary metagenome ERZ511468 (study PRJEB26299, sample SAMN06266213) | sediment metagenome | isolation source: Hudson Canyon methane seep mesocosm | place...
AGCGCATCGAATCCCCGTATTGCGCAAGCTCCATACGGGCTACTTGATGTTACCTATAAAGTTAATCGTAAGTTTTGACTATGTTACTGTTAAGTGTGGAAAATAAATGCGTCCTTAAAGCCCTCCCTTGCTGGGGAGGGTTGGGTGGGGAGACGTTAAAATAAGTTTTTTTTCAACGACTCTTATCTACTTACAAAGACATGAAAGCGATACTGACAACATGCTTTCTATTTCCTCTCATTCTCCCTCCGGAGCATAGGTATCTACACAAGTCTTAAAGCCTTCTCCAGAGGGAGAAGGTTGGATGAGGGAAAAATAAGATAAGTGCCTGATTTTATTCTCCTCACCCCTGCCCTCCCCATCAGGAGAGGGAGTAATTGAGTGCTATAACTCATTGTATTTTAATTGTAAAAAGTTGTGTAGATAGCTATGCTTTTAAGTAGTGACCTACTCTTTCTATTTTTCACCTTGGTCTGTCTGATTTTTTCGCTTGCGGCACCCGCTTCATTTTCAGTTGAAAACTGGTTTTTAAATAAGAATTAAATTCTCATTTAAGGCAATAATGAGAACTTCTATCCAACATTATAGGTTAGTCTCTGCACGACTAGATATATTAAAATTAAACATTAATTACTCTAGGTATTATAAATAATTTTAAACGGGATATATTGATGAAAATGACTTTTTTCCAAAAAAAAATCTACCTTATTTTTATTTTAACTTTGCTTAATGGATGTGATAATAGTGGACCAATAAGCGTGCCTGTGAAAACAGTGACTGGTACGTTTATTGATGATGTGGTTCAAGGGATAGATTATCTTTGTTCATCCGGTATAGAAGGAAAAACAAATGTAACCGGTGAATATAGCTGTGATGAAGGTGATAAGATTACTTTTATTCTTGGGAAGAAGAAGTTAGGTACCTTTACGGTACAAAACACAATAATTACCCCTTATTCTTTTTATCCAGATAACCTGAATGCAGCTTTGAACTTGGCTCGGTTTTTACAAGCAGTTGATTCAGACAAGGACCCTAACAATGGAATTATTGTTATTGATAAGGATTTACAATCAATAGAGCAAATTGATTTTCATAGTATAACTTTCAATAAAGATGTTGAATCTCGTTTTCCTTTTCAATTAGCTACAGCAAAGGAAGCTCAAGATCGCTTGCATAAAGGTATTGTGAGTGCGGGGTATAAAGTACCCGAAGGGACTCTTTCTGCAGAAACTTCACCACCCATTATTACTTTGCATGGCGATAGCTCAACAAATATTGTAAAAGGCTCTAGCTACATAGAGGCTGGAGCTACAACTTCAGAAAATATTGAAGTTACAATTTCTGGGGTTGTAGATACCTCAACAGCAGGGGATTATATTGTTACTTACAGTGCGACCGATAGTTTTGGTAACCGAGAGACTATTAATAGAACAGTCCATGTTTTAAGTGGGGTTACGATAAAATCAGCTCCAACTATTTCTGGGAAATCAATTACTAAAATTTTAAGTGCTAATAATGAGGCTTATAGTATTGATAGTAAAGCAACGTTACTAACCAGTAATACTTCAGATTTTTTAATTTTAGCTTTAAATGATGAGGATACATTAGAGTATTTAGGCCTTGTAAGTGCAAAAGAAAGTCAGACGGTAATTGATTCAACATCAACAGCCCTTTCATTACTTGTTTTATTTCCCTATATTACCCCTTCCTATTACGCAGACTCCGGTACCGTTCGGGGCATTATTTCTAAAAATGCTGAAGTAGCCCTATTAAGTCAGCTGATAAATGTCACCCCACTATGGAGTGACATGGTTAACCCTGACCTAATCGAAGCATATGGCAATGCAATTATTTCAGTGTTAACTGAAATAAATTTACTAAAAAAAAATACTACAATTCAAGCTCGTAATTTTTCCAAAACGCCTAGTGACGAGCTTACAAAAAGTGGCGTTGAGTTCTTAATGGACCCAACAACTAATGATAAGTTAACTTTAGTTTTCAAAAACAATTATTCACGTTGGATAGTTGCTATTGCTGGCCCCCTCAATAACCCCGACGAAAATTTATTTGAACCCTTGCTTATTGCACCTAATAAAGATAAATCTAGAGGCTATGATAAATTAAAAATACCAGAGGAGGGCCTTATTGTTGCAGTACTAGGTCCTGGTGTTGGTTTTCCAAGCGATAAATTACCTAATGGAACTTATAAATATTATGCAACTGCAACTGTTTATAGTTTGGCTAATGAGGTAGGAATTCCAGTCATCAGTTTAATTACTGGTTCAGGTACTTGTGTAGAAAATATGTTTAGTCCAGTAGAGATGACGCATGGGTTACTAGGTAAAATCCTTGTGTCAGAAGACTTTGAAAATTCAATTAAGTCATCCTCCTATATTGAGGCTGGGTTAGACGTCATAATGTTAGGTTTAAAAAGTATTAATGACGGTGCTATTAGCTGCTTTAAAGGAACTGTGGTGAAGCAGGTAGCCCCATATTTGATCCCTATACTTGGGGAGGTAAAAGTTCTAATGACTGTGTCTGAACTGACAGTAAAATTAGCACCCTTTGCCTCTGCTTGGGCAACTAGTAATAAATATGAATTTTGGACAATAGAAAATAAACTAAACTCAAGTTTTGAAATGGAAGGTGTTAATTTTTTACCTACGAATTTAGAGCTATTTGGACAGTTAAATTACACAAAATCAATAGATATCCCTTCACCTCTTCAAAGTAAATACCAAGGAAATTGTCCGGCAGCTGAGGATAATACTTATTGTGAGGGGTATACTTTTGATGGCGATGGTCCCTATACAATGGCCTTTACTCTTAAATGCAGAAACCCAAATGATGAAAGCAATATACCCTGCTTTAAAGCTATATTTTCTCCAACAGAAAATGCTTTAAATAGTAGAGTAATCGAAGAAAAAAATGGAGTAATAAACTTTACTCATAATTATACTGAAGCTAAAGAATATCATGGGTCAATTGAAGTTGTAGATGCTGATCAAGCCGTTAATCGTTATGAATTTTATGTGCAAATAAAAAAATCAGAGCCACAAGTTGTTATTAAGCATAATAGTGGAGTGATCCCTTATTTTACTGAAAATGATCAACTGGAAAATACAAGCCCGTTTGAAATATTATGTTGTCAAGATGGGCTAGAGAGTACAACTGAAACTTTTGAGCTATTTAACAAAGGAAATAGTGAAGCTGTAGTTAACATAATTGGTCCTAACCTTGGTCAAGGTGATTTTTCTTTAGTTAAGCAAGGGAATGACCTAACAATCCCTCCCTCAGGTAGTTTGTTGTTTGATATAAAATATACTGAAGATGGAACGGTTGACCCATATGGTTATTTTAAAATACAGGGGAAGTTAGGTGGGGAATCATTACCGCGAGGTCCTTCTTTACAATCATCAAACTATTCAACAATTATTTTTAATACAAAAGTAAAAACTAACAGTAGATTAAAAATAATAACGCCTTCAAATGGGGATATTGTGAGTAAATCTATTATAAAACCATTCATTGAACTTGATGGTCATGGTAAAAATTTAAACTTTAAGTTTTATATTGATGGTAATAGTCGTAAAACAGATAGTAGTATTACCGATGATATTTCTTATTGGCGTTATTATAACGAGCTATATGTTTCGGGAATTAGTAATGGAGAGCATAGTTTAAAAGCATCTGTAATGTATGACGGCACATTGCTTGAAAGCGACCCAGTTACATTTATAAAGCAGTGTGATGATTTAAAAATTACGTTAAATGATGCATATTGCTCTGGAGATTATTTGCAAATTTCCGGTAGCTATTCTGGCAAGATAACCCCTTGGTATTATCAATTTGAATATACAAGTAATGAGGGTGATGTAGTAAAAAAGTTAAGAAAAGTTCCTAATAGCGGAGCTAGTCGATCAGTTACGGTCGAAAGAATTGTATTGGACACTGAGAATAACAAATTCTCAGCAAGATCATATTATCCTGTTTGTATGGGAATATATAGAGAGCGGGGATATGATTCTATACATATAAAATTACATAATAAATGCTCTTGGAGTAATGAAATAATTGCAAATGTTCCGTAAATGATTGTGCAGGCTAATGTCATCTTATTTGTCTAAATTCAATTAAAATGTATTAGTTTAGGTTTAATCTAGCGGTTACCCATTTTTACAGGGTGCTTTGCCAGCTTAAACTTAGATTAGCACAACTAAATTGATCTATAGTTTCTCAGATAAATAATTTCCACGATACCATGCTGAAATTTAGGCGACGATTGAAAAATCTTCGCGCATTTTTTGCATCACACAAATCACCTTACTGGCATCCTGTAATGGTCTCATAAATCAGGGCACCTCTAAAGACAGGCTGCTAATATCATTAGAAGTGAAAATGGTGCACCCAAATTAACTATTCATACTAGGAAATTTCTCAAAATCACAAGCTACAGATATAATGGACACTCATTACTTAATTTAATTTACTGCTTGTCATTTATTCATGTCATCCTTTTTCTTCTCAGTTATACCTTACCGATACCATGCCTAAACAACAAAACTATGATGTTTTAATTATTGGTAGTGGCGGTGCTGGGCTAAGTTTAGCGCTTAAATTAGCTGACCATTGTCATGTCGCAGTATTATCAAAATTTGAACTGACTGAAGGCAGTACTTTCTACGCACAGGGTGGAATTTCAGCCGTTTTGGATGCTCAAGAATCTTCTATTGAATCGCATATCGAAGATACTTTAATCTCAGGTGCGGGTTTATGCGACCCAGAAATCGTCAGGCTGACTGTTAATTACGGTAAAAAAAGCATCGACTTCCTACACCGTCAAGGCATGGAATTTACTGAACGGCAAAATAAATCGGGGGAATCTGAATTACATCTAAACCAAGAAGGTGGACATTCCAAACGCCGTATCGTACACCACGCTGATGCCACGGGAAAAACGCTTTCTCTTTCTTTAATTCATAAAGCAAAAAAACACCCTAATATTGATTTATTAGAAAACCATAATGTCATTGACTTAATCACAGCAAAAAAACTAGCGTTAAATGAACAACGCGTTTTGGGTGCCTATGTTTTAGATACTCTAAATAACCAAGTTAAAACCATTGCTGCTAATGCTGTTGCTATTGCAGCAGGCGGCGCTAATAAGGTTTATTTGTATACCACAAACCCGCAAATCTCTACTGGAGATGGGATTGCTTTAGCGTGGCGTGCCGGTTGTCGTGTTGCCAATATGGAATTTATGCAATTTCACCCTACGTGTTTATATCACCCCGATGCACGCTCTTTTTTAATTAGCGAAGCATTACGTGGTGAAGGTGGCAGACTGATTTTGCCTGATGGCTCACGATTTATGCATCACTACGACTCAAGAGCTGAACTAGCACCTCGTGATATTGTCGCTCGGGCTATTGATCATGAAATTAAAAAACGCGGCATTGACTGCGTTTATCTGGATATTAGTTATAAACCTGCTGCTTTTATTAAAAGTCATTTTCCTTCCATTTATCAACAGTGTTTAGATTTTAATATCGATATTACTAAGTCTCCTATTCCCGTAGTTCCAGCAGCTCATTACACCTGCGGTGGCATTATGACCGATAGTTACGCACGTACTGATATTAATGGTTTATATGCGCTTGGTGAAGTTGCTCATACGGGTTTGCATGGCGCTAACCGTATGGCCAGTAACTCTTTATTAGAATGCTTAGTGTTTGCTGATCGTGCTAGTGAAGATATTTTAAAACAAGACTTTAGCCAACCCCCCATAGAGCTACCAGCCTGGGATGAATCCATGGTTATTGAATCACAAGAAGAAGTGATGATTGCACATAACTGGGATGAGCTCAGACGTTTTATGTGGAATTATGTTGGAATTGTACGAACGACACAGCGCTTAGAAAGAGCAGCGCGCCGCTTAGAATTATTAAAAAATGAAATTACTGATTATTATCAACATTACCGTGTTAGTAGTGACTTACTTGAATTACGTAATTTAGTGATTGTTGCTGATTTAATTATTCAAAGTGCCTTAGCACGTAAAGAAAGTCGTGGTTTACATTACACGCTAGACTTCCCTGTACCTGATGATAGCCAGCCTGCTAAAAATACTATTATGACCCCAAAGCCTTAATGTTAAGCACTCGACTAAGCAAACATTCACTAGTCACTGAAGCTCAAAAAACAATTCAGAACGAACTGCTCCCTAATGCTATTAGCCTAGATGCAACCATGGGCAATGGCCATGACACCCTATTTTTAGCTAGACGAAGCCAAAAAGTTTACGCGTTTGATATTCAACAAACTGCACTAGATAACACACTAAAACAACTCACTACTCACAAGCTAAGCGACAAGGTTAACTTAATCCATGATAGCCATGAATTTATAAACAAACATATTCCTAAGTCAGAAAAAATGGATGCAATTATGTTTAACCTAGGCTACTTACCACGCGGTGATACCGCTATCATTACTCAAAGTAATAGCACCATAAGCGCTTTAGAGCAGGCAATTAATCACCTTTCTCCTAGCGGAGTCATGAGTATTTTGTGTTACCCCGGCCATCAAGGTGGGCAGGAGGAAATGCAGGCTGTTATACACTGGTATCAACAACTCAATAGCCACCAATTTGCAATAACTATTATTCATAGTATGCAAGAAACAGCTCAATCACCTCGTCTATTTATAGTTAAAACATTACCTTAACTACACTACGAGCCCTCTAAAATGCCAAGGTTATTAAAGTGCTCCTTTTCTACTCAAGTCAGTGTTGCACTGATTTCAGGTATTTTTACAGGCCTATTTTTTGGTGAACAAGTCGCTTGGCTTAGCTATGTGGGCACAGCATTCATTAAAACCCTGCAAATTGCAGTTACTCCTTATATTGTATTATCTCTAGTAACCGGCTTAGGTTCTTTAAGCTATGAACAATCTACTGAAATTGCCAAAAAATTTATCATTATGCTGCTGTGCTTTTGGGCGCTAGCATTAATTAGTATTTTTTCGATGGCCTATGCTTACCCCTTATGGGAGAGTAAAGACTTTTTCAGCTCTACACAAATCACTGCAGCCCCACCAATAAATTATTACGAACTCTACATTCCTTCCAACCCTTTCCATTCCCTTGCTAACAATATAGTTCCAGCCATTGTTGTCTTTAGTTTACTACTTGGGGTTGCACTAGTTAACATCAAGGAAAAACAGCAATTCCTACAGCCAGCTATTGTTCTACTTCAAGCCTTTAATAAAATCACTAAAGGTGTTGTTCGTTTTTTACCTATAGGTATCTTTGCTATTTCAGCGGCTTCTGCTGGCACTATGCAAGCCGATGACTTTGCAAAATTAGAAATATATTTTGTTATCTATATTTCTACCGCATTAATTTTAAGCTTTTGGGTTATTCCTTTTTTTATTAGTAGCATTACTCCCTTCAAATATGCTGACATTATTCAGGACTGTCGCAGTATTTTAATCACTGCCTTTGCTGCAGGAAATTTGTTTATTTTAATTCCTGCCATTAATGAAGCCTGTAATGATATCTTTGAGAAGCATAAACTGCGTACAGATAATACTGATAAATACAATGAAATCATTACCCCCATTGCGTTTAACTTTCCAGCTGTGGGCAAGTTATTAGCACTGACCTTTATTTTATTTTCTGCTTGGTTTACTAATACCGCGCTAAATACTGGCGAGCAAGCCTTACTCGCCTTTAATGGCTTGTTTAGTTTGTTTGCTAGCACCCATATCAGTATTCCTTTTTTACTTGATTATTTACACTTACCCAGTGATTTATATCAACTGTTTCTCTCTGGAAATATTGTCACTAAACGTTTTGCTACTTTAACGTCCGCCGTATTTCTTATCTCATTAACTCTATCTTCTACAGCCTACCTAACGGGATTAATTCAATTCAAAGTAAAAAAAATACTTACTTTTTTTACTTTGTTTTTCATGATTCTTAGCCTATCCATTTTCACTACACACTCCATTTTTAATACTTTTTTTAATAACAAAAATAATGTCAGTGAAACATTAAACCGAATGCAGGTAGACTGGCAGGCGCCGCAAAATATATCTTATACTTTAGTCGCCCCCCAGAAGGACATCCTAAGCAATTCTAGCCCTGAAGCTATTGTTAATCGAGGTAGTATACGTATTGGTTACAACCCTGCTCGCGTTCCCTTTTCTTTTTACAATGCAAACCATCAACTTGTTGGTTTCGATATAGAGATGATGAACCATTTGTCTTCTGCATTAGATGTAAAATTGGAACTCTTTCCATTCAAGTACCCTAAAAACATGTACAAAGCCCTGAATAATTTACAACTTGATATTGTTATTTCTGGGGTACATATCAGCAGCGAATATCTAGAGTCCGTTCTCTATACACAACCCACATTACATTTAACAACTGCAGTTATTGTAAAAGATTTTCGTAAACATGAATTTTCTGACCACTCAGCCATCAATAAATCCACCCATTTAAAACTGGCCACTATGGACCATTTTCCCCGTAAAAATTATATAAAAAAGACCTACCCTAATATTGAATTCACTAAAATAACAAACCCTGAAACTTTTTTTAAAAGCTCGTCTGATGAGTTTGACGGCTTCGTTAGCAGCATAGAAGAAGGTATGACTTTAGTTATGCTAAACCCAAATTACGCCGTTAGTTTTGACCCTAAAAATATACAACGATTTCCTGTAGGTTATGCAGTTCATAAAAATAACCTACAATTACAATCTTTATTAAATAGCTGGCTAACCATACAAAAATCAACGGGTAGTATTACTAAATTATATGACTACTGGATTCAAGGTATTGGTGCAATTAAACAAAAGCCACGCTGGTCCATTCTAGAAAACCTAATTAAAAATAATCAAGAGGCACAATAATAATGGCCATTTTACTTTTTTCTTTACGCCAAGTCCCTGATGATGAAGCTGATGATATTCGTGATTTATTAACAGAAAATCATATCGATTTTTACGAAACAGGCGCCGGAAACTGGGGGATTTCAATGCCTGCTATTTGGTTGCATGATGAGTATGAACATGAAAAATCTAGGCATTTAATTGATATTTACCAAGAACAAAGGCGCATTACAATACAGACAGAATACCAAGAATTAAAACAAACCGGCGAAGCCAATACTTTTTTTAAAAACCTATGGCACACTCCCGCTCAAACAATTTTATTTATTGCGGCAATTATTGTGGTTGCTTATATTTCAATCAAAATGGTATTTGAGTTTGGTTTGTAAGTACCTATAAAAAATTAATCTACAATTTGGAAGGAGAGACGTTTTTTGGTATGTAACAAAGCTCATCAAAGTTATGAAAATTGATGGGTTTCGCATAAAGACGCTCTACCCACCCTAGTAAAATTTACTTTTATTTTCCCAAAAAACACCAAACAGCTTCTCCTATTTTCGTGTCTTTCGTGGACTTTTACTTTGAATTTTTAAGTGGCTGTATGGCCTACACACCAAACAAGCACCTAAAATTTTCATTTGATTGCTGAGAAACAGTCTCTAAATTAGTCTCACGTAAATCCGCTACATATTGAGCGACATGCTGTACATACATTGGGTAATTAGGTTTACCACGAAAAGGCGTAGGCGCTAAATAAGGTGAATCTGTTTCAATTAAATAACGGTCTGCCGGTACTTTTTTAGCGACCTCTTGAACTGCTTTTGCATTTTTAAAGGTAACAATCCCTGAAAAAGAAATATAAAAATTCAAATCCATGGCTTGCTGTGCAAATTCCCAATCTTCAGTGAAGCAATGAATCACACCACCGACATTATCCGCACCCTGCTCTTTTAATATTCGCAACGTATCTAAGCTCGCTTCCCGAGTATGAATAATTAAAGGTTTTTGGGTTTCTTTAGCAGCCTGTATATGATTGATAAATCGTTGATGTTGCCACGCTAAATCCCCTTCACTGCGAAAATAATCCAAACCCGTTTCACCGATCGCTACGACACGCTGATTATCCGCTAAGGCAATTAATTCATCGGCTGTCGGGTCTTGGCCTTCATCTACATTGGGGTGCACTCCCACTGATAAAGAAATATTAGCATAAGGCTCGACTAAGTCACACATCGCAGGGTAAGCCTCTAAATCAATGCTGATACACAGCATGTGCTCTATTTTCTGTTTATCAGCTTCTTGCATAAAACAAGAAAAGTCATCGTTGTACGGGCTTAAGTCTAATTTATCTAAATGGCAGTGCGAATCAATTAACATATAAAATCAATAAGTTATAAAGTATTTAATAAAATAAACCGCGTATTTTAAATCAAATATCTCTGAATTCATATCACGTAAATATTATTTGACAACAATTTCAACTCTACGATTAAGCTGCTTATTATAAGCACTCACATTATTCACTAACGGAATACTTTCGCCATAGCCTAGAACAGACAGCCGTTCAGGTGCTATTTGTGAGTGTTCGATTAAATACTGTTTTACCGCCAAAGCTCTGTTTAAGCTTAATTTTAAATTAGCGTGTTGCTCACCATCAGAGTCAGTATGACCATTTACATAAAACTGCAATTGCAATAGCTTTGGGTCTTGAAGTGCTATACTTAATTCATTTAGAACACCGTAACTAGAAGCTCTGATTATGAATGAACCCGCATCAAATTCTACTTTCAAATTAACATGGGCCTGACTTTCCTGCATGGGAACATCAGCTCTTTCTTCAATCATTTTTCTAGTACCTAAATTAGCAGCAGGGTCAGCTAACTTAACCCTTATTAACCCACGAGTTAACTTTTCAGGCTGAATTTTAGGGTTTTTATTACTGTTCAGCGAACGAAACTTTACCTTTGTTACTGGTTTTGACAACTGCTTAATAATATCTGCAGAAGATGTTTCGAAGTTTGGCTCATCAGCCCAGCTTAATAAGGCAAACGTGAGTAAAAAAAAATTTAATGTAATTTGAGAAATAAGTTTCATTTGAATTCAGATAATTTTTAAGTCGTATTAATAGGATTTAGGCGAAACCTTTGGGCTCCCCCCCCCATAAGGCAATGGCATTCACTTAAGAAAAATAGCTAAGAAATCAAGGGGTCAGCCAGCTTGATCTTTATAAATCTCACTTTTCCTATCGCCTCCATGAGCAGCCAACTTGGTTGATCGTGAAACCAACTGACTGATCTTTTGATGGAACCCATTAGTACCATAAACTTCGCCACGCATGGTTGCTTCTGTTATTAAGCTTTCTTCTTTAGCAATATCAAGCTTACCAAATATCTTTTGATAGTTTTTATACCGCTGCTGTGAATCATCTCCCAAAGCCTTATACAACGGATGTTCGCTAATCAATTTATCTGCTTTCCCTAAAGCATTATGAGCATAGCTTGACCA
>ENA-ORXI01003119-ORXI01003119.1-sediment-metagenome-genome-assembly--contig:-NODE-3119-length-11403-cov-5.009359_pt1 | contig 11403 bp, 18 predicted proteins | sample MGYA00237861_ERZ511468 | MGnify/ENA primary metagenome ERZ511468 (study PRJEB26299, sample SAMN06266213) | sediment metagenome | isolation source: Hudson Canyon methane seep mesocosm | place...
CCCCTTCATTAGTTCATGCGTGGATAGGATAAAGCGTCTATCATTTGAAGTAATGAATGACCACAAATCAAAATTTGGTGAAGATTTTGTTGATAATAAAAAAGCATTAAACCAAGTTTCTATAATCCGTTCAAAAGGCCTAAAAAATAAAGTGGCAGGATACATTACAAGATTCATTAAAAAACAAATTCGTGAAGAAAAATTTAAACAAGATAGAAGTACTTATGATTCCTCTAAATCTGATGAGCAAGAATCTTCATTAGATGTTACAGAATCTGAGGAAGTTTCTGAAACTCTTGAAGAAATTACTCTAACTAATGAAGAAGTTGAAACCATTGTACCTTCAACTAAATCTGATGAAGAGAAAACAGAATAATTAATTAAATATTAATTTCTAAATTTTAGATTAGATATCAGTATGATAACTATAAAATTAATTGGTGGAGCAAAAAAATCCTTTAATTCTGATGAATTAAAAATTGATGAATCTGATATTTCAATCAATAAAACACTGGAATTATTATTAAAAACTAAACCTGAAAATACTTCTAATATTGACGTTGAAAATATTTTAATTGCAATTAATGGTTGTGATTCTTCTGCGATGGATGGAAAAGATACAATTGTTCGTGATGGTGATATTGTAAGTATTATTCCTGTAATTCATGGTGGAGCATCAAAAAAATTAATTTTTGAAATTGAAAAAAAACAGATTCAAGTACTAGAAATCCGTGGTCAAAAAACAATTGGTGTACAATTTATTGATGATTTAAGAACAAAATACCCAAAAATTAAATTTCAAGCTGTATCTAGTAATTTTATTCTTAATGTATCCCATCTAAAAAAAATTTTATCTCTTTCAATTAATGCTGAAAAAAATAATATTTTACTATCAAATAAACTTGAAACTGATATCTTAATGCGTTTTGCAATAACATTACAAATTTCTAATGCAATTTCATCTGTTGGAATAAAACCATCTAGTAATTTTATTTTAATCATTATTGGAAATAAAAATTATTTTAATTCATTATATTCTGAATTATCACCTTTATGTGTAAATTTATTTTTAAAAAATAATGTTCTATTTTTAAAAAAACATTTCAATATTTCAAAAAAACACATAGATACAGTATATTCTAAAACTCCATTAGAGGATATTTTAGTAGAAAAGGCTTCTATTTTACTCTGACATACTACGTTTTGTTTTTTCAAGACTTAGTATATCTGATTTTTTCAAGATTGAAATTCCTGTAATTATACCTAATATTTCAATTAAAATTATTTTATCTGGAAAATCTAGTGAAACTTTGTTTTTTATTCCATTTGCTATTTTTGTAATAATTTCTTTACTTGAAATATCTGAATTTCTTTTTTCAATTAATATTCTGTATGATTCTTTTTCTTCAATTTGATCTGACATACTAGAAATTATTTTTTCAATTTCTTCTATGTTTGTTTCAATTACTTTTTGAACTGGTATTACTCTTAGGCAATATCTTATACTCCATGGCTCATCTAGTAGTGTTTCTTTCATTTTTCTAACTACTTCGATTGGATCTAATTTTGTTTGAACGGTAATTATTCCAGACATACTGCTTACTGAAATTTTAACATCCGAATCTCCTAATTCATCTAAAATATCTATTATTTCCTCTTCTGCATCTCCTTCTAAGTGTCTAGCACAGGTAATAATCAGATTCATCATACCGTAATATCCTTTATTTTTAATACCCCTTCTCTAATCATTTTGATCTTTTCATTTTCTATTTCAATTATTGTGGATTCACCTTTACTTGTAATTGTTCCTCCATTAAGAAATATATCATAATTTTTGATATTTTTTATACATTCATTTGGATTTGTATATGATGAATTTCCAGAAATATTTGCACTAGTTCCTACTAACAATCCACATTTTTCTAATAATTTTAAAGTACATTTAGAATCTGGGATTCTTACTGCAATTTTTTTATCTAATTTTAGTGATTTTTTCAATTTTTTATCTGTCAATTTTAAAATTAATGTTAATGGACCTGGCCAATACTTCTTTATGATTTTTTCAGTGAATGAATCAATACATGTTATTTCTTTTACAATATCCAATGAATATGCTAATACTGGTAATGATTTTATTTTCTCTCTTGATTTAATTTCATAAATTTTTTTTACTGCATTTATGTTGTATGGGTTGCATCCTATTCCATACACTGTATCTGTGGGAAATATTGCAATTCCACCCTTTTTAATTACTTGCCACGTTTTTTCAATTCCTTTTTCATTACAATCCATTTTCATTACAATTTGTGATTTGTTTTCTTTAATTATTATTTACTTTTTAGTAACTTTTTATCTCTGTCCTACTTTGATCTATCTATATGTCTTCTATTCCAAATTATGATGATAATGGATTTGAAGATGATTTTGAAGATACTTCTGATGAATCTGATTAATCTAAAAATTAAATATTTAAACCAAAATTGTCTGCAAATTTTGTAAATGAATTATATGCTTGAAGAAATTCTCTACCTGATTGACTAATTTTATATCTGTTTGAACCTTGATAATCTCCTCTTTCTAACAATCCTTGTGATACTAGTGTTTTTAAAAGTGTAGAAATTCTTGAATGAGAAATATTTGCTTTTCTAATTAGATAAGTTACTGTTGCTCCATCTTCATCTTGAAGATCATCCCTTGTAGTTGATAGTATGTCCCCAATAATCTTCATTTGTGTTCTATATTCGCCCATTTTGTTAATTTTTTATTTTTAAATTTCTATGATAGTCAATTGATATTTTCGTATATACTAAAAAGATAAAAGAATTTGACAACTTTTAATTTTTGAGCCTATTTTAGATTTTATCTAAATCATCATCAAATTTTATTCTCTTTAGTGGCACTTTGCTAACTGGAATGAACAATGCAATTAATCCTGCAATCTTGATTATCATTGATATTGAATATAACATTGATTCTGGAAATACAAAAGAATACCATCCCAAAAATTCTCCAAATGCTAAAAGTCCTAATCCTACTGCTACTGAAATTGCACCTTTGTTTTTATTATCTCTATATGATAACATTGTTTCAATTGCACCATATACTAATAGAATAAATGAAATTGATCTGAAAATATGTTCTAATTGAACAGTAGATACTAAAAATAATGGTAAAATTCCTACTGATCTAAAATAATTTGATTTTGGAAAAAATGATTTTATGCTATGAGAAAATGCAATGAAAAAATACCCTACAGTTTGAATTACAATACCTACAGTTTGAATCCCTCTTTCTATGCTTCCTGATTTTATTACAAAATCCTCTAACATGTATCCTGACCATATGACAAAAAATCCTAAACTAATTGCAAGAAATGCAATTGTTAATCTAAATAATGTTGGACTGCCTGTATTTCTAAATCCAATGTATGACATTATTCCTATGGCAAGTCCTACTAAAAAGCCAACAAAATTAAGTATATTTTCTAATAAAAATTCCAATGATGTTTAGTAATTTCTTAAAGTAATTATTTTAATCTGATGAATCATTTTACTATATTGTTAATCCCATTCATCCAATGAACCTGCTGTTTGACCTTCCGTACTACCACCAGATGCATAATCTCCTAAAATGTCTGAATATTTTGGTTGATTATGTGCTATGAACTTTACATATTCTCCATAACTCATATCCAAATCACATGAATTACATTTTACCATTGAATAATCAAGTGGCATTTCTGCATTTCCGTTACATTTTGGACATTTTATCTTCATATATTATTTCATTATTTGCGAATTATTATTACTTTACATCAAAAAAAGATAAAAGGAGTTAATTCTTCATGTTTTTTATGAGTCGTACTTGTAGTAAATGTAAAAATTCTATTCCAGATACTGAACAACTAGGACCTGTTAATGAAAAATATCCTACTTGTACCAAGTGTTGGGCTGAATGGAAAGAATATCAGATAATGGTAATGAATGAAATGAAATTAGATATGTCCATGGCTGATCATCGTAAATTATTGAAAAAACATGAAAAAATCTTTGTAGGTATATTGTCTCCTGAAGGTGAAATAATTGATTATACAAATGAGGATAATCGAAAACCTGATGAACCACAAATCAACTAAATTTTTAAATGATTTTTAGCATTATTTGGTATCATAATTAGAATTTTCTTCCTTTCTTCCTCATTTAGACTCCAAATAATTTTTTTAATTGTATTTGATATTGTTTCTTTTTCGTTTTCTTCTAATTCTAAAAATATTTCTAAAATTCCATCTAAATTAAATGAGATTAATTTTTCTGGAGATAACAATGATTGTGTAATGTATGCTAAAAACATCCCTTCTCTATGTTCTTCTGATAGATTTGCTATAATTTTTAACCACGATTTAAATAATTTGGAAAAGTTAAGAAATGGAATAGTTGGACCCGCTTCTAATGCATTGTTTATGATTTCTTTTTTATCTAATTCATCTTTTGAAAAGAATTCAACCATTCTTTTTTTTAAAATTGGTGTTCTCAGAAAATCTGGGAGACTGGCTAAATTAACTATGATATTTCCAGCAAAATTCTCTTCAGACATCGATCTAATCTAATTTTTATTGAATATAAAATCCTGTATCAACACTTTAGCTTAAATAAACGAAATAGATGTTTAACATTATGACATCAACTGTTGTTGTTGGAGGATTTTTTGGAGATGAAGGTAAAGGAAAAATCATTTCATATTTGGCAATAAAAGATAATCCTAAAATTATAGTTCGTGGTGGTGCCGGTCCTAATGCAGGTCATACTATCATGGATGGTGACAAAGTATACAAAGTTAGAATGCTTCCTAGTGGATTTTTAAATAAAAATGCTAAAGTTATGATTGGACCTGGTGTTGTAATTAATCCTAAAGTTCTTGATAAAGAAATTCAAGATTTTGGTGCATCTGGTCGTGTATTTATTGATAAACATTGTGGAGTAATTGAAGAATCTCATTTGCTGAGAGATTCAAAAGGAGAATTAAAAGAAAAAATTGGTAGTACTGGATCTGGAACTGGTCCTGCAAATTCTGATAGAGCAATGCGTGTTTTAAAAATGGCTAAAGATTTTGATTCATTATCTTCTCTAATTACAGATGTTCCTGAGGAGATAAATTCTGCATTAGATGCAAATCAAAATGTTTTAGTTGAAGGAACTCAAGGAACATTCCTCTCTTTATGGCATGGAACATACCCTTTTGTAACTTCAAAAGATGTAACTGCTTCTGGAATTTGTGCTGATGTTGGTTTAGGCCCTACAAAAGTTGATGAAGTAATTGTTGTTTTCAAATCTTACGTTACTCGTGTTGGAACTGGTCCTTTAGATAAAGAATTATCCCTAGAAGATGCAGAAAAGAAAAATTGGTCTGAATTTGGAACTGTTACTGGTCGTCAAAGACGTGCAGCTGATTTTGATTTTGATTTAGCTAGGCGTGCAATCATGCTTAATGGTGCAACACAAATTTCAATTACAAAAATAGATGTTCTTTTTACTGATTGTGCTGGAAAAACTTCTTATGATGAATTATCTGATGACGCTAAATCTTTTATCAAAAATATTGAAAATAAATTAAACACGCCTGTAACAATAATTGGAACTGGTCCATCAATCAATGATATTGTTGATAGAAGAAACTAGGCTCTAATTTTTTGGATAAGTTTAATTTGATAATCTGTTACAAATCCTTGTGGACAAATTAGAACCTTCTACTGTTGATAAGTTACCTCGTTACATACAAGTTCATTCTACTTTAGAATTCACTCGATTAGTTTGTGCACTTGAACGTGCACCTCGTGTATCTTTTGCTCATAATCATGATGGCAAAAAAATTCTATCTGTACAAATGGATGTTTTACAACAAAAACCAATTGTTTACTATACTCCTTTAGAACATAATGGTGATTATCTTTGTTATGGATTAAAATCTGGAAAAGAAGAATCTAATATTGTGAATTCAACTTCTGATTCTAGTAAACTTTATTCACCAATTATTAGAATTAAATCTCTTCCTAAAACACTACAACCTGGTAATGGAACTCTTGATAGGTATCAACCAATTGAATTAGAAGATCTATCTAGTCTTGCAAAACTTACATGGGGTTTTGATGATGTTCCTTTTCCTTTATTTCTATTCCCACACAATGATAAATGGCTTCTTGGAGTTTTTATGAATTTCAATGATGAAGGAACATCTTATTTTTGTCATGTAGTTTTGAATGATGATCCTGGAAACCCATTCATTAAATTTTCTACCACAAATGGAATTGAACCAACTTTTGTCCAAAATCCATCTGAACATGGATATTCTTATATCAAAATAATAAAATTGAAGGATACACATCCACTAGTTGATTATGGCCACCTTCAAAACTAGACTTTCCAAGATCTCAAAAAGCAATGGGAAAGTAATCCTTGCAAATGATTATAATTCTTCTGAAAAAAATTTACAAAATAAAACTATTCAGAATATTAAAAAATTAAATCCATATCTTTGTGGAATAAAACTAAATTTTCATCTACTTTTACCTCTTAGTGCTAAAGACATAATTAAAATCAATAAAACTGCTCATGATTATGGATTACAAACTATTGCTGATATCAAACTAAATGATATTGGAAATACTAATCGTGTAACAACTGAACATTTATGGAATTTGGGTTTTGATGCAGTAATAGCAAATCCTATCATGGGTTTGGATAGTTTAAAGAATTTAGTTAAATCATCTCATAAAGAACAGAAAGGAGTGATTACTTTATGCCATATGAGTGCCCCCGAGGCTAAACTCTCTTATGATATGCAAATTAAAATGGGTAAAACACAGCAATTATACCAATTATTTTTGAATTGGGCTTTAATTGCAAAAGTTGATGGTATTGTAGTGGGTGCAACATTTCCAAAAATTATACAATACTGTTCTAAGCAAGCAGGAAAAGATCTAAGTATTTTTTCACCCGGTGTTGGTACGCAAGGTGGAAATGCATCAGAAGTAATTTCATCTGGTACTAATTATTTGATTGTTGGTAGAACTATTTTGAATGCTAAAAATTCTATTGCTGTAGCTAAAGAATTACATCTACAAAGTATTGGAAAGTAATTTTTCTGCTTTTGTTAACACTGTCTTTGCATTATCAAATGTAGTCTTTTCCATTGCTGCGTTATAATCCATCCATGTATATCCACTATGTTCATGTGAGATTTTAATTTCTTTAGTTTTTGTTTCAGCTAAAAAGAACACAACTTTTTTTTGAACTAATTCCCCTTGATATTTGAAATTATATTCAATCCATTCTTCAAAATTTTCTGCAAATACTATATCTGTAATTCCTGTCTCTTCTTTTGTTTCCCTAATTGCTGTTTCATGAGTTGTTTCATTTTTTTCCATTTTTCCTTTTACAAAATCCCAATGTCCTGATGGATAATGTAATAGCAAAAACAATTTTTTTGTATTTTCTTTTCTGTATAATACAATTCCTGCTGATGTTTCTTCAATCATTTACCTAACCTTCTTTTTCTTTCTTGAAATGTTCTAATGGCTCTCATCAAATCAATCTTCCTAAATTCTGGCCAAAAAATATCCATAAAAACTAACTCACTGTACGCACTTTGCCATATTAGAAATCCACTTAATCTTTTTTCACCAGATGTGCGTAAAATCATATCTGGTGATGATTGTGGTAGATGTGATGTGTATAGATTTGATTCAATTTCTTCTTTTGTAATATTTTCTATTTTCAATTCCCCCCCTTTGATTTTTTCTCCTATTTTTTTTACTGCATCTACTAATTCATACTGACCACCATATGCTAGAGCAATATTTAGAAAATGATTATTATAATTTTTTGTCACATTATCTAATCGCGTTAACACTTCTTTGATAGATTCTGGCAATAATTCTATTCTTCCAATTCCTTTAACTCTCATTTTACATCTATGTATTCTAGGATCATTGTATAATTTCTCTAATCGCATTCGAATTAATTCATAAAGGTCATCTAATTCTTCATCCTTTCTATCTAAATTTTCTGCTGATAGCGCATACAATGTAACAATTTTTATATCAAATTCTTCACACCAGTCAAGCAAATTTTCAACTGCATCTGCTCCTTGCCAATGTCCTTTTTTATTAATTTGTAAATGTCGTTTAGCCCATCTTCTATTTCCATCTAAAATTAATGCAATGTGATTGGGGATATCTCCTGTTTTAATTTCAGTCTCTAGTTTTTTCCCGTATATTTTGTATAATCCTGATAATTGCAAAATTATATCTTTTATTTTACTCATTTTTATTTTCCTTTGAAAACTAATGAATATCTGATGATATCAGTGTTTTTTAAAATTTTTTTTAATTTATGATAATTAATCTGAAACCATTTCTTGGTCTTTTTGTTTTCTATATTTTTTAAAGAGAACTGTAGCTGAAACTAATGTAACTGCTAACCCTGCTAATAATGGTGGAATTAAAGTGAATGAACTCTCATCAAATATCATTATGTTAGTAAATTGTGAAATAATTGGATATAGTGATATTAAAACAACAATTCTTAAAATATCACTAATTTGTCTTGGAATTCCTCCAATCCAATTACTTAGTAATGTACCCGCAAATATTGCTCCCAAACCAATCCATAAAATTGGTAATGATCCTGCTACAAATTGTCCTAATACTATTTGATTTGATAAACTCTCTATTACTCCTCCATTTGATTCAATTATTCCTGAATCAATTGTACTAATTCCAGCTGGTACTGATGATAGAATCAACAATACTCCTGTAACCATTGTAAACATTCTGATAAAACCTGTCGGTGTCGGTTTAGACCAGCTTGACCATGCTCTGTCAATATCAAATGCTCTGATCAAAAATGCCCCACCCAAAATACTTACCAGTACTGCAAATATTTCTGCGGTATATCCAACAACCGTTCCAATTCCACCAATTAACAAAAGAATTCCTGGAACTCCTAAAAAGAATTTTGAATATTTTGAATCATAAGCAATCATTTTTAGATATTTTCCAAAAACTGCATAAGAATACTCAACACTCCTACTTACTTTCATTACTACTCGTTGTACTGATACTACTGGTAACACATTTTGAATAACTGGAATTACACTTTCATCGTCTTCTCCATCAGAAACAATGACTGCTCCATTTGCTTGGAATTTTTCTAATACCATTTTTGCTTCACGTAGTATTTTTTCATCTGCTTGAACTCCTCTATTCTTAACTCCTGTAATAGTAGCTACTTCAACTTGGTAACCTTTACTGATTAAATCTTCATATGTTTTAATTGCTGCAAATATTGAATTAGAATCTGCATCTTCTGGATCCTCTAATGCTAATCTTTGTGCTGCTTCTATACATGCATTTCTTCCTATTACCGGTGTAGTGATTCCTGTTTTCTCACCTACATCATCGTCTCTATCTACACAAATTACTACTAATTTGTTGGCTGTTGATTTACTAACATCTTTTTGAACTTTAGTAGATCTTTGTGACATTGTAATTCATAACATACAATTAGTTTTTAATGATTTCCAACACTTCTGATTAGTATAATTCGGTCTTGAGCCTAGGGTCTTAATTCATTTGATTTTTTGATATATTCTATTGATTCTGCTTTAATGGATTCTATTTTATCAACTATTTCTAAAATTTCAGCATCTACACTTCCATTTTCAATTTGATTCGCTAAAACTTTAGTTTCCAGAATATATTCATTAAATTTTTTCATACCATTCATGTAGCTAATGTAACTTTCTTGCCATTGTTCTGAAGGTTTTGAAGTAACAAATTCACTAATTTGTGTAGTCACTTGTGATGATGTTACCTCTGTAATTGTAATGTAATCTATTGGTGAAATCTTTCCCTCACGAAGATTCTGGTATTCCATATCTACAGATTCTTGTAAAACTTCATGGATGTTCTTTACTCCATCTAAGTATCCCTCATAATCTGTTACTATGAATGTTGTATCATTTTCCTGTGGTACTATCCATAATAGAAAACTAGCCCCTGTAATTGCTGCTAAAATAATAGCTGTAATCGCAATCCCTTTTTTTGATGCCATTTTCTATTTTTATTATTAACTTGCTTATAATTGATAATTTTTTTAAAAATTATAATTTATTTTATAAATATTAAAAATAATACATTTATTTTATGATTTTATAGATATTTCTTTAAAAATACATTAATTTTGTACTATTTTTAAGATTTTTAGTTTTTTTGTTGCCTAAAAAAAACTACATACATCCAGTCTATAGTGAAATATTTTTCACAGCCTCTTCCTAAATACCTCCAAGTTTGATAAATTTCATAATGGTTCAAGCATATTGTGTAAAATGTAGAGCAAAAAGGGATATCAAAGATCCTAAAGAAGTCAAACTAAAGAATGGACGTCCAGCTGTTAAAGGCACATGTCCAACTTGTGGAACTAATGTATTCCGTATTGGTGCAATGCCAAAAGAATAATCTAAACACTAGTCCCCTTGATTCCTCTTTTTCAAAAACAATATAGGGAATACTATGCACAATTTTTTAATGGCTAAAACAGATTATGAGCGCCTACTTAAGCGCATTGAAGATAAACTGGGTGATTCAAATGAAGACTCTTCAACTAGGTTTGAACTCCCTATTGTAGATGTAATGTGGGAAGGACAAAAAACATTCCTACGTAATTTTTCTGAATTTCCTAAAGTTTTAAGACGAGATCCTGATAAAGTTCTTCAATACCTTTCAAAAGAATTCGCAGTTCCTGCAGAAAGACTTGGTGATAAAGCAATGTTTGTTGGTCGTAGGGCTCCTGATGACTTTACTCGATTATTTCAAATTTATGTTAAAGACTATCTTGAATGTCCAACATGTAAAAGCCCTGATACAAAAATCCTAAAAGAAAATCGTATTTCATTTTTAATTTGTGAAGCATGTGGTGCAAAATCTACTTTGAAAGGTAAATATGCGTAATGCAATATTCAGTACGAATTTCTGATTATCAAAAAAACACAATGCTCAATATGTGTGACGCTGAATTAATAGGAAAAGATGTTGTTGATGGTGAATTAAAAATTCACATTAGTGAAAACTATTATGGTAATCAATTAGTTGATAAAGATGAAGCATCATCTTTATTGAAATCTGCATCCATTATCAATTTAGTAGGTAAAGAAACTATATCGTTAGCTATTGGTCTTGGAATTGGTTCTGAATCTGGAGTTAAAATTATTTCTGATATTCCATTTTTAATTATTTTTAATACATAAAATGAATTTTTATTTTAATATTTTTTTATTATTTTAATTCAAAAGCAATCTCTTTTATCTAGTATGGAAAATAATAACTATTGACTGATACAATTAGTAGAA
>ENA-ORXI01003122-ORXI01003122.1-sediment-metagenome-genome-assembly--contig:-NODE-3122-length-11399-cov-3.409027_pt1 | contig 11399 bp, 11 predicted proteins | sample MGYA00237861_ERZ511468 | MGnify/ENA primary metagenome ERZ511468 (study PRJEB26299, sample SAMN06266213) | sediment metagenome | isolation source: Hudson Canyon methane seep mesocosm | place...
ATTAGTCTTGAAAAAGTAGAACGCTTTATTCAAAAAATAGAGATAAACCGAGGAAAAACCTTTGATGAGCCACCTATGCAGGTTCTGCAAAAGTACGGTTTAGTGAGAGATGATCAAATTACCTTTGGTGCGTATTTACTTTTTGTACAAGATTTTTGCCTTATCAGTGGTATTCAGGCTGGGCGCTTTAAAACATCAACAGATATTATTGACAGTATTTCACTGAATGTAGACTTATTTACTGAGATTGATGAATTACTCATTTTTATCAGAAAGCACTTTATGGTCGAATATATTATTACCGGCAATCCCCAAAGAGAAGAGCGTTACGACTACCCATTAGAAGCGATACGTGAGATTGTTCTCAATATGATAGTGCATAGAGATTATCGAGATAGCAGTGACTCTGTTATCAAAATATTTGATGACCGTATTGTGTTTTTTAACCCAGGTGATCTTTATGATGATTTAACGATTGAACAGCTAATGTCTAATTGTTACCAGTCTAAAACACGCAACAAACTGATTGCCTTAATGTTTAAAGAGTGTGGTCTGATAGAAAAATATGGCTCAGGGATTGAAAGAATTAAAAATTTGTTTACAGCTTATGGACTAAAAGAACCTAAATTTGAGGAGCAGCAAAAAGGCTTTAAAGTAACCGTTTATAAAGAAACTACCCAAGAAACAACAAATAAAAGCTCGACAAAAGAAAAATATTACTCCTAATTGCTCAAAATAACAAAATCACTCGTGTAGAATTATCATTAAAAACAGGCGTTAGCGAAAATGTAATTAAACAGCACTTAGCAACACTAAAAAAGAAGGTGTTTTACAGCGACAAGGAAGCACAAAAGCAGGAAAATGGGAGATAGTCAGTGAGTAATACAGCAATAAAAGTAGAAAATCTTAGTAAAAAATATATTATCCAGCATGAGAAAAAATCAGGCAGTTACGAGACTTTTAGTGACGCTTTAATAAATGGCAGTAAAAAACTAGCTAAAAAAATCATTCACCCTTTTAGTGGCAAAGAAATAGATTCTCAGACTCAGGAAGAGTTTTGGGCATTAAAAGATATTAATTTTGAAATTAACCAAGGTGATAAAGTCGGAATTATCGGACGAAATGGTGCGGGTAAATCTACCCTGTTAAAAATCCTTTCACGCATCACCGAACCCACTAGCGGAAAAATTCATATTAACGGCAGAATTGCCAGTCTTTTAGAGGTGGGCACAGGCTTTCACCCTGAATTAACAGGGCGTGAAAATATCTACCTGAACGGTGCTATTCTGGGCATGAGCCGCCGAGAGATAAAAAATAAATTTGATGAAATAGTCGCATTTTCCGAGGTAGAAAAGTTTCTCGATACACCCGTGAAGAGATATTCAAGTGGTATGTATGTGCGACTTGCTTTTGCAGTTGCGGCCTATCTAGAATCTGAGATTTTAGTAGTGGACGAAGTTTTGGCTGTTGGCGATGCAGAATTCCAGAAAAAATGTCTAGGCAAGATGGATGAATTGAGTAAAGGTGGGCGAACAATTCTCTTCGTAAGTCATAATTTAGGTGCAATAAAAAAACTTTGTAACAAAGGAATTGTATTGAAAGAGGGGCGTGTTTTTTATCATGGAGAAATAGAGAATGCTATAGAAAAGTATACTGATAATTCTTCTTCTATAAATATTCAGGTTATGAAGAATAAAGGCGACCTAAGCAATAAAAATCAATTTGTTGCGATTTATAATGCAGATAATAGCTATAACAATAAAACAGAATTTATGCATAACGAAGAGATAAATATTGTAATGGAGTTGTTTTTACCAGCTTGGAAGGAAACTTTAGAAATCTCGATGTCCCCTTATGATAAAGATTTAAGAAGAATTTTCACAATGGATATACCATTAAAAGAATATTATCATGGAGATCCTTTCTTTAGAATTGCAGTAAAGATTCCTGGTGAATTTTTGACTGTTGGTAATTATTCTTGGATTATGTGTATTAATGATCCTCAAATTGAAAACTATGATTTACAGGATGAAGTTTGTAGTTTTTCTATTCTGGAGACGGGCTCACAATTTTCGAAATATCATAGTCAAAATTATGGGTATGTTTACCCTCCTAAATATTCAGTAAAACACTTAAAAGAGTAGTAGAAATGAAAAAGTTTCTTAAGAAGATTATAAGAAAGTTAGGGTATGACATTGTTCGGTACAGCCGACAACAAGGTAAGACAATAAGATCCAGTGATCTTTCCTTTTATTCCACTGCAACAGGGAATTATTACCTTCCATCAGATGCGCATGCTGATGTGATTGTAAATGCAATAATTACCAATCAAATTTTTGATGAGTCTATATTCAATATCGCAAAAGAATATATCAGACCTGATACAACTGTACTTGATATTGGATCAAATTTTGGACAAATGGCAATTCTTATGTCAAAACTGGTTGGAGTTAAAGGGGAGGTACATGCCTTTGATGCGGATGATTTTATTTTTGAAGTTCTAAATAAGAATATTAAAGAAAATGCTACAAATATAATTTCGCATTTTGGCGCAGTTCATGACAAAGGAAATGAGACTTTGTATTTTCCTGTGCAAGATTTTGAAAGGTTTGGCACCTATGGGTCTTATGGAATTGATTACGTACATGGGAAAGGCCGTGCTGTAAAAACATTAACTATTGATGAACTAAAAATAAAAAAACCGATAAGCTTTATAAAAATTGATGTTCAAGGCGGTGATTTATTTGCAATGAAAGGGGCAGTTAAAACAATAGAAAAACATCAAATGCCAATACTTTTTGAATATGAATATCAATTTGAAGAGGAATTAAATCTTTCATTTCAGGAATATGTTGATTTTGTTTCAAGTATCGGGTATCAGTTTTCTAAAGTTATTAATGGACACAATTTTCTAATACTACCGAAAGAAAAGGTTTAAATATGTTTACAGAAATTAAAGAATGCAGAGTATGTGGATGTACCAACCTAGTAACAACCCTTTCACTTGGTGAACAAAGTCTTACTGGTGTATTTCCAAAAACAAAAACAGAGAAAGTATCTAAAGGTCCATTAGATTTGGTTTGGTGTACGGATTGTCATCTTTTGCAAATGAAACAGTCATATAGTCTTGACGAAATGTATGGTGAAAACTATGGGTATCGGTCAGGGCTTAATAGTTCAATGGTGGCGCATCTTCAAGATAAAATTCACACTTTGGAGATACTTGCTAAACCTGATGAAAACGATATAGTGCTAGATATTGGCAGTAATGATGCCACATCTCTTAAAGCGTATAAAGGAAAATATAGGAAAATTGGTATTGATCCTACTGGATCGAAATTTCTAGAATATTATACTGATGATATGCAGCTTGTTCCTGATTTCTTTACGGCTTCTAAATTTCAGCAGGTTTTCCCTATTGAAACGGCTAAGATTGTTACTTCTATAGCAATGTTTTATGATCTTGAAAATCCTTTGGCATTTGTAAATGACATTGAAACCATACTGTCAGATGAGGGCATCTGGCATTTTGAACAAAGTTATATGCCAAGTATGCTTCGAACAAATTCTTTTGATACGATTTGCCATGAACATTTAGAATTTTATTCTTTTGAAGTCGTTAAAAATATGCTTGAGAAATGTGGTATGCGTGTTATTGATGTTCAAATGAATGCTATTAATGGTGGAAGTTTTGCTGTTACAGCATGCAAGAAAAATGCAGCATTCAAATCAAACTTACCAATAATAAATTGGTTACTAAAGCAAGAAAATAGTATGGGCTTAGATACACCAAAACCATATCGAGATTTTGAAGAAAGAGTATTTAAGCATCGTAAAAATTTGAAAGAACTTATTGAAGCATTGGTTGCGGACGGTAAAAAAGTTTTTGGATATGGCGCTAGTACCAAAGGAAATGTTCTTTTACAGTTTTGTGATTTTAATGCGACACAGATCCCTTATGTTGCTGAAGTTAATGAGGATAAATTTGGATCCTTTACACCTGGAACAAATATTCCAATTATCTCTGAAAAAGGTGCACGATCTATGAATCCAGATTATTTTCTTGTTCTTCCATGGCATTTTAAAAATGGAATTCTGGAGCGTGAAAAAGAATTTATGAAACGTGGAGGTAAATTTATTTTTCCACTACCAGAAATTGAAATAGTTTAGGGGGGGGAGGGGCATGTCAATAATTCGGAGAGCTTTTAGTAAGCTGATTAGACTAATGCTATCACCAGTGTCTTTGCGATCTTATTCACAAGCTGGAGAGGACGCAGTCATACGTTTTTTATTTAGCGACAAGAATATAACCAATATATCATATTTAGATATTGGGACTAATATTCCTGATCTTACGAACAATACATACCTTTTTTATTTGAGTGGGAGTAGTGGCGTTTGTGTTGAGGCAGACAAATCTCTTATTGAGCAAATTAGAAAAACGCGTCCACGTGATAAAGTTTTGAATGTTGGGGTTGCAGCGTATGCCGAAAGTGAAGCTGAGTTTTATATTTTCAACCATGGAATGAATACTTTTGACAAAGTAGAAGCAAAATTACGGTCTAAATCAGGGAGATTTAAAATACTTGAGACAGTAAGAGTTAAGTTAATTGATATTAATACAGTAATAAGTGAAAACTTCGAAGAAAGACCAGATTTTTTATCTCTCGACATTGAAGGGTTAGATTTGTCTGTGTTGAAGGCGTTGGACTTCACTCGTTATCCTATTCCTGTAATATGTGTTGAGACTTGCATGTATAGCGAAACTAATATACGACCTAAAGATTTGTCTATTATAGAGTTTATGAATACAAAAGGATATGAAGTTTATGCCGATACGTATATTAATACTATCTTTGTAAATAGAAATTGGTTCTACTCTTTATGAAAGCCATAATATTTGGAATAAATGGTCAGGATGGTAGTTTCCTTAGAATACTTTTGGAAAAGAATAATATTCAAGTGATTGGAGTTTCAAGAACGCTTGGAGGAAATTGGGTTGTTGGAAGCGTAGCCGATTTTAAATGCGTAGAAACCGTTATAAAAGAACATAAACCTAATTATATATTTCATTTTTCTGCAACTTCATCAACAAGGCATGCCGTGTTATTTGATAATTATGACTCAATATCTTTAGGGACATTAAATATTCTCGAATGTGCACGTCTATACAGTCCACTCGCGCGTATATTTTTATGCGGAAGTGCTATGCAATTTAAGAACAATGGTTTGGCTATTGATGAAAAAACACCTTTTGAAGCAAGTAGTCCATATTCAATAGCACGTATACAATCAGTATATGCAGGACGGTATTACAGAGAAAAGTTTAATATAAAAATATATGTAGGGTATTTGTTCAATCATGACAGTGAATTAAGGACGGAACAACATATTAATAAGAAAATAACTTCCGTGGCTGCAAGAATCGCTTTTGGAAGCTTGGAAAAACTTGAAATTGGTGATACGGAAGTTAAAAAAGAATTCAGTTATGCTAGAGATATAGTAGACGCGATATGGCTACTTGTTAATCAGGATAAGATATTTGAGGCTGTTATCGGTTCCGGAATAACATATTCAATAAAGGATTGGATTGAATATTGCTTTGGAAAAGTTGGTTTGGATTGGCGCAAATATATGGTTCATAATGCACACTTTAAGGCTGAGTATTCAGTTTTAAAGTGTAATCCTGCATTAATAAAAAGTTTGGGATGGGAGCCAAAAACAAATTTTTTTGAATTGGCAGACAAAATGATGGAGCAGAAATAAATGGCTGAAACACTAGGATCACTTTGTGATAAGTTAACGATTATAAAATTAAAACAATTTCATACAGAAGACAACGAGCGACAGGCTAGTCTTGTTATTCAAGAAAATGATCTTAAATGTGAAATCGATGATTTTTTAGCTGACGCCGTACATGGCATTATTCCCTTGAATAAATTAACATTTAAAGCTAATAAAATATTTAAACAAGAGGGAAATGAAACTAGTTTGATACAAGGAGAGATAGGAGAGGTGTTTTCAGAGCTTGCAGATATCAATTGTCGTTTGTGGCATAAGCAAGAATTAGTCTATGATTTTTCAAGTGTTTTACCGACAGAAAAAGATGACGTTATGCATCAACTAGCAATTCTCAACCTAGAGCGAAATAAGTGTATTGATGAAATTGATAAGTGCTTATCCTCTAAAATAATTGAAAGAAAAAGTTGAATAAAAAATTTCTTATAGGGCAATTAGCGCGCTTTGGTGATTGTTTGTATGCAACGACGATAGCGAAACAGTTAAAAGAAGATTTTCCAGATTGCCATATTACATGGGCTATTGCAGATAATTTTAAATCAATATTAGAAAATAATTCACATATTGATTCAATTTGGATTGTTGAGACAGGCGCAGGTGATTATTATGGAGAATCGTGGCTTCGATTTGAAGAAGAATCTCTAAAAAGGAAATGTAATGGCGAATATGATGAAATCATATTCAGCCAAATAGCTCCTAAAAATATGAATAACTTTACTGGAACAATAAGGGAGTCAACTCTCAATAATTTTAATAGACAAATCACTGTTTCTAAAGAGCCCGTTGTTTGCTTATCAGAAGCAAATATTCAAGAAGTGAAAAAGTTTGTTGATGATAACAATTTACAATCTTATAAAAATGTCATTTTGTTTGAATGCGCCCCATCAAGCGGTCAATCTAAAATAACAATTGAAACAGCGATGAGTATTGCAGTAAAAGTTATTAAAAAAAGAGATGATGTTATATTTGTAATATCTTCTGCATGCAAATTAAATAGTATAGAAAAACGAATTATTGATGGCAGTCTTCTCCCATTTAAACATAATGCTGAGTTAACAAAATATTGCAGTTTACTTGTCGGGTGTTCAAGTGGATTAACATGGCTATCAACATCTTCATGGGCCAAGAAAATACCAATGATTCAGGTGCTTGATAAAAACTCTCCATTTTTTGCAGGCGTTGCATATGATTTTAAATTAAATGGTATTGATGATACGAATGTTATTGAAATACTGAGTTTTTCTGAGGAAAAAATTATTGAAACAATTTTACTATCCATATCTAACAAATGGGAAGAAGCCAGATTTAGGTTTCATGAAGAGTATAAAGTTTCAAATTATAATTTTAAATGTATGAATCGTTCGTTAATATCACAGTACCATTTTATTCAGGGATATTTGCAGATTGGAAAATATTGTATCAATCATCCTCATCTTAAATATACAAGGTTGTTATTATCTTTTTTGGAGAATTGTTTAGAAGTTATAACTATTGAATTAGCGTTGAAAATAACAAGAAGACTTCGTCGAATTTTTTATTTTTAAGGTAGAAAAACATAATGAAATATTCAATAATTATTCCAGCTAGAAATGGTGGGGAATATTTACAAGCTTGCATTGAAACAATAATTTTTCAAGATTATGATGATTATGAATTAATTATAAGTGATGACCACTCTACAGACGGCACAAAAGAATATCTGGCTACATTATTCGATAATTCAAAAATAAAAGTTATTGAACCTACTAAAAAAGAATTGAGTATGACTGAGCATTGGGAATGGGCTTTGTCTCATGCGATAGGTAGTTGGCAGATTTTTGTTGGGCAAGATGACGGGTTACAGCCATACTTTTTTAAACTTGCTGATAAGTTGACCAATATAGCAGATAAAAAAAAGATAAGAACTATAATGTCACAAAGAGCATATTATTTTTGGGAAGGATGTGAACCAGTATATGGGGATGTTTCAGTAAGTTTTATAGCATCAAATAAAACAAAAATACATAACAGTGCTTTTGAAGCAAGCAAGGCATTGTTTGGAATACAAAATTATTTTGAATTACCAGAAATGTATACAACATCATTATTTCATAAATCAATATTAGATGAAGCAAGGCTAAAGCAAAACGGGAAGGTACTTACTTGCCATCCTCAGGATGCAAATCTTGGTGTGATAGCCTGTAGTTTAGATAAACATTATTTGAAGTCATATATTCCTCTTGGGTGGGTTGGCTCTTCACCAAAGAGTGCAGGAATGGCAATAGGTTCTGAAAATAAAAATTTTAATAAAGAAAATGCAGAAGTTTTAAAAGATTTACAGCAAGAGTACAGAGATAAAATAAAGAAAAGTAAATTTGAATATAATGAATTAGCGGGTGATTTCGCATTTGGTAATATACAGCTATATTTTTGGCAGGCATTTTTAGAAACACCTTCATTACGATCGGAAAAAATTAATAAAGTTTTGATATCTAATTTTTTTAAATATATATTTTTTAGTGCTATTAATACAAGTTTGTTTTTAAGTAAACAGAAACAAGAAAAAAAATATCCGTTTAAGAAAATATTAAATAAAAACAAATGCTTATATTCAATTGTTATTAGCTTATCTTCCATTATATTGATTTTTACAACTGTTTCAAAAATAATATATATTTTTTTTAGAATTATAAGAAAACTACATAGGTTATTTTTTAGCCAAAACAGTAGAATTAATTTCAATAGAAGTAGCAACAAAAATATGACCATGAGAAAAGCGTCAGAAATTGTTTTAGAAAAAACAAAAGATTTATTCTGAAATACGCCTTCGTTTCCAGATTTTAGCCCGTAGGATGTGGTAAGACACGAACCGCATCATTCGTGATTATTTTAAGGACACAATTTAATGACCACTGATAATTTTATGCCCCCCCAAGCTCTTAATACCGCCGTATTATTTTTGGTCTTTAATCGCTTAGATACTACGCAACAAGTTTTTGAAGCCATACGCCAAGCAAAACCTTCAAGGCTGTATATAGCAGCAGATGGCGCAAGAGAAACAAAAGCGGGCGAAGCTGAAAAAGTAAGGGGTGTCCGTGATTTTATTCTGCAAAATATTGATTGGGAGTGTGACGTAAAAACATTTTTTCGTGAACAAAATTATGGTTGCAAAATTGCCATTATTGAAGCAATAGACTGGTTTTTTGGCAATGAAGAAATGGGTATTATTCTTGAAGATGATTGCTTGCCAAACCAGAGTTTCTTTTGGTTTTGTGAGGAGCTGTTGGAAAAATACTCAGAAAACACTTCAATATCTGCTATTTCAGGAACAAATATCAATGGTATATCAAACACAGAGTTTGATTACTTTTATTCACTAATGGGTGGAAATTGGGGTTGGGCAACTTGGAGAAGCTCTTGGAATAACTTTCATTCAGATATAACATCATTTTTATCATATGAAAATTTGGCAATAATTGAGAGTAATCTAAATAATAAACGATTATTTTCTGCAGTTAAATCGATTTACAAGAATAATATTGGCTCAATGGAAAATGATGTTTGGGACTTTCAATGGCTTTTTATTAGATTATTAAATAATAAATTAACTGTTGTACCAAAAAGAAATTTGATTTCAAATATAGGTTTTATTGCGGATTCTACACATACATCAGATACAGGAAGTCCACTATCTAATCTTAAGTCGTATCCAATAGAGTGGCCAATGAATTGCCCTACTAACGTTGGTGTTAATTCAGAATACGACCAATCGAATTCTAAATATTTTTCTCCATCTATTGTAGATAGAATTATTAGTAAATTGAAAAGATTTTTTCATGATTAGATTCATCGTAAGAGTTATTTTGTTAGTTAACCGCCTATTAGATAGGTCTTTTAGCTTGTAGGATACCTCACCAAATCCTAGGGACTAAATAAATATAAAGTTTAATATCATGCTTCAATTTTTAAAAAATAAATTACCGATCCATCAAAAACAAATAATTTCAATTTTAATTTCAAAATTAAAATTATTTTTTCACAAAAAAAATATTGGTAAAAATAGCTATGTAGATAAAACTGTTAATGTGTTTGGCTGGGGGCATGTCTCTATTGGTCATGATACATTAATAGGCGAGCAAAGCTGGCTAAATGTCAATGAACGAATCAAAGATTTTGAACATATAAAAATTGGTAATTATTGTTATCTTGGCAGACGAAATTTGTTAAGTTCCAGTAAAGAGTTGATAATTGGCGATTATGTAATGACAAATAATGAGTGTAAGTTTCTGGGCAGTAATCATGTTTTTGAAAACCCATTAGAGCCATATATAGCAACTGGAACAACAAATGACGATATTCTAAAAATTGGGGTAAATACTTGGATTGGTGCAGGGGTTATAGTCTTAGGTGCTGTGGATATTGGGCATGGTTCCATCATTGGGGCTGGTAGCATTGTAACAAAAGATATCCCTCCTTTTAGTATAGCGGTTGGCAACCCATGTAAGGTTATTAAGCGCTTTAATTTTGAGACAAATAGTTGGGAAGAATTATCGTATGTTGATAAAAAAATGGAGTTTTTAATGCCAAACGAAAGTGACTATCTAAATTTACTTAAGGCTAACAAACCAAATATATCTATGCCTAGGATGGCGGCTACGTCACGATATGGAGATTTATTTTGAAATGCAAAGTATGTAGTGAAGAGAGTAAGTATCTTTTTGATGCAAAAATACTTAACAAATATAATGTTAAATATTTTAAATGTCCTAAGTGTAATTTTTTGCAAACAGAAAAACCGTATTGGCTAAAAGAGGCTTATAGTGATGCTATCAGTGTTTCTGACACGGGAGTAATGTCGCGTAATAACGATTTTGCAAAAACAGCTACTGTTATCTTATCTTTAGTATCTGATAAAGCGGGTCAGTTTTTAGATTATGGTGGGGGGTATGGGGTATTTACTAGGTTAATGAGAGATAAAGGCTTTGATTTTTTCTGGTATGACAAATATGCAAAAAACCTAGTGTCTAGGGGGTTTGAAGGTGATATGCAAAAGAAAAAATATGCTGCTGTAACCTCTTTTGAGAACTTTGAGCATTTTGAGAAGCCAATTGAAGATATAGAAAAGATTTTTAATCTTACTGATATTGTTCTGTTTTCAACTGAGTTAGTACCAGAGAAAGCGCCAGATCCAAACCAGTGGTGGTACTACTGTTTAGAGCATGGTCAGCATATATCTTTATATTCTAAAGAAAGCTTGGAGTATATAGCTAAAAAATATGGCTACTATTTTATTTCAAACGATCAAAGTTTACATATCTTCTCAAGACATAAAATTTCTAAAGGCATATTTCTTATAGCAAGAATAATAAAGAAAATAAGACTAGATAAGTTTTTTGAGCAATCTTCAAAAACTAACAGTGATATGCATATGATGATAAAAGAAATGAGTAGAAAATGAAAAATATACTCATAACAGGAGCAAAAGGTTTTTTAGGTAGCAATATTTCTGCGTATTTTAAAAGTCTTGGCTATAAAACTTATGGCATTGGTCATGGAGATTTATTAGTAGAAGAATGTCGCCTAGTTGGGTTGGATTATTGGTACAAATCAGATGTTACCAT
>ENA-ORXI01003123-ORXI01003123.1-sediment-metagenome-genome-assembly--contig:-NODE-3123-length-11398-cov-28.761064_pt1 | contig 11398 bp, 10 predicted proteins | sample MGYA00237861_ERZ511468 | MGnify/ENA primary metagenome ERZ511468 (study PRJEB26299, sample SAMN06266213) | sediment metagenome | isolation source: Hudson Canyon methane seep mesocosm | place...
TGGCCATCGACTGAAGTAATGCTCATGGCATCACTTTCTGCATCAGTATCATTAGACAGTAGTCGAGTATCGTAATAGGCATTGTAGTAGATCGTGCTTTGGCCATTGAAACCGGCATTTACTGTACGCACATCATTCACTGCGTTTGGAGCTGTGTTTTCCATGGAAATTCCTTAAATTTTATTTTTGTTCAAAAGTGCATCAGCATTTATACACTCAAATTATATTCAAAACTGTTATTGGCATCACAGTTATATGCTTTTTGGAATAAGCGGGACTTAAAAGCCTGTAAAATGGCATAAGGATGCGATCTATAAAAATAAGTTTTCGAGACATAAAACTGAAAGTAATTTAATTAACTAAAGTAATTGTCTGCAGACTCATCTGAACAAGTTTTTTTGTGGTTTCAAGTAATGTTTGGCAATGAAAGGTCTATTTTATGATGTTCTTTTTTAACCTAGCCAGCAATCACTCGCCAGTGCACCAACATTTTTTTATATCCACAGCGATTATCTGGGTAGCCGATACAGTCTGGATGTCTAAGTAATATTTCAAGTTGCCTAACAACCGCTTTAGCAAGTTCTTTTGTTCTCGTTTGCATGTACCGACGAATTAAACATCCTAAGCGCATTTGAATAATTCTGGGTGAAGTATCAAGCGGGCTGTTCGCTTCAGATAATTCATTCATGGCTGTCATCTTATATTCACCTTGTTAATTGTTGTTTTACAGTGTGTGTAAATCGATAGTAGAAATTTCATTAAGGCCACTTGTGAAAGAAGACAAACTGGCGTGAGCGATCATAACGAGTTGCTTACTTTGCCGGTCGCAATGACGTTTGATTCGTTTGTAGGCATCATGACTAATGTAGTCAGTAGGGCAGACGATCACGTCTGCCTGAGATAGTGCACCGTTGAGTTTGAGTCGGCCATCTTCTTTGCCTCCATCATGGTAAAGAAAGGAACCATTACTTTGCTCTACAAGTGTTTTGAAATAAGGGCATTGGCTTGCTCGACCACCTACGTAAAGAATATTTTTTCCTTCAAGGTTGTTAATCGGACAGCTTTGTTTATTGGATACGCCACAATTTTGTTGGCAATTACTACTCAATAGTTTTTGTAAAACAACTTCAGCCATATCTCGTTCTTTTAAGCTATCAGCGGCTTCCTGTTCTAAAAAAGCAGTGCGCTTTTGCTCATTCTTTAGCTGTATTTCAAGTTCCAAATACTTTCTTTTGAATGAGCCTAGTTGTGATGTCGTGGTATAGAGTCGTTCAGACAGGCCTTCAATTGTTTTTTGTAATTGTTGGCGTTTACGGCAGGTTTCCAGATCATGGATGCGTTTTGTTAATTGGTCTATTTCAACGCTGTCTTGTTCTAATTTGTTTTGTAGTATTTTTAAACGATCAATTTCATTTTGTTTTTTGTTCAGTCTTTTGTTAAAAGTGTCAGTATTCTGTGACAGCGACGTTTCAGCTAATGTTTTTTCATAACGTAATTTTCCTAACAGCTTTATATCAGTTCGGGTACTTGCACCAGAGAGATGAGAAAGCATGTGAACTTCACCAAAAACTTGCTCAAGCAGGGATTCACTAGAGTGCGGGTGTGTCACAATTGCCCAGTATGTTCCTGCGATATTCCCGCTAGTTAACGCTAATTTCCAAAGTGACAAGAGACATGAGTCGGTCTTAAAGCGAGCGCATTGTTTAATAATAGCACTATGTTTTTTATCTAAACGTTTTTGGCAATGCCGAATGACATCGTCTGGCTCTTTTGCTAAACAAACAAAAGCGCTATGTAATTCATGATCTGAAGTCGCACTGGTCGTAGCAGGCAAGTGTTTTTTAGCAATGAAGCGTAATTCTTCAAGGGTTAGACAGGTCCCTATAATGCTGCAATGAAAGTTTATATGTAGCTGCCAAAGTTTCTTGCGGATCTTCTTTTTGTTTGTGAATAAACATGGTTCATTGGCAGACATTTCATTTGATGTGCACATAAACGTCCCTTGTTGTGTTGGTTGTTGATGCAAATAATAATCATTCTCGTTTATAAGTCAAGCTTGTTAGTGGTTATTGTTTCTATTTGCAAATAATTCCTATTAAGGTTAGTATGCTCATGTCGATTAATTCTTTAGTATAAATATTGTGTATTTGAGGTTTCTTTTATGTTGGTGTGTATCTGCAAAGGGATTACGGATAAAAATATTGAAGATGAAATTTTTGGCGGAGCTGCTAGCTTTAGTGAGATTCGCCAGTCTTTAGGGCTTGGTAGCTGTTGTGGCCAATGTACTTCATATGCGAAAGATCTCATCTCAACGACAATGACTCAATTACAATTAAGCACAAATACCCAGCTAGCGTATGAGGTTAAATGCTAATACGTTAGTTTGAATATCTCTTTTCTGAATCTACTGTCATTCTTTTTATAAAGAAGAACACCTCTCTTTTTGACCTTGTATCGTCTACACTCTCTCTTACATATATTGACCTTTAAGTTAAGGGGGACAGGCTTATGCAAGGTGATAAAAAAGTTATCGAACTGCTCAATAATTGTTTAGGTAATGAGCTGATTGCGATTAACCAATATTTTTTGCATGCTCGCATGTTTAAAAATTGGGGATTGGCCGAGCTTGATTGCTATGAATATAAAAAATCCATCAAAGATATGAAACATGCAGACAAAATTGTTGAGCGTGTACTATTTTTAGAAGGTATACCTAATTTGCAGAAATTAGGTAAGTTACTCATAGGTGAAAATACTCAAGAAATGCTCGAATGTGACTTAAAACTCGAAATGACAACCTTAAGCGATTTAAGAGCCTCCATTGCTTATTGTGAGTCGGTGTCAGACTATGTTAGCCGGGATCTACTTGGCGGAATTCTAGATTCAGAAGAAGAACATTTGGATTGGATTGAAACCCAGTTGGACTTGATTACTAAAGTGGGTACTCAGAATTACTTGCAGTCGATGATGCACGATTAATCGATTGAGTTCTAATTATTGAGGAGAAGGGGCATGAAAGGTAAGCAAAGTGTTATTGATGTTTTAAATAGTCTGCTGGCTGGAGAGCTTGCAGCTATGGATCAATATTTTATCCATTCCAGAATGTATGACGACTGGGGTTTATCAAAACTCTATGAGCGTATCGGGCATGAAATGGAAGATGAAACGGGCCATGCAGACCAAATGATCAAGCGGATTCTATTTCTTGAAGGTACACCTAATTTAGCAAAGCGTGATGCGTTAAATATCGGCACGACAGTGCCTGAAATGCTTAAAAGTGATTTAGATCTTGAATACTCTGTGGTCAAGAATTTAAAGGCAGCAATTGCCTTGTGTGAAACGGAGCAGGACTACGAAACACGGGCGATGTTAGTACGACAGCTTGAAGACACAGAAGAAGATCATGCTTACTGGTTAGAAAAACAATTAGGCTTGATTGATAAGCTTGGTTTACCGAACTACCTGCAATCAATGATGTAACGATTCGTCATTCCAGTTTTGTTTTAGTTGGAATGACGAAAATTTTTCTTATTTTAGAGAATAGTAACGGCTATTTGTTCTGAGAAAGCTCCCTGAGTGTCATCTTGAGTGACTGTTGCAATCGCAAAATAATAAACACCTTGTTTAACGCCCTCCAAAATATAATTTACTATCTCAACATTGTTAACAAATATAGAACCATCCAAAAGGCTAGGCTTTGTGCCGTAAGCAATTTGATACCCTTTGATGTCGGATCTGTAAAGTGGTGTGCCATTCCTTCTTTGGGTCGGTATCTCCCAGCTTAGTGAAATTGTTGATGTTTTGTTTCCCTCATTAACGTTGACGGTAATAAACGCACTTGAAATACCTTGCTGACCATCTGATACGGTGTATTTTATTGTGTCTTCGCCACTGAAATCAGCCTCAGGGTGATAGGTTATAAATCCGTTACCTATCAAAGTTACTGCGCCATTCAATGCGGATGACTCAATAATTTTTAATGTATTGCCATCAATATCATAGGCGCCAAGCAAGGCATCAACGGTAAGGTCCGTTGCTTGATCCGTGCTTGCGTGATGATTGACTAAAACAGGCAAGTCATTTGTCGGGTGAACGGCTATGCTGACAGATGCTGTCGACATACCCCCATGATTATCACTTACTGTATAAGACAGGGCTACATCGCCATTGAAATCATCGTTTGGAACAAAGGTTAAGGTTTGGTCTCTGTTGATTGAAACGATGCCGCCAGAGCTGATGGCATGCGCATCTGTGATGGTTAAGTTGTCGCTATCAACATCAATGTCATTACCCAATATATTTATAATCGTGGGAATATCTTCATCTGTTGTTGCGGTATCGTTGACTAACACCGGTGCATCATTTACTGATAATATCGAGACAGTTACCTTGGCTGAAGAAGTACCACCATCTTCATCAGTAATGGCATAACTTAGTATTGAGGTGCCGTACATATTTTCTGCAGGGCTAAACGTGATGGTGTTGTTTGCGTTTATGATTACTTCGCCGCTTGATGCCGATACTTGGCTTATTTTAAGAGTATGACCTTCCGGGTCTGTATCATTGTTTAAAACATTAATTGAGACTGGAGTATCTTCAAGTGTGCTGGTTACATCATTTATCGCAATGGGGGCATCATTCACTGCATTAATCGTGACGGTTGCAGCGCTTGATGATATTCCACCATGACCATCTTCGATGATATAACTTATCGTTGCCATGCCATTAAAGCTTTCATAAGGCTGAAACAATAAGGTGTCATTGGATGTAATGGTTACTTGTCCTGAGGCTGATGCCGCACTTGAAATGGTTAAGTTATCATTATCTGCATCGGTATCATTAGCTAGTACATCAATAATAAGTGATGCATCCTCTTGCATTACAGCCGAATCTGGGAAGGACTCAGGGGCGTCATTAATGGGCAGAATAGATACTGATACATATGCGGTCGCATTACCTCCGCGATTGTCGCTAATGGAATAACGAATGCTTGAGCTGCTATTTGCATTGAGTCCCGGTGTAAAAACCAGAACATTACTGCTTTGGTCAGTATTGGTCGGAATATTTTCTACGGTAACGGAACCTGTTCCTTCCGCAACCGTCGCTTGTGTAATGGTTAACTGCTCATTATCAGGGTCCGAATCATTATCAAGTACATGAATTGTAGTGATGGTGTCTTCAAAAACTTCAATCGTGTCATTGTGTCCGATGGGAGGGGTATTCACGGGGGTTGGCTTTTGGGTGATTACATGAACAACAAGTAAAGCACTTAGCGAGACTTGTGAACCAACGCTGTTAGAAACGATGACATCATAGGTTCCCATGTCTGTAATATTGGCCTGACTAATCGTATACGTCGCTTCACTTGCTTCAGGTATTGGATTGCCATTAAAGCGCCATTGAAAATTTAAGTTATCATCACCTAGTGCATAAACACTGAAACTTGCCGGGCTGGCTTCATTAACTGTTAATGACACAGGGTGCTGTGAGATTTCAACCGGGTCGATTAGCTCAGGTACGATGGTAGTGAGATCATAGGCAGCTTCAACTTCAGAAGAGATTTTAGCCAAGTTGCTTTGTAGCTTGGGGTTATCCGTTTGGCTGAGTAAGTTCTGAGAAATTTCACTGGCCTTATAAAATAAATCATCCAAAGCAACGTCCGGTAATGCGCTCATATTTGCAGCAGTTAGGGCGCCTGAAGAGGCGATTCTATCTGCTGCATGATTGATTATTTCACTGATGTTATCCCAATCAGGCGAATGTAACAGTGCTAAAAAAGAGGCTGAGATGATAGATGTTTTAATTGCTGTTTTGTTCAGGTCAGCATAGCTATTCAGTTTGGTTAAATCGGGTGGTGTGAGTTGTAAAGCACCTGAACCCAAGCCCATCAATGCTTCGATGTAACGATAACTGGCGTTGACATTTTCATTCGTCAGGCCTTTCTCTTTATTTTTAGCGTGAGAAGCAGCCAGATGACTCAAAACACTTATATTGACCGTGTTTAAAAAGCCATGCTCCACAATGGGCAAGATCGCGGATATCTCGTAATTAGTATCTAGTGAGAACTTATTACCGAAAGTAGTGCTGGTATCTGAGGCATTTTTCGGGCAGCCTGAAATAACGTCGCAGGTGATAAGTGTATCCTGGTCTGCGGTGATTTTAATTAATATGGAGTCAGGATGAACTGTATTTGGCAAGCGTAGGCTAAAGTGACCGTTTATATCTGTTCGAACCGGCAAGCCAAATGGATAAATGGAGGCTTTACTTTGATCTTCAGAGTGAGATATTTGGTAAGTTCGAACAATGCCGTTTTCAATGACGCTATTCGTAGCTTGGCCTTCGATGATGGTGTCTGAATATGAGGTGGATGATGGCTCGATTGCATCAATATCTTCTTGGTCTATACAGCCAATTAAAGATAGAAGAGCAGAAAGAATTAATAACTTGGTTATACGGTTGATACGAGTAGTAAATCTGAATAACGGTGTAGACATGGTTCATCCATTTGTCTAGGAGTTTATCTATACAGGGAGTAGAGAAAACAGATTCCGTTACGAATCACACAAACATCCATGTTGTGAAGTTCTTGCCTTTAAAGTTATGCAAGAAGATTTTTTGAGCGCGGGGAGTGTACCGAGTAAAATTGGTAATATATAGCTTACAAGTGTATTGAGTTTAGTAGATGATATGTACGTCATATTTTTATGAATATGACTGATTTGTAAGGTTTTTTCACATGATTTTAATAACTAAAAATGGCATGGAATATGACAGTACTGACTGAAAAAAAGGGTAAAGTATTGACGGTGATCATTAATCGCCCGGACGTGAAAAATGCGATTGATGAAGCAACGGGGGTGGCGCTAGCGAAAGTATTTCGTGAATTTGAAGATGATGATTCGGTTTCTGTTGCGGTGCTTTGTGGTAGTGGAAATACTTTTTGTGCAGGCTGGGATCTAAAAAAAGCAGCAACTTTTTCAGATATGGACAAAATAAACCAGCTAACACCTGAAGATGACGGTCCCATTGGTCCGACTAAAATGTTGTTAAGCAAACCTGTTATAGCAGCCATTTCTGGCTATGCCGTCGCAGGGGGCATGGAACTCGCGTTATGGTGCGATATGCGCGTAGTGGAAGAAGATGCGACTTTTGGTGTGTTTTGTCGACGTTTTGGCGTGCCTCTTGTTGATGGTGGCACGGTTCGGCTTCCCCGCCTGATCGGGATGAGTCATGCGATGGATTTAATTCTGACTGGTCGACCGGTTGGCGCCGTTGAAGCAAAACAAATAGGCCTTGCAAATAGAGTGGTTGAGAAAGGCGAATCTCGAAATGCAGCAGAGGAATTAGCCGCTCAAATTGCACTCTTTCCCCAAACTTGTATGCGAAGTGATCGAATGAGCGCTTATGAGCAATGGGATAAGAGTTTTGTTGACGCAGTAAAAAATGAGTTTACCCGAGGAATCTCCGTCGTTAATAGTGGTGAAACTTTAAAAGGCGCCGCTTCGTTTGAGAAAGGGCAGGGACGACACGGAAAATTCTAGAGTGTTAATTACGTCTGAAGCGCGGATTATTGTGCGCGCTTTCAATGGCGGTTAAACTTCGAAAAAAAGTTTCAATTTGTCGCGCATATCATCATTAAGGTAACACGTCATAAACTTGCCATGACGCTCAACGGTGATGAGATCAGCATTCACTAACTCCTTAATGTGATGCGAGACCGTTGGAGCACCACAATTTAACTTCTTAATAAAATCAGTTAATCCACACCCTGTATCTGAAGATTCAACTTGTTTGGAACGAGCGTCGAGTATTTCCAGGTAAATCTTCAATCGATTTGGATTCGACAGTGCTTTGAACGCATTGGATATTTTCTTGTGATCAATCACATCAACCTCTGGTACTCGTTGTTTGAGTATCGCTACTTTATTTTGATAGTTATGAAACTGTCGCATAATCATAGCAGATAAATTTATTGAACCCAAAAGGAGTGTTTCTTGAAAATTGCTTTTTAGTAGTTTGATAGTTTGACATTTATCGAATTGTAAGTTAGTTTTATATCTATCGAAGTGTTTATTAATTAAACATCTTGTTTCACACTTTAATTTATAGTTAGCAGAGGGTATGTATGAATGATTTTTCAGGGAAAACGGCACTCGTAACGGGCGCATCTAGCGGTATTGGTGAATCCTTCGCAAATCTTTTGGCGAAATCTGGAGCCAATTTGATTCTCGTTGCACGTCGAGAAGACCGACTGAATGCACTCTCAGAGAAGCTTCAGGCTGACTTTAACGTCAATGTTGAAGTGATTGTAAAAGATCTTGCATTGCCGAATGCGAGTGAGTCCTTATATCAGCAAACTACTTCAATGGGAATTCAAGTAGATGTTCTAATTAACAATGCGGGTTTAGGTACTCATGGAAGCTTCCTTGATATGCCACTTGCGAAGCATCATCAAATGATCAACCTGAATATTATCGCGCTGAATGATCTTACCCACTTCTACGGACAGGATATGGCTAAACGTGGACAAGGGGCAATTCTTCTGGTCGCTTCCATTGCTGGGTTTCTACCGGTACCCAAGTTTTCTACTTATGCAGCAACGAAAAACTATGTGCTCGCTTTGGGTGAAGCGTTAGGGAATGAATTGAAAAGTAAAGGCGTCACCGTAACAACGCTTTGCCCAGGAGGTACGCTTACTGAGTTTATGGACGTTGCCGGTCAGCAAATTGACGGTATTCGTTCCTTAGCGATGATGAGTAGTGATAAAGTTGCCAAAACCGGGTTAAAGGCACTAACCCGAAAAAAGCGCGTGATCGTTCCCGGTTGGTTGTACAAACTAGGTATTTCGAGTTTGCGACTGTTTCCTCGTCGGCTACAAGCTATATTTGGACAGTTAGCGACTGATTAATGATGATTGTTTTTTTACCGGATAACTCTAATGAATGCACTTACTCGTATATTATTCGCAATAGGAGCCTTGTTTATGGCTGTTTTTCTTAGCGCTTGTGTCAGCAATACTTTTAATACCAAGCTTGAGGCATCTGCCCACTACAAAGACGGGGAGTTCATTAATAGTGAACCTTTTGAAAAACCAACAGTAAGTAAAACTCTGGGAATCATAAAGCGTTTTATATTTGAAGAAAAAATCAATACAGAGCCCAAGCAGCCTATTCCAGTATTGAAAATTGAAGCAAATGAGTTAAATAATAGCTTACCCCATCAAGCTGCTGTTTACCGTTTAGGTCACTCCACCATACTCATGGAATTAAATGGACAAATATGGATGACAGACCCAGTCTTTTCAGAGCGAGCTTCACCTGTGCAATGGGCCGGGCCAAAGCGCTTTCACCCGACACCTATTGATGTGGATGACCTTCCTGACATTGCTGGCATTATAATTTCTCATGATCATTACGATCACTTGGATAAAAATACCATTAAAAAAATACACGCCAAAGTGGGTGGTTTTTTTGTGCCTCTGGGTATAGGACAACACTTATTAGATTGGGGGGTACCAGCAGATAAAATACATGAATTTGATTGGTGGCAACAAAAACAAATCGGTGATATTACATTAGTAAGTACACCGGCTAATCACTTTTCTGGTCGCGGGCTGACGGATGGCAATAGCACCTTGTGGTCTTCCTGGGTAATCAAAACGCCTCAACATAGTTTATTTTTCAGTGGAGATTCGGGCTACTTTTCTGGTTTTAAAGAAATTGGTGATAAACACGGGCCATTTGATTTGACCATGATGGAGAATGGAGCCTACGATCAAAACTGGGAGTCTGTCCATATGACACCTGAACAAACGCTACAAGCCCACCGAGATTTAAAAGGAAAGGTGATGATGCCGATTCATAACGGCACCTTTGATTTAGCGTTTCATGAATGGACTGATCCATTTGAACGTATTAAAAAACTAGCCTATGAAAATCAACAGGCTTTAACGACACCACAAATTGGAGAGCGTTGGTTATTACATGAAACCGCACCTCAAACTGCTTGGTGGAGGCTGGGCAAACAAGAGAATACTCAGCAGGTGGTTAAGACTAAAACCTTAACCTTGGATCATCGAGTAAACTGATTGGGGTGCGTGAATAATTAGGTTTAGTTGCAAATCTGTATTATCGAGCTATTCGTCTGAATAGCTCGATATTGGTTGTTCAGTTCAGTCCTGCTTTTTATTCTGATCCTTCTTGTCTTCCTGTTTGTTTGCATCACCGATCAACCCTTTACCCGGGCAAACTGAAACGAGTGGACATTTAGCACAACCTATAGCGATAGAAACGGGGCATAACTGCATAATGATTTCCTTTTATGTTTATAAGTGCTTCGCACGACAGGCGTTTCTTTAAGCTCCGTTGTTATTCCTGTCTTTGTCATTCCGGCTGAAAGCACACCGGAATGACGATGTTGTTTAGTCAAACGTCTGCCGCGAAAAGCTCTCTATGTATTTAATTTATGGCTCAAAATGATTTAAATCGCCTTAAACCTACTGGTGATGAGTATAACGATTTAATACTTACTCACCAATAAATCCTTTGGATTGTCTCGCCCAAAGTTGTGCATAAAGGCCATTGTTTTTTATTAACTCATAATGGTTGCCTTGCTCAATCACCTTGCCTTCATCTAAAACAATCAAGCGGTCCATGGCCGCGATGGTAGATAAGCGATGGGCGATGGCGATGACAGTTTTACCTTCCATTAATTGATATAAACTTGTTTGAATGGCTGCTTCAACCTCTGAGTCCAAAGCCGAAGTGGCTTCATCGAGAATGAGTATCGGAGCATCTTTAAGTAGTACACGAGCAATAGCAATACGCTGGCGTTGCCCACCTGAAAGTTTGACGCCGCGCTCACCCACATGTGCGTCATAACCAGTTCGCCCATCCTGATCACTTAATTCAAGGATAAACTCGTGTGCTTCTGCTTGTTTGGCAGCGAGTACCATCTCCATCTCACTTGCATCCGGTTTACCATAGAGAATATTTTCTCGAACCGAGCGGTGCAGTAGTGAGGTATCTTGGGTGACCATGCCTATTTCGGCACGCAAACTTTCTTGAGTGACTTGAGTAATATCTTGTTGATCAATACGAATGGTGCCTGATTTCAAATCATGAAAGCGTAGCGCTAAATTAACGAGTGTCGATTTTCCTGCGCCAGAACGACCCACTAACCCTAATTTTTCACCTGCTTTAATCTGAAGCGTTAAGTTTTCAATGACCGGTTTATCTTGCTCGTACTGAAAGGTGATTTGGTCAAATTCGATATCGCCCTTATTAACCTGAATGGCAGGTGCGTTGGGTATATCTCCAACTTCTTTAGTTTGCGATAAGGTGTTCATGCCATCCTGAACGGTACCAATATTTTCAAATAAGCTGGAAACTTCCCACAT
>ENA-ORXI01003124-ORXI01003124.1-sediment-metagenome-genome-assembly--contig:-NODE-3124-length-11397-cov-2.393286_pt1 | contig 11397 bp, 5 predicted proteins | sample MGYA00237861_ERZ511468 | MGnify/ENA primary metagenome ERZ511468 (study PRJEB26299, sample SAMN06266213) | sediment metagenome | isolation source: Hudson Canyon methane seep mesocosm | place: USA:Hudson...
CTCCTGTTCTTATTTCTAATTTCAACAGCTTCCTGCAGAACCTTTTCAACGCTATTTTCCCCAGAACCTTGGTGATTTTTGCACGCTGATTAACACGCCCTCCTAACCTTTTCTTTCAAATATTGTGCCTAGTTCACATTTTCGTATCTATTTATTGCCTATAGTTCAGTTACATCTTACAAATATAGTGGACATCTCATGAAAAAACTGGCATATCCCTTAGGTATCATTGCTATTTCGATAGCATCCCTAAATGTACAATCTGCACCAGATACCACCAAAATGTATGGTGCAGCCGCGCCGTTTAACATTGAGGAACTCCCTGCTGGTCGACTCAAATCACAACTCGAACGTCTGCCTCTACCTGCCCAAGAACGTGCAATGACATGGCTGCATAACTTTGATTTTCCTGAACAAGATATTGAATTCATCAATATTGATGACCATGGTGGTATTTTTTATGAAGATACCGTTTTACCCGAACCAATTAGTCAAACAGAATTGGAGGCTAATCCTTCATTAGAAGGCATTAATGCAGTCGATACGTTTAAATTACACAGCAAACCAGGCGCACCTAATGTTGTGTATGTGAATTTCACTGGCTATACCATATCCGGTACAGCATGGAATAGTGGTGCTGAAGCGAGTTATCAAGCAAAACCGTTCGATAAAGACTCAAACCCTTTAACTTTCTCAACTTCAGAGCGTACTGATATTAGTGAGGTCTGGCATCGTATTGCCGAAGATTTGGCTCCTTTTAACATTGATGTCACTACAGAAGCTCCAGCATCATTTGGTCCTAATGTAGGTCATATTCTTATCACCAGCGACCATGATGAATTCGGTCTACCTATGCCTCATGACACTGCCGGTGGTGTTGCCTATGTTGGTGTTTGGGGAGGATCAAATTACGAATACTATCAACCTGCTTTAGTCTATTACGACAACCTTGGTTCTGGTTATCCACCGTATGTAGCTGAAGCAGCATCACATGAGCTAGGTCATAATCTTGCTTTATCGCATGATGGAACGAGTACTGTAGGTTACTATAGCGGACACTGCTCCAATTACAGCACAACCACTAACTGTTCAGAACTAAGCTCATGGGGACCAGTAATGGGTGTCGGTTATTACACCAATGTCACTCAATGGAGTAAAGGGGAATACCCTGATGCTAACAATACTCAAGATGATTTGGCTATCATCAGCCAACGTTTACAATTTAGTACTGATGATCATAGCAATACCTCAGCTTCCGCTACCGCATTATTAGTCGATGGTGATGGTTATCTCGCCAGTAGTAATCCTGAATTTGACCCACTCAATGTACGCCCTGATAACAAAGGTATTATTGAAACCAGCACAGATACTGACGTGTTTTATTTCGATACTGCTTCGGGTGATATCAACCTAGTTATCACACCAGCCTGGAAAGCTTACACTAGAAGTCTTCGACGTGGTGCCAACCTTGATATAAAAGCAACATTGATTGATGATTTTGGTACGGTCATCGTTGACGATACCTTAACGGATACCAGTGCTGTAATTTCGGCTAATGTTACTGCCGGAAGATACTATTTAGAAATCACAGGTATAGGCAATGTCTCCACTCCCTATTCAGATTACGGCAGTCTTGGGCAATATTATATTGTTGGCTCTATAGTTTCAGCCAGCCTTGATACTACTGCGCCAAACCCTGACCCATTATATTGGACTATCGTTCCTACTGCTGATAGTAAAACAAGCATTAGCATGACAACGACCAATGCCGTTGATGACTCTGGTTTTGTTGAATATCAATTTTTATGTTCAAGTGGTGGTTTAGGCTGTGTAGCCAGCGCATGGCAAACTAATGAATCGTACATTGCAACAGGACTTGCTCCATCTACAAACTATAGCTATCAAGTAAAAGCACGTGATAGTTCTGGCAATGAAACCAGTTTATCATCTGCGGCTTCAGCAACAACATTTTCTAACTCTACACCAGAAGGTCTGGATGATAATGTGATTGTTGATGAGAATTCAACTACCACTATTAATGTATTGGCAAACGCTATTGATCTAGATGGTGACGTATTACAAATCAATAGTACTTCACCCCCAAGTTTCGGTAGTGTTGTCATCAATAATAATGCTATTGATTACACACCTGATGTTAACTACATCGGTGCTGATAGCTTTACCTATACCATCACTGATGGACTTGCTACTTCAGAACCAAGCACCCTGTCTATCGATGTTATTGCAGTCAATGATCCACCGGTTGCAGGAACAGATACTGTTGAAGTATTACTAGGTGGAAGTGTCATCATTGATGTACTTGCCAATGATACTGACCCCGAAGGGGCAGCAGTATCCATCATTTCGTCAAGCAATGGAGGTAAGGGTTCAACCGATATTGTCAATGGAAAAATAACTTACACAGTAATAGGTAATAAACGTGGTGGAGATAGTTTCAGTTATGTTGTTTCTGATGGCGATCTCAGTTCAACCGGTATCGTTAACATCTCAATAGTTAGAACACTATCTAGTGGTGATAGCGGTGGCGATTCAGGTGGTAGTGGTAGCGGTGGCGGCAGTGGAAAATGCAATCCTAAGAAGGGCTGTTAATATAAAACAAAAAGGGCCACTCAATTGAGTGGCTTTTTCATTATGATCAAAATACTCTGGAGCTTTGTCAAAAAACAGGTTTTAAAGTGCCATTGATATGCCAATCCATGTCTATTCGACCTTACACAACGCTACCCTTATTTAGAATAGGTACTTATTTCAAGGCTATGTCGCCGTTAAGTGTGGAAAAAAACAATCTATTTTTTTGAGCAGTTGATATGTATGGCTTTGAACCACATTTCATCATATTGTTAAGTTGCTGATAAAGTTAAACTTTAAAAAATTCCACACTTAACGGTGACATAGCCATGTTTTTTAATCAAACCAAAATTGAAACACTACTGGTTAGGTTTGTAGATGAAAAATGCCCCCCACTTTTTTTTCAAAGTGCTCTTATTATGGCTGCTGTTTGCTAACCTAGGTTTTAGCGAAGAAACGAAAGATATTAAATTTCAGGTTGAAAGGTTTTTAGTTGAAGGTGAAGCACCCGTTGATCAAAGGGGCATCGATCGTATATTAGACTCTTTCCAGCACAAAGAACATGACCTTAAGTCGCTGCAGGATGTCGCCAAGACATTAGAAAAAGAAATTCGCAAACAAGGTTATGCATTTTTTCGAGTGATTTTACCTCCACAAATACTCGATGATGGTATCGTCAGCCTAAAAATTATTTCTTTTAACTTAAGCGCAATTGAAGTTGAAGGCAGTCATTATTTCAACAGAGAGAATATTTTAACTAGTTTACCTATTCTTAAACTTAATCACTCTCCTAATACTAGGAGCATGCTTGAATATCTAAAAGTTGCAAATCGACACCCTTCAAAAAGACTTAAACTGGTTTTTAGGGAAGGTGAAATTGAAGATACTATTATTGCCAAAGTTGAAGTAACAGAACAAAAACCCTATTCAATTTCCATAATTGCAAATAATTCTGGCACCCCGTCAACTGGTGAATTTCGCTTAACAACAGCATTACATCATACTAATCTCTGGAATCTGGATCACATGGTTCATGCCAGTTACACTACATCTCCAGACCATTTTGATACGGTTCAACAATATGGTGGTAGTTATAGTCTGCCGATTTATCCTTTAAAAGGTTGGCTGACGGCCCATTATGCTTATTCGGATGTGGATACAGGGGTAGTAGCAGGCGATTTTAATGTTTCAGGTTCAGGTGAAATGTATGGTATTCATTATCTTCAATATCTGCCGCGCATAGGCCGTTATGAGCACTGGCTAGATCTAGGGATTGATAATCGGTTTTTTGTCGATGACGTGACTTTTTTGGGTGCTGATATAGGCTCAAATGTTAGAAGCACACCTTTTGGTATTATGTATAAAGGCGAGTACCCCTGGACCTATGTTCGTTTAGGGTTTCACTTTCAATGGGTTAAGAATATTGATTTTGGTGGTCACAATACCCAGAAGCATTACCAAATTTCCAGATTTAGTGCAGAACAAAGCTGGGATGTTTATCGCTATGGGGCATTTTCTGAGATTAATCTTGCAGGGTCTGGTTGGTTAGCAAGAGTACAGTTTAATGCACAACATAGTGATGAACCTCTGATTGTTGGAGAACAAATTGGATTGGGGGGTAGTTATACTGTTAGAGGGTATAACGAACGTGAAACCAGTGCCGATAGTGGCGAAATTGTAAAATTTGAACTTTATACACCTCGATGGAAAGGTTTTAATTTACTGGCTTTTTATGATTATGGACATGGCCAGCGGCTTCAGGCTCTACCTGGAGAAGCTGAGTCCTGGGCTATTGATAGTGTAGGGGCTGGTATGCGATGGCAATGGAAGAAAAATGTTTTATTGAGTGTTGACCTTGCACATACCTTACAAGAGAGTATTACTACTAATGCTGGCACTAATCGCCTTCATGCCAGTTTAGTGCTGAGGTATTAAGATGAAAAGCCAATTAAAAAATGCACGATGGCTGTTTATACTTTGTTTTCTGATAGTAGAAACTGCTTTGGCAGAGCAAATTCAAGTAGGGCATATTGCTTTTTCTAAAGGGAGTAATGCAGCACAACTGCCAGACCAGCCGCCTAGATTATTAGGTAAAGGTGTAGTGGTTTATCTGGGCGACAATATTCAGACTTCAACTGGTAGCTTCATTGTTATTTTGTTTGATGACGGCACTCGGGTTACTGTTCGACCAAACACCAGCTTTAGTATTGATGAATATATAAATAATACTGATAACAAAAAAGCGGTCTTGCAGCTTCATAAAGGAGGTCTTAAAACTAGAAACGGTAAAATAGCTAATAAAGAGCCTGGTCAATATCAAATTAAGACATCTCTAGGAACAGTTGATGCTCAGCAAGGGGAATATTCGGTAAGACTATGCCAAAAAGATTGTGCAGATGAAGATGAAAAATCGGGTAAAAACCCGAAAATTCCAAAACAGTTCGTTATGGCAAGGGCTGTTGAAGTAAAAGGAAGTATTAATGCAATTAATAAGAAAGTCTTAAAAGATAGAAAAAGGCCTTTAGCGTTTGGAGCACCTATTTATAGTGTAGACAAGTTGTTTAGTGGTCAAAAAAGTCATGCTTTGCTGGCCTTTAGAGATGGTGGTCGAATCACTTTGCAAGAAAATAGTGAAATGGATATTAGTCTTTATGATTTTCAAGATAAAAAGCAAAATGACAAAGCGTTTTTTAGTTTGGTTAGTGGTGGATTAAGAGCTATGAGCGGTAAAATTGGCAAAATAGATCATTCAGCGTACAACATTAATACGCCAGTTTCCACAATAGGTATTCGAGGTACTGGATATGATTTGTATTGTGTTGGAGAAGATTGCAAACAATCTAATAGTAAGCAGAATAAGACAGAGGTCCAACAGATCAAAAAAGGAAAGGCCAATGGTCTATATAGCAAAGTTTGGGAGGGAACTATTGTCCAGAAAAACGCTATTATCCGTACTGAACTTTCTGCTCCTGCAATAAATTACATTGCAAATGAACAAACCCCCCCCGTTGTTTTAAAACAAGCACCTGTATTTTTTACTAAAAACCCAGCAATCCGGCCTGATAAACCAAAAATAGATTTAGATCATGTTTTTGGGGCAGTTAAACTAGAAGGCACACCTCCTGGTTTATATATTGATACGCGTGATGGGCATTTGCGCATAGCAGGTAAAAATACAAGCTTAAATTTAGGTAAAAATGAACTGGCCTATATTGACCCAAAAGGAGATTTAGTTCGTGTTAAAAGAATACGTCCATTTCAGTATGACGATTCTGATTCATTTTTATTTTCTTTGTTAGTGGATGATGAAGTACATCTGGGTGAGGGTGAGGATTATGTTTGTGTCTGTGAATAATCTGGCTAAAAAAGAGGTGCAGTGATGAATAAAACATCAAAAATATCACTAAAGTTAGCAATTTCTATGATATTGAGTTCTCCTAGTGTTTACGCTAATCCTACAGGTGCAGAAATTATCAATGGTCAAGTAAGTATAGATAATAGTATTCCCGGGGTGATGAGTATTACCAATAGTCCTAATGCAATTATTAACTGGCAAGGCTTTTCTATAAACCAGAACGAAATTTCTCGATTTATACAACAGAATGGCCAGAGTGCTTTACTGAATCGGGTTATTGGACAGAATCCCAGTGAAATACTGGGACAATTAGTTTCAAATGGACGGGTTTTTCTGATAAACCCTAATGGAATGGTTTTTGGTGCCAACTCTATTGTTAATACTCAAGGCTTGCTTGCATCGACGCTTAATTTAAGTAATGACGATTTTCTTAGTGGCAATTACCATTTTTCTGCCAGTAACAGCGCTGGTAATATTCTTAATGAAGGTATTATCCGGGCGGGAGTTGATGGAAATATTATTCTGATTGCCCCCAATATAGATAATAATGGCAGCATTCAGACCGAAGGTGGAAAGATCACCTTGGCAGCTGGTGAAGAACTGGTGTTAACAAATCTGGATGAACCCGAAATTAAATTTCAAATACAGGCACCCGAAAATCAAGTCCTTAATTTAGGTAAAGTGCTGACAGAAGGGGGAGCGATAGAATTGTTTGCTGGTACTATTAGCCATAGTGGTGAATTAAGTACCAACAGCATTGAAATTGATCAACAAGGACAAATACGACTCATTGCGCAACAAGATATTAACCTAACTGCAAGTAGTATCACTAGCGTGAACAATACTGTTGGTGATGCGGGGGATATAGAAATAAAAAGTCTAGAAGGGACCACCCTAGTTGCAGGGCAAGTCTCAGCCGTTAATGAGCAAGAGGCAGGGGGGCATATTGAAATATTAGGCCATCATGTAGGTTTGGTAGAACATGCTCATATTAGTGCAAGTGGAGTATCGGGTGGGGGTGATGTTTTAATCGGTGGAGATTATAAAGGTGGAAACCCTGAGGTAATGAATGCAGAGGCAACTTATGTTGGAGAACAGGTGTCCATCAAGGCAGATGCTGTAACTTCAGGAGATGGTGGAAAGGTAATTGTTTGGGCAAATGAAACTACTAGAGTTCATGGTAGTATTAGTGTAACTGGGGGGGCGGAATTTGGGAATGGTGGTTTCGTTGAAACCTCAGGGCATTATTTGGAAGTAACCTCAACACCTGATGCTAGTGCTATAAATGGTCTAGGGGGAGCTTGGCTACTAGACCCATATAATATAACAATTTCTGATGATGATACTTCTAATAATACAAATATTCCCAATTTCACTCCAACAGACAATAGCTCAGTTATTGAGCATGATGATATTCAAGATGCTTTAAGTGCAAATATAGATGTTACTATTGATACAGGGGTAGATGGTGCCGAGGATGGTAATGTAACATTTGATTATTATATACTTCATAGTCTTAGGCCTGGTGACTCACCAACGCTTACTGTAAATGCGGCTGGGTCAATTATTTTTGATATGAGTGGTTTCAATGATGGTTATATAGACACTTATACTACTAGTGCAGGGGCAACTCTAAATATTAATCTCAATGCGGACACTGATAATAATGGTAACGGCGGAATCTTCCTGAATGGCAGTTACATAGATAATACTGGTGATACTAATTTGACTACTGGCTCAGGTGCAATTTCTTTGGGGGCAGGGGGATATATTAGAGTCCGTACTGTTGGAGATATCACCTTACAGGCTGACGATTTGATTCTTAGTACAACATCCTTTATTTCTTCTGATACAGGAAATGTAACTATTACTCCCTACTCAACTACTCAAGATATCCATATTGGAAATACGGGTACAGGTGATTTAGCGATTACAGAGACTGAACTAGGGTTAATTACTGCTGCAGATACACTGACTATTGGTAGATCAACAGATACGGGTACATTAACAATTGCAAATGGAACGGCATTGACATCAGCGGTTTTGAATATTAATACTTTATCCCTAAAGAATGGAAATATTGTTATTGATGAATCAATTAATTTTTCAACAGAAAATGAAAACCTTAATTTAACTGCAAGAAACCTCATTGATATAAATGCTTCAGTCACGACTGGAAATGGTTTATTCAATATTAATTCGCCTACGGTTAATCTAAATCCAGCGAGTGGAACAATTGTAATCAATGGAGACATTTCTACAAACACTATCAACTTAGATGGCTTGGGTAAATACGATTTATTGAAAAGTTATACTCTAAATGCAGTCAATCACAGTAGTGGCGATCTACAAAGCTCTAATGGCAGCCTTCAGACTATTACTAATGGCTACAATTGGTCCGGGGGGGCTTTTAACAATACCTTGACCATTAGTGGAGATAGTTATATTTCTAGTGGCGTTACTCTGACAAGCACCTTAGATAATTATGGTTCATTAACCTGGAATTCTGGTGATATTATAGGCTCGACCGGAAATATTAATAATAATGTAGCTGCAACATTTAGTATAAATAGTGATAATTCATTTGATGGAGCATTCACAAATAATGGCACACTAACTAAAACAGCAGGGTCTGGAACAACTGATTTTATTGGTATATTTGCAAGTAATACTGGCATAGTAAATGCGGATAGCGGTACGCTCAGTTTTAGCAATGGGTATAGCCAAACTACGGGAGTTACTAGTCTAGCAGGCGGTAATATTACGGATTTAGAAGGTGTTACAAATATTAATGCTGGTAACTTGACTGGTGACGGTACCTTCAACACAAGTACTTTAAATATTAATTCATCAGCAATCTTTACTCCTGGTGACTCTTTTATAGCGACTGGAACTATAAATAACTTAGGGGTGGTAACAAAATCCGGTGGAGGGCTTTTGCAATTCTCTAACCCATTTAACAACTTAAATGGTGGCGTAGTAAATTTAATAAACGGAACACTGGATTTAAATAATGCTGCAAATACCTATGATGGGGCTTTCAACATTTCTTCAGGTACATTGCTGGGTATTTCAAATAACAGTGGTGGAAATTTATTGTTCAGCAGTAGTGCCAGTGTAAATGGTGCAGGGAACGTTATATTTGGTCAATCAGGAGGCGGCCAGGTTGCTTTCAATACAGGGTCTGTCTACAATATTAGCGGTAAAACTACATTGCTAGATGGCTCTCTCATTTTTAATACGCCTGCTGTTACTGGTGATTTGGGTCTTTTAGGTGGTAGCGGGATATCTGGTACAGGAACTGTTACTACAAATGGATTATTCAATTGGACTACAGGCGGCGTGGTTAATAATTTAACGGCTAATGGTAATACTATTGTTAGTGGTAACGTTATTCTTGGTGGTACATTTGATAATAATGGTACGTTGACATGGAATGCAGGAAATATTAGCGGATCAACGGGTATTTTTAATAATAAGGCAGCAGCGGGGTTTATAATTGAGAGTAATAACCTTTTTGAACCTACTTTTATCAATGCAGGAACATTGAATAAAGGTGTAGTTACTGGAGTCAGCCAGTTTATTAGTCCGTTTAATAATATTGGTACAGTAAATGTTAATACTGGTACCATTAGTTTTGAAAATGGTTATTCACAAACTACTGGACTAACTAATCTGGATGGAGGAAATATCTCTGATTTATTAGGTGTTACTAATTTTGATGGAGGTCTGTTAAAGGGCAGTGGTACATTTACCACCGGGTTATTAAATATTAATTCAGGCGCTATGTTTGCTCCAGGGTCTTCGCCAGGTATGTTCAATGTAGAAGGCGACCTGCTATTAGCTGGTACCACTTTTGTTGAAATACAAGGGCTAAATCAAGGGACTCAATATGACTTCATTAATGTTACAGGCAATGTTTTGTTGAGAGGCGGGCTTGATGTGACAACAACTGCGTTTCCAGGACAAGCATTTGGTGATGCTTTTGATATTATTCGCGCCAATGGGGCTATTTCAGGCAGCTTTGCTAATAGTCAGTTCAATAATGGTTTCAACTATGGTCATTTGATTACGTCAATACCAACTTATACTTTATTTGCTTCATTGCAAGATGTAGTTGAGACCTCAATAATAATTATTAGTAGCTCTGGTATAAGATTAACGGATCCAATCATTGGCATATTGCAACCTGCAATTAATTCATCCCTACCGTATGAAAGTGCAACTATTGATGGGGCATTTGGAATGGACGATAGTGATAAAGCTATCATAATAGTACCTAACATTCTAAAACAATGTATTTAATCTAATTTCTAATTTCTAATTTATTGCTTTAAGTGAAAAACACACATAGATATGAACAACGCATCGCATGTAGTTTGCTAAGATAAGTAAACTAAAATGAAAATCGCAATTTCGGGAACACCTTGTACTGGAAAATCGACCCTTGCCAGGTATTTGGCCAATAACATGAATTGGGAGTATATCCCCGAAACATTTGATAGTTTGTTTGATGCACAGGGTAATTATATACAGCCACCATCACAACTAGCCGTTCAGATGGATAAGGTTCTGATGCTGAAACGTCAGCTAGAATTCAAACATGTTGATACAGTATCTGACAGATGCTCCGCAGACTTATTTATCTTATGGTTATCTAGAGGATTTTCAAAACATAAACAGGTTGCGGAATTCGCAGATAAATGTCGAGATTATTTGAGACATTATGATGCATTTATTTATCTACCCTGGGGTGTTTTACCTCTGGAACAGCTAGAAGAAGGGGAAAGTGGCTGTAAACGGAATATGGACCAATGGACACAGTTCTATAATAATTCAGCATTGATAGGGCTGATTATGCAATGGGTGCCTGCAGAAAAAAGAATTTTTATACCTACAAATATTATTGATCTGGAGACAAGAGCTGATTATGTTTTGTCGCGGTTAAATACCGTTTCACAATAAATTTATTTTGAGGTATGTGTAAACACACCATCCCAACTGTGAAGAGGAGGTGTGTTTTTATAGTAATTAATCCGATCAATATATATACCGTACAAAATATTATTCGGGTTGTGCTGTTGTAACTGAGAAAAAAGTGTATTCGCTTCGTTCCATTGTTGTTGGCGAAATAGTTGCATAGCCGTAGATAATAGTTGAATGGAAGATAGCGTTTTTTCTGAAATACTTTCCTTTAAACCTAAAGGCTCATAAATGGTAACGGGTTCATTTTTCCCTTTTACCCGCACAAGATCAAGTTCCCGGTATATAAACTCTGGTGCATTATTTTTTGTATATTCACTGACAATAATATCAACGCCATACTGTTTGGTTAAACCTTCAAGTCGTGAGCCGAGATTAACGGTATCTCCCATTACCGTATAGGCCATGCGAAATTCAGACCCCATATTACCTACACTCATTTTGCCTGTATTGATTCCTATGCCCATTTT
>ENA-ORXI01003125-ORXI01003125.1-sediment-metagenome-genome-assembly--contig:-NODE-3125-length-11393-cov-2.977200_pt1 | contig 11393 bp, 14 predicted proteins | sample MGYA00237861_ERZ511468 | MGnify/ENA primary metagenome ERZ511468 (study PRJEB26299, sample SAMN06266213) | sediment metagenome | isolation source: Hudson Canyon methane seep mesocosm | place...
AATACAGTTTGCGAGAGTGGTTCGTTATGCCTGCGTATCAGCAAGCAACCGAGAGGAACTACTCTCTAGTTCGAGAACTGCAAGATGTCATAACACAACCTTACGCAGAACAGTCTAAGGACGTGGAAGAGAAATACTACAGATTGAAGCCATCCGAACTCTTTGGTATTGGTGGATTATCGCAATATAGCTGCTCATCTTGATTTATCTAAAAACTGATTGGATAGAGATGCCATATCGTTAGTGGTCTTATTCATAAAACAATAGACATAGAATTATTTATCTGTATGTCAAAAAAATATTAGACAAACTTCTTTAACATTGTTGCAGTCATCATCGATGATGCGCTGTTAACATTTATAGTCGGGCTCTTCTTTGTCAAGAATGGCCATTAATTCATTAAAGTGGTGGTTTGCAAAGCTGCCATAACTTTCCCATTGTTGCGCGGTCTTCTCAGCAACTTCGTGACTAGCAACACGCAATTTTTTACCCGTCTGGTATGCGCCTATTAGGGTTTCGCAGGCGCGCTCAAAATAATACAAATCATCGAAGGCTTGAGCGACACTCGGCGCTGTGACCACAACACCATGGTTCCCTAATAGTAATATTTTATTACTGCCAAGTTTGGCACTGAGGCGCTCTGCCTCATTAGCTAAACCCATACCGTCATAACCAACATCAATAGAAACCCTGTTATAAAATCGCATTGTATTTTGGTCGATCGGTGGCATGACACTATTTTCCAAGCAAGCTAAAATTGTGGCGTACTTAGAGTGTACATGGAGCACACATTTTGCTTGGGCGTTGTTTCGATGAATGGCGCTATGAATTGCCCACGCTGTTGGATCAGGTGCATTCTTGCTTGACATTGTGGTGTTGTCATTTGAGTCTAATAACAGTAGCTCACTTGCTTTGATTTGTGAGAAGTGCCTGCCGTTTGGGTTCACCAAGAATTGCGAGCCGTCATCAGAAACCACTAAGCTAAAGTGATTGGCAATCGATTCGTGCATATTCAGTCGAGCCGCCCATCTAAATGCAGCAGCTAGCTCGATCCTTTCTTTATTGTGGTTGTTCTTCATATTTTGGGAGTCTACAAATCAAGTTCAAAAAATAGCGGGAAGTGATCTGATGATACATTGCTTTGATCGCTATAGGCACTGCCAATGCGTCCATTCAAATCTGGCGTTACAAAGAGGTAATCAAGGCGAGAAAATCGCCCATCATACTCCAAACAGGTGCCGGGATTTGATAAGCGTGTTTTGCTTGCAAGCCACGCATCAATTAAAGTGTCAGTTGAGTCAGTTAAGGGTTTCATCATCTGTGCATAGTCATTGCTGTCGTCCTCAAAGTTAAAGTCACCAGCGATAATGGTGGATTGCGGAATAGGGGGTGCTTGCACACCTTCGGTGTAGACCGACAGTTCTGGGTCGTCGTCCCACAGGTTCATTTCGCTTGGAAGGCAAGTAACAAGTGATTTTAAGGCATTAATTTGGGCAATCCGCTGCTCTCCTGGAAGGTGGCTCAGATGAACCGAGATAAAGCGTATGGCATTACTGTTAACATTGATAACAACCTCAAGAGCGACGCGAGGTAAGTCAACCAAGGGATAAAAATCAGCAAAGACCCCTGTCGCCGGTCTTGGTAATGAATGCGCTCGAGAGTACAAAATCGGCCAGCGTGAAAGAACCATATTGCCAAACCCTCGGCGAGCATTGGTGATTATTCCGTTGTCATCTTTCGAGCCGTAATCAACCTCAAAACCTGGTGCATAGGCCATATAAAGGTTTAGTTTCGCTGCTAAGGCTTCTGGCTGGTTGTCATTTTCACAAACTTGCCAATTGGTTGTCGCCTCTTGCAGGCAAATAATGTCCTGATCTTTGAGCGTGTCTACGATGCGAGAAAGGTCGTAACAATGGTCTTGACCAACGCCGTATTGAATATTGTAGGTTGCAAATTTGATTTTCATTTTTTTTGTTTTTCAGAGCGCTGTAATTGCGCGATTATATTTTTATTTGGTTTTGTATGCAATCATTTTTTGTTATGTATCATTGTCGCTCTGTCAAAGTTTGTTAAATCATGAATAAACCGAGCGCTATCAGTACACTAAGTGAGTGGCCTACGTGGCTAGCAGTACTTACTGTCTATTTGTTATGGTGGTTTATTCTTAACAATTTTGAAAGCATTCCGCTAGCGCCTGTGTTTTTGCTTGTAGTTTTGGCATTCCATGGCTCGGTTCAGCATGAATTATTACACGGGCATCCCAGTGATAACCAGACTCTAAATGACTGTTTGGCTTACCCGCCACTTTCTCTTTGGTACCCTTATCCAATCTACAAGAAAACCCACCTTAAGCACCATGAAAATACCGATTTAACGATTCCCGGCGTTGATCCCGAGAGTTATTTTATTAATCAAGAAGTTTGGGCTGGGATGTCAAGAACTGCAAAGCTAGTAGCCACTGTTAATATGACCGTAGTTGGGCGACTTTTTTTCGCTCCTTTCTGGCACTTACTGGGGCTAAAAAAGCAAATGTTTCAAAGTATAAGGAGTGGGGATCAGCAAAGAAATACTTGGTTATTGCATGAACTCCTTTGTCTTGTTATCATGTTTGTGGTTGTTATATTTTTTAACGTCAATATACTTACTTATATTGCCTGCAGTTATTTTGCTCAGTCCAGCACCTTATTGAGAAGTTTTTATGAGCATAGAGTTGTAGAGATACCTGAGCATCGGTCTGTTATTGTTAAATCTTGCTTGCCGTTTAGGCTGCTTTTTTTAAACAATAATTTTCATGCAGTGCACCATCAAAATCCTGGAATGAGTTGGTTTAAGCTTGGAGGGGAGTATTACTCAAAATCCGGATATTACGATGAACAAAACGGCCACTTTGTAGAACGAGGATACTGGCAATGGCTTTCTAAGTACATCTTTAAACCAGTTAGTAACCCCGTACACCCTGGGTTTGTTAAGAGTGATTAATCGACAGATCGCATTAGGGATGTACTCGCTTGACGGTAGGTTGTTGCAGGCTTGGCGCAGTTTGTTTATACAGGCTTCTAATTTTTATCCTGATATCGACATACCTAAAGTCGTTGTTAATAGTATTGAAGATTTGGTAATTTTGGATAACAATACTTGCATTAGTCACATATGCGGACTTCCATTGCTTGATAGGTTTTCGAAGTGCTTAATTCCGCTATGCGCACCACAATTTAACATCCCCGGTGTCTCCGGCCCACACTACTTTAGTTACTATGTTGTGCGCCACGATAGCACTATGAAATCTGTTGTGGATGCCAAAGGTAGAATATTTGCTGCAAATAGCTTGTGTTCTAATAGTGGTCTAAATGTATTACGCCATGAGATTAAAGCAGTACTTAACGTCAGTGTTGAGGATTTTTTTAGCAAAATACACTATACTGGCTCTCACCATCTTAGTATTCAGTCAATCATAGAAGGGGTTTCAGAGTTTGCAGCGATTGATGCAGCAACCTATGAGTATTTATGCGTCACACACCCAGTGTATCGAACTAAATTACGTATTATTGGTCAATCTCATCAGTCTACAGCGCCGCCTTTGGTTGCACATAAGGGTGGCCCATTTTGCAATTCCCAACTTCTTACTGATGCTCTTAATTCTGCACTAAACTCGCTTGATCAGGTAACTCGCAACACGCTGAATATTAGGCAATTTCATAAAGTAAAGCTGGACGATTATACTTCACAGATTCTCGACTGAACAATGTGAAAAATCCGGGATACTTTCAACTTTTTACTTCTTTTATTATCCAGTTTCGAAATTGATTTGCTGCGTCAGATAAAGATTTTTTGTTGCGGTAAACAAGGTGATAACCAAACCCTTTAAGTTCTATATTAGACAGATAAACGAGCTTTCCTGTGTCAATTTCCGAGCGAACTAATTTATCCCAAAGAGCCACTCCTTGGCCATCAATGACAGCTTGAAACCTGGTGCTTGAATCGGTTATAGTGAGACTTGTTGAGGATGGCATATACTCCAAACCAGCAACTTCATGCCATGCACGCATGCCACACTCTTCGGAGAAACCGTCATTTAATAAAGGGATGGTTTGTACAGCTTGACTCAAGCCCAAACGACTAGCTTCTTTTGCAACTTTGGGGTTACCGATAAGTAAAGATGAAGAGTCTACAAGCAAGTCGTGAGTGAAGCCGCCCCAAGCATTACCCCAAAGAATAACCAAGTCAAAGTTGACACTATTAAATTCATCAATTGAATTGACTGCTTCAAGTCTGAGGCTTATCTCAGGGCAGTCTTGAAAAAAATTAGCTAGCCTTGGTGACAACCATCTTGAAGCGAAAAGAGTAAGAACTCCAACAGTTACAGTGTTTGAGCTTTTTCCACGCAACTGTTCAATTTTATTGTCAATTTGATTGAGAGATGATTGTGAAACATGCCAAAGATTACGTCCAGCATCGGTCAAAGTAAGTTTAGATTTGGCTCTATCAAAAAGCATAAATCCAAGCTCCCTTTCAAGTTTATTGACCTGATAGCTGACTGCTCCTTTGGATTGACATAACTCTTCTGATGCTACGGTAATGCTTTCGCATCGGGCCACAGTATCAAAAATTCTAAGAGAGTTGTAAGATTTAAATCGCATCAAGTCAGTTTAATATTTTTAAACCATTTGTGCAAATTATTAATCGTGATTTGATAAAAAAAAGGTTAAAAAGTTAACTATATAGCTTTTTTAAATATTATTGGAGTATCATATTAATATAAACAATTCGACCGAAAGGTTAACCCATGGCATTTTACTCATCCTATGGTGGAGCTGGTGAAGTTACAGGTTCTTGCCATTTACTTGAAATAGGACACATTAAAATATTAATTGACTGTGGACTGTTTCAAGGACAAGAAGAAGAATTAAACTATAAAGAATTTGGTTTTAATGTCAATGAAATCAACTATCTAATTGTAACACATGCTCATTTGGACCATATAGGAAGAATTCCCCTTTTAGTCAAAGAGGGATATGACAAAAGAATAATTTGTACCAAAGCCACCTATGATATAACAAAACTGATGCTTAAGAATGCAGCAGGAATACTCTCAGAAAAAGAAAAACCTCTTTATACCTATGAGAATGTTGAAGCAGCATTGAGTCTGTTTGGTACTTTTTTAGAATACAATGAAAGCATAGAATTAGAAGAAGGTATTACTGTTTCTTTTAAAAATGCAGGTCATATCTTAGGTTCTGCAACGGTTAAAATTGAATACTCAGAAGATGAAATGAACAAAAGTATTATCTTCTCAGGAGATATCGGACAAAGCTCACGAATCATCACTTCACAAATTGACTATTGGGAACAATCCAACTACGTCGTTATGGAATCCACTTATGGAGATAGGCTTCATCCAAGCTTAGATATTTCAATGAAAGATTTTAAACGAAAAGTATTAGAGACCTTGGAAAAAAGAGCCGTGGTCGTACTTCCATCCTTTGCATTAGAGAGAACTCAAGAAATTCTTTTTTTATTAAAACAGATGAGTGAAGAGGGTTTGCTTAAAAATACACCCGTGTATTTGGACTCACCATTAGCCATTAATGTCACAAAAACATTTATTAAATATCCCGATTTATTTAATGAAGAGATACAACAAATGATAAAAAGTGGAAGAAACCCTTTTGTCTTCGATGAGCTAAAACACACCTATACAAAAGAAGAATCCATGCAAATCAACGAAACAACAGGAAGCAAAATCATTATTGCAGGATCAGGAATGTGTGAAGGGGGACGAGTAAAATTTCACCTTGCTCGATATGTACAAAATGAGAATAACATGGTTTTATTTATTGGATACCAAGTCAAAGGGACATTGGGACGAAGTATTTTAGATGGAAATAAAGAGTTAAAAATGGAGCATTCAAATATAAACATAAAAGCCAATATCAGTTATGTTGAAGGTTTTTCTGCACATGCAGATCAAAAAAACCTAACACACTTTATTCAAAATATTAAAGATATCTACTGTATTTATTTAATACATGGTGATCCAACCAGGCTCGCAACACTGAAAAAAAGACTAAGCACTAAACTCAAAGACAAAGTACATATCGTAAAAATGAAAGAAAAAATCTATATATAACTCAATACATAAACAGATTAAATATACTTTTATGGAAGCTTTTATACAATGAATACATAAAAATCACAAAATGAGTACTTATGAAATTAATTGAAAATGTTATCACTGAAACGTTAAACGAACACCATTTAATCGAAACACTGAATTTAAATGAAAAAATTATTCTGGAATTGGGTTGTGGAGCAGCATCCATGACACAAAAAATTGCATTCACGGGTTTTGAGAGAAATATTATTGCCTGTGAGACAGATGTCATTCAACATAAAAAAAATCTGCAACTGGATATTGATAATATATATTTTCGATTGGGAGAAGCACAAGATATTGAGATGAAAGACAATTCCGTAGATATTATTTTTATGTTTAAGTCCTTTCATCATATCCCAAAAAAATTCATGGTAAAAGCATTAAGTGAAATCAAAAGAGTCCTTAAACCAAATGGTTTGGCCTATATCAGTGAGCCTCTGTTTACAGGTAGCCAAAATGAACTGGTTGCGATGTTTCATGATGAAGAAAAAGTAAGAATTGATGCTTTTGAAGCCATTAAAAACTGTGTTGAGACTAATGAGTTAAAACTCTTTAAAGAACTTTTCTTTCAAACAGAAGTAAATTATAAAAACTTTGAAGACTTCAAAGAAAAACAGATGAATTTAACCTATAACAGTGACAGCTCAGATAATGAACTCGAAGAAAACATCAAACAAAGATATCATACCTTTGCCAATGAAGATGGCAGTGCAAACTTTTTAAAACCTTTTAGAGTAGACATACTTCAAAAAGTGTAATAAGCAGTTATGAGTTAGAAAAACTCATATACTGCGCTAATAGCTATTTAAGAGCTTCTTCGACTGCACTTAACACATGTAATTTTGTTGTATCGTAAATAGGGATATCAACATAACCTTGTTTGATAAGCATGGCTATTTCAGTACATCCTAAAATAACGCCTTCGACTTCATGCTCTTCTTCTAAGCGTTTGATTATTTTAATATATGCATCTCGGGAAGATTTTTTTGTAATGCCCTGACACAACTCTTTATAGATAACATCATGGATGACATCTTGTTCACTCTCATTTGGTATCACAACATCTATACCAAAGTTATCAATTATTCGTTGTTTATAAAAGTCTTCTACCATTGTAAACTTTGTACCCAAAAGTGCTACTTTTTTGATGCCATCTGCTTGCATTTTTATAGCTGTTGCATCGGCAATATGTAAAATAGGAATTTTGATATTTTTCGCTATTTGGGGTGCAACTTTATGCATGGTATTGGTGCAAATAATTAAAAAATCCGCTTTAGCATCCTCAATAGCTTTGGCTTCAGTAGATAAAATTTGTGCTGTTTTATCCCAATCTCCATTGTGTTGAAATTTTTCTATTTCATCAAAATCGACACTGGACATGATGATTTTAGCACTGTGAAGACCACCCAGTTTTAATTTTACTTCTTCATTGATAAGTTTATAATACGTAAGAGTTGACTCCCAACTCATACCACCTAACATTCCTATTTTTTTCATTCATAAAACCTTATATTAAATCTTGTGTGGCTAATTTTATTCCAAATAGAATAAACAAACTTCCAACCACTTTTTTTATCACAGAAGTAAAGATTTGCGTATATTTAAATTTACCAGAGATTTGTAATGAAACATACAAAATAATGATATTTACAAACGTAGCAAAGACAATGAAAACCAAACCTAACACAAGTAATCCCAACTCTTGCTGACTTGCATTTACATCAATAAATTGCGGTAAAAATGTTATGAAAAATATGGCAACCTTGGGATTTAAACTGTTAATCAAGACACCATTACTGAAAACTTTCTTCAGTGTTTGGTTATTCAAGGTTACACTCTCTTCTTTAGATTTGGCTTTGGATTTAAACAGTAGAGAAAAACCCAAATACATCAAATAAATTACACCCATAAACTTGACAATAGTAAAAGCAACAACCGAAGTTTTTAAAATAGCACTTAACCCAACAACAGCTAAAAATACATGAAACAGACATCCTGTACCAATACCCAACATTGCTATGATTCCTGCTTTGAAACCTTTTTGAAAACCGTTACTTAAGATATAAAGCATATCTGCACCTGGGGTTATATTTAAAAGAATACCTGCAATAATAAACAGATATAAATCAGTGATTCCAAACATATTTTTCCCTTATTAAACTTCTATTTTTTATCTTAAAAAACGAGCTTTTTACTTGTATCGTATACAAGTTCGTGATATTGATTGTTGTTAAACTCAAATTCTTGTATGACTTCAAGTTTCAATTTTCTCGTATGTGCTTCAAAAGACCTTGGATTTATTTTATTGATAAATGTAACTAGAATTGGATATTTTTTTGCCATGTGCTCTCTCGCAAAATCAAAAAGTTCCTCTAGAACGCCACTTCCTCGAACACTCTTATCCACACATACAGGACCATACTGATATGAATTGTCAACACTTAAAGTTTGACCCAGATATTGCAGTTTGGGTAAATCTTTCATCATATGTACAAACATTGGCCATACAGACCAATAGTGCCAAGAAGCACACATCACGTATGCAACAATTTTTCCCTCAACTCGAACGATGAAAAGACCTTGTTCTTCATTGATAAGTTTGGTTAATTCTTCTTTGGTGAAGGGTGTGGTTATAAAACCATCTTTTTTGTCTTCTTCGTTGATTGAGTTGATTTGATATCGGTAGTGAAGTTCTAATACCTCATCGATATCATCAAGTTGTGCTACGTATAATTGCATGAGTGCAATCCTTGAATTTTATTTCAGATGATTATATCAAATAAAGTTTAAAGTCGAATGTTATATTTTATTTAATCCGTGAGCATTAAGTTTATATATTGTGGGTGTCAATTTATCGATGAACGCTTTATGATGTGAGACAATCACCATTGATTTTTTAATCGAATTTAAAATATCAATAATTCTGTTTTCTGCATCTTCATCCAATGCATTTGTAGGTTCATCAAGCAGCAGTATTTTTGGTTTGGTGATCAGTATACCAGCCAATGCCACAATCTTTTGCTCCCCACCACTGAGCTCGTAAATAATTCTGTTTTCTAAATGTAAGATTCCCAATTGTTCTAATATCTCACACGCTTTTCTATAAGAGTCATCTTTATTTTCACCTTTAGCACGCAAGGCAAACATCACGTCTTCAATCACAGTTGGACATAAAAAATGATCATTAACTTCTTGAGGTAAATAACCCAAATCACTTCTAAAAGTTCTAAAATCTTTTAAGCTTTTCATCTCATTATGAAATAAAAACACGCCACCTTGGCTTGGAAGAATTAATCCTGCAATGATTTTTAACAGTGAACTTTTACCACTCCCATTTGCACCAATAATTGCCACCTTTTCTTCGTGTCCCACATTAAAAGTAACATCACAGAAGATCTCTTTTGAACAGTTGGTATACGATACCGCTTTTAGATTTATTGAACAACTCATATTACACCACCACTTTTAAAACGACTAGATTAACAACTAAAAGTAAAATAGCATCATAGATACTCAATTTGTTGTTATTGATTAAATAAATTCTACCATGAAAACCTCTTAACTCAAAAGAGTCTTTCAATGCATTTGATTTTCGGATTGATTTTACAAAGATATGACCAAATAAGTTTCCATACGTCTCGTAAGCAAACATAGACGTACCGCTGCGAAAACCTCTGGCTTTGAGAGTATGTTTTATTCTGATAAACTCTTCATTTAACGTCTGTATCATTTTCAATGTAAAATAAACGGAGCTTACAAATTGAGTTGGAAATCGCAGTTCGTTTAAAGCCCTTACAATATCAAAACCATTTGAATGAGAAAACAGCAGTAAATTAAAAAGAATAATCAGATTGGTCCTGATATAAATATTTACGGCTTCTTCCATATTTCCTTGCAGTGCCAATACAAGAAAAATCATTACAATAAAAAAATTCAAAAACAGAAGCTTTTTCAGAACTTTAAATAACATTTTATATTCACACAGCATTAAAAAAACAACGGGCACAAAAAAGAGTAGCTCGATTTGATTAAAACTGATAAATATCGAGTATACAAAAGCGCATATCAATAAAACAGAAGCATTAAAGCGGCTCATTTTTTCACTCTTTTTAAAACAAAAAAGATACCCACAATAACAAGCAGGGCAAACACCATTTTAAAGATATCACTGAAACTGTTTTTTTCTTTTAAAAGTTCTATTTCTCTTTTTAATCTTTTATTCTCTTCTTTTAAAACGCTCAATTCTTTGCTTGCCGACTCTTCTTTTTTAACCTTGAGTATTTCAATACTTTTTTGAACCATATGTCCACTTCCCGCATCAACTCCAACATAAATTAGGGAATCCAGTTTCGTAATCTCAAATTCACCTTTTGTGTTTGTAACTCCTGTTTGTATGATTTTTTTATTTTTATTCAAAACTTCTACTTTACACGTTTTACAAAAAGCACCTGAGGCAAAATAAGCACTCACATATACTGTCTCATCTTCTTGTTGTAGAAAAATACTTAATTTATGCGCATACATAGACCCAACACACAGAAGCACAAATAAAATCACTCTCATAACTTAGCCTCTTTTAAAATCCAAGGAATTGATTTTTTCAAATAGTTTAACAAAAACAGTGTCACCAACCCTTCAATAATCATAGCTGGAATATTGGCTACAAGGATAGTATATGCAGCATATACATACTCTTCTTTTGCCAAACTCAAAATCAAAGCAAGAATAAGAGTTGATAACATTACACTCAAAAATCCTATACTAAAGAATCGTACCTTCTGACTTAAAAAGTCAAGAAACCCTTTATTCACTGCAATATAAATGATATATGCAGGCATAGCCATGATGATAAGATTTGCGCCCAAACTTGTCAATCCTCCAAAGCCCAACAAAGTTGCTTGCAATAAAAGAGCTATCAAAATACTTAAAAATACTCTTTTCCCCAACAACATACCAATGACACCAATAAGAACCAAATGTATTTGAGTAGGACCCACTGGAATATGAATAAAAGAAGCAATAAAAAACATCGCACTCATGGCAGAAACCAAAGCGATATTTTCATTTTTTAACCCTTTTAATGAGTATATTACACAAAGTGCAGAAATAACAGATGTTACAATTACAACTTCACTTGTTAATATTCCATCAGAAATATGCATTAGTACGCCTTAATCCAAAGAAGAGCACCATTTTCGATTGGGTATTTTTTACCTTCAAACTCTTTAACACCTTCTTC
>ENA-ORXI01003126-ORXI01003126.1-sediment-metagenome-genome-assembly--contig:-NODE-3126-length-11391-cov-8.280184_pt1 | contig 11391 bp, 11 predicted proteins | sample MGYA00237861_ERZ511468 | MGnify/ENA primary metagenome ERZ511468 (study PRJEB26299, sample SAMN06266213) | sediment metagenome | isolation source: Hudson Canyon methane seep mesocosm | place...
ACAGTTGTCGACATTGATAAACGTAGTTTTACAATTCAGATATTACTCTTCGATAACGGAAGTTTTGTTTCTATAACGGAAGGTCAGGAAAAGATTGGTGGATTAACAGCATCAATTGGTACAAACACTATACCAATTACTACTTCAATCATACCGGCAAAATCAGAATCTCTTTTTTTAAAATTAATCTCTGAACAACTATCTTCAATCATATCCGGCATTAATGTCATATCTGCGTTTATTCCAAAAGAGCTGGAAAACAAAACTGCTAAAACTCTGATTGCTAAAATAAAGGAGATTGTTGAAAAATGACAGTTGATATGAGAAGCTTCCTTCAACAAATCAAAAAGAGTGATGATTTATTCACAGTGAAGAAGAGGGTTTCTACAAAATATGAGATTGCAGCAGTAACTGAAAAGCTTGATGGCTCAAAGGCTGCATTGTTTGAAAATGTCAAAGGAAGCAAGTTCAAGTTGATTTCAAACTTAGTAGGAAGTAGAGATAGGTTTGCACAGGCCATAGGCTCCAAAAAGTCTGATATTAATCAAAAAATTGTCAAGGCAATTTCTTCTGCAAAAAAACCAAGAATTTCATCAACTGCAAAGTTTTTCGAAAACAGTTCTAAGGACATTTCCATTCTTCCAATTGTAACTCACTTTCAGAACGAATCAGGTCCTTTCATCACATCATCCATACTATATACAAGAAATCAGGAAAAGAAATCTCAAAACTCGTCTTTTCACAGACTAATGCCAATAGGGAAAAACCAATTCTCAATTAGAATGGTGGAGGGTAGAGATCTTCATAGATCATTTATGTTTGCAAAAACCCATGGGCAGGACCTGCCGGTCGCAATTACTGTTGGTGTTCACCCTGCCATTTCAATTGCTTGTGCATTCCAGGCAAAATGGGGAAAAAATGAACTTGAGATAGCTAATTCACTTATGAATAACAAACTTACTTTAACAAAATGTCCTAGTACTGGCTTGTTGGTACCATCAACTGCGGAAATTGTCATGGAAGGAAAAATTCTGCGAAACAAAACACACAAGGAATGGATGGTCGAAATGCTTCGAACATATGATATGCCAAGATCGGCACCAGTGATTCAAATCGAAAAATTGTATTTTAGAAACAATCCAATTTATCATGATATTCTGTCTGGTTACACAGAGGCAAGATTGCTCATGGGTATGCCTATTGAGGCTAAACTCAACAGTATAATGAAAAAGAAATTCCCACAGACAAAACGGGTGATTCTTACAAGCGGTGGAGCCAATTGGCTTCATGCTGTAGTTCAAATCTCAAAAACCAGATCAACCAATGTTAAAAAAATCATTAACGAAACGTTCGCAAATCACAGATCGTTGAAGATGGTAACCGTAGTAGATGATGATATTGATCCTACCGATGCTGTAGCTGTAGAATTTGCTATGGCCACAAGATTTCAGGCTGACAAGGATCTAGTAATAATAAAAAACGTGAGGGGCTCTAGTCTTGATCCCTCTAGTGACCAAAAGAAATTACGGACCACAAAAATGGGAATAGATGCCACAATACCTGCTTCAAAGAGACTGGATGGATTTAAGCTAGGTAAGATTCCAAAATCTAAAACAAATCTCAAAAACTATTTGAAGAAATGAATGCAGGTTATTTTATCGCAATTGTACTAGTTTCTGGATTTATTGCAGGCACAATACATGGCGCAGTAAATTTGGTAATTGTAGAACCATATCTGGACGAAGCAATTGGTATTGAAAATCAAAATCTCTTTACATCTGGGGGAGCTGAAGATACACCTCAGTTTTGGGTTGAATACAACTCATATCGTGATTGGCAAAAAAGCGGTCAGCTGCTAGCGGGTGGAATTCTAGGAATGTCAATAGGTGCATTGTTTGGTGTTGTGTTTGCTTATTCAAGAAACTTCCTACCCAAAGGACACACTGTAAAGAAAACATTTGTTCTAGCTGCAATCATGTGGCTTACCATTTTCTTAATACCATTTTTGAAATATCCTGCAAACCCTCCAACCGTTGGGGATGCAGACACTGTAGTACTAAGAGGAATATTGTATCTTTCATTCATTGCAATCTCTGGTTTTTCAGCTGTTGGTTTTTCTAGATTATACAAAAAACTTGAAAACAAAAAATATCTTGCATTTGTTGGTTATGCAGTTTTTATCACGGCTGTATTTTTTATAATGCCACCAAGTCCTGATGAAGTTACTGCTCCAATGGATTTAGTGAACGGTTTTAGGACAATGTCTGTGATGGCAGTTACAACATTCTGGATTGCTGAAGCGATAATACTTGGATTACTGTGGCAAAAATACAAGACAAAGTTACAAGAATCATAGTTATTCTACATTCTTAGAATAAGAAATTAGAATGACTGCATGTTTTAAATAACTTAGCTAAACCTAAGCAACCACTTGTCTGTGAAATCAAAAATCGTGACTAGAAAGATCATTCTGCTTTTTGCACTGGTCACCGGAATTGTTGCCTTCCCATTAGCGGTTTCAGCACAAAGTGACGCTATTCCAGCTTGGATTAAAAATACTGCAGGATGGTGGGCGGATGATCAGATTTCCGAGACAGAATTTGTAAACTCAATGAAATATCTAATAGATTCTGGAATTATTCAAATATCCTCACAACAAAATGTAGACGTTACTGAACTCACTATTGGTTTCATACCAATTGAAAAAGCTGATGAGCTTACACCCAAAGCTGAGTCATTAGAAAAGTTTCTAGAACAAAAAATTCCCGGCGTGGATTTTAAAATAGTTGTTCCAAATAATTATGAAACAATAATTGAAGGAATGAAGTTTGGTCACATTGATGCTGCCTTTATGGATACTGGACCTGGTTGGATAGCACATAACAGAGCTGGCGCCGAAGTTGTATTGGCTGAAGTCGTAAAGGGAAAAGTAAACTATCAAGCAACTGTTTGGACGAAAGCAGATAACAATTCTATTAATTCTCTAGAAGATACACTGGGCAAAAAAGTGGCCTTTACAAGTATTACTGGCTCGTCAGGATTTGTAAGGCCAATGGGCACGCTAGTCACAGATGGTCACATCAACATTGAGGGAGATGATATTGTTGCGCTACAAGCAGCATTAGTAGATTCATTTCAAAGCTACACGTTTGCAGGTGGATACAAAGCAGCACTTCAATTATTATTAAATGATCATGTTGATGTTGCCTTTGGTTCTGACATTGCACCAAAAAAGTATCTTGATCCAGTTGATCAAGGAAAATTAAAGGCAGTTGATACGATAGGACCAGTTCCTTCCCATGTATTTATGGTCAGCTCCGAAATGTCCGACGGCACAAAAGCTGCTTTAGTTAATGCCTTAGTACAACTAAATTATGCGGAAAATAATGAAATCCTCAGAAACATTTACGGTGCAGAAGCATTGCTCCCAACGTCTACAGAAATGCATATTGGAGATTTTGGAAAATTCATTGACGCGTTAGTAGGTCTTGATCAAAAAATTCTAGACAAGTACAATAAAGGTAGTTGAAATGTCTTTTACAAAGCCACCTAAAGTAAAATCGTTAGAAAAATCATCAATTTTTACAAAAACCATTGTTCAGATGAATGATATTTCTGCTTCATACGACTCGAAGAATTATGTGCTAAAAGACATCAGTATGTCAATAGATAGAGGAACCAACTATGCGATCGTTGGGCAATCGGGCTCTGGAAAATCTACCTTATTGAGGCTGATAAATGGTATGATGAACCCAAGCAAGGGAAAAATCATGGTTGATTATAAAATTCCCAATACATCTGACAAAAAATTCAAGCCATTTATGCACAAAATTGGCTATATTCCACAAAATCTTGGCTTGATAAAAAATTCTACGGTACTTGAGAATGTTTTGATTGGAGCCCTACCTCGTGTTAGTGGGTTCAATTCATTTTTCAAAAAATTTTCTGATTTAGAGATTGATAACGCAAAAAAAATTCTAAAACAAGTTGGCCTTCAGGGTAAAGCTGAGAGACAGGTATACATGCTCAGTGGTGGCGAAAAGAGAAGAGTTGCAATAGCAAGAGCTCTTGTCCAAAAACCAGAGATTATTCTTGCAGATGAAATTGTATCCGAGTTGGATCATGTGACAGCACGAGAGATCATGGATGTTTTAGCAGAAGCACAAGCAACAATGAAACTTACTGCAATAATGGTTCACCATGATCTTCAGCTTGCATTGGAGTATGCTGACAGGGTAGCAGTGATCAAGGAAGGCGAAAAGATTCTCGAAATTGGAGTTGAAGGAGATAAAATTGTAGACTTTCAGTCGGGAAATTATACACAAAGAGAGATTTTGGAGATGTTTAGCAATGAATCAGAAGAATAATCTGATTATCGGACTAATTATTGCAGGAGTTGTAGTCATGTCTGTCAATGTAGATGCAGACCCCAGAGACTTTGTAGAGGGATTGCCAAATATTGGAATTATGCTACAAGAGATTACCGAAGTGGATTCCTCACTTTTTGTAACTGCATTCTGGTCAATGTTAGAAACAATCGAGATGGCATTTATTGGAACTGTCGTGGGTGTTGCAATTTCACTTCCACTAAGCTTGCTAGCTGCTAGAAATTTGAACAGTAAGTTTGTTTACGTACCAATTCGTGCACTGCTTGCCGCTATCCGTACTTTCCCTTCTATACTTTGGGCAATTTTATTTGTGATTATAGTTGGTCTTGGTCCGTTTGCAGGAGTGCTAGCAATCATCATGTACACGGTTGGATTTATCGCAAAGCTGCAATACGAAGCCATCGAAGCCATTGATGCTGACCCCATGGATGCAGTAGGTGCTATTGGAGTTTCCAAACTACAGCTGATCAGATTCGTTGTATTACCAGAATCTGCATCACATTTGCTCAGCCAGATTTTGTATATTTTTGATTATAATATTAGGCAGACAAGTATTCTTGGCCTTGTAGGTGCAGGTGGAATTGGATTTTACATCATTAACTACATCAAGTTCTTTGAGTATGGAAAGGCTGCAGTTTTCATGCTGGTTGTTCTTGCAACCGTCTTGATAATTGAGTGGGTTAGTGTACGGGTGAGAGACAAGTACATCGTCAAGTCACAAAGGGGAATGCAGGTTAAATCTTAACAGCCCTTAATTCCACTGCCCACAAAAATCGAATAGCAGCCGAGACCACATTCCTCACATCTTGGCTTCATAGAATCTTTTTCTGCACTTCCAATGCAACAAGGTCTTTTCTCTCTGCCCAAATGATCAACGGAAACAATTGCCCATGTGGGGCAATCTATTGGAGTTGTTCCTTTTCCACCCCAACTTTTCTTCATTAGTTCTAATTGGTTCTTAGGATTTGAGATATAGTCTCTATATTTCGTTTTTTGTAAATCTATCAACTCATCAACTACCGCATCTCTTTCTTTTCCAAAAGGAAGCCATAAGGGGTCACCCTTCATAAACGGAGTATGAAATTGGACACCGATTTTATTTGTATAATCACGCCAATCTTCAATTACTTTTCTAACAGTCTTGTAATTTCTAGAGTTTATGGTCATTGAAATCCAAATATCCTTGTATGCCTTGTCACCATTATTTTCAACATAATCAATTACATTTTTTCTTGTTTTAGCCCATGTACCATCTCCGCGAATGGTATCATGTATTTTTTGATCACCGTCAATTGACACCCAGTAAAAATAAAGATCCTTGAATTTTATTAGCGGATAATTTCCATTTGTTACTACACAGGAGCGTTTTGGGAACTCCTTGGCAAACAATTCTACAACGTCTGGTCTCATCATGGGCTCACCGCCAACAACTGTTACAGCAAATACATGGCGTTTTTTGAATTTCTCATCAATCACTTGCTTCCATTCTTCGAGAGTTAGCTCCTCATTCTCTTTTCTGTTTAGCCACCAATAGCAATGTTCGCAGTGTAAATTACACTCGTTGATGATATCCGCAGAGCCAAATATCGGACTTCTCCTTTTGAAGAGTTTCCAACCTGCATATTTTGAAAGCAGATGAAAGTATTGTGGTGTTTCCTGAATAATCTGGCTTAAACCTCTGCCCATTATTTCCATGAATAACCCTCTTTGACCAAACTAAAGAACGGAATCCACCATTAGTGCAATGAAAAGTACTGCCAAATATGGACTTGAAAACTTGAACAAAACCCATGAAGCCTTTTCGCTTGGCTTTGCAACAACCCAGAAACTAAGAATCACCATTAAAACTCCAGACGCAATTGCAGTATACAAATAAACTTCATGCATCAATGGCTCTCCATTATCATGTGTTAGGAAAAATGGAACTACGCTAAAGAGTACCATCATTAGTGTTGTACCAGCAATTATTCTTGCAGAAGTTTTTTCTGACTGTACCGCAGTTAACATTGGAACGTTTACTTTTTGGTAATCATCCTTGAAGTGTAAAGTCAGTGCCCAAATATGCATTGGAATCCAAACAAAGACTAATCCAGCTATAACAAGACCAAAGTCCCAGAGGCCAGTTGTAGTTACAGCAACATAGCCAATCAGTGCTGGCGCACCGCCTGAGAATCCTCCCAAAACAATATTTGTTCTACTTTTACGTTTTAGGCCATAACTGTACACCAAAATATTATCTACTAATCCAAACGCCATAAAGGAACCAGCTAAGATGCCTTGCCAAAATGATGCGGTAAAACATATGCCAAAAGCACATGCTAATGATATTACAGCAAGCACAAGTCCAAAATTCCTAGCCTTTTCTGCAGGATAAATTCGTCTACTTGGGATGGGTCTACCTTTCGTTCTCTCCATTATTGCATCAATGTCTCTGTCATGATAATTTGTCAACGTATTCGCAGCAGCAGAACCGGCAGCTACTCCTCCAAGGAGTAATGCCCATGTTTCAAGAGAAATTGGAATGTTGAAAACATTTGAAGCGGTAATGGCTGCACCAAAGGCAGTAAACACAAGAAGGTACCAGATCTTTGGTTTTGTCAGCTCGTAGTATACAGCGATATTTGATTTTGTGTTAAAAGTTTGCATTAATCATCACTCTATTCTCAGATCTGCATCACTATTCTAACATATAGGGCATTTGTTTTGTTCGTGTCTTCATTTCTATAAAACTCTCAGAGCCTATAATTCCTTGAATTTTACCAATATTATCTGAAACAATCTTATACATATCATTCAGGTTTTCGGCATACATTGTTACCAGTATGTCAAACCTACCGGTCACTTCCGCAACCTCTCTCACACCTGGGATCTTGAATAATTCTTGGATAACATTATCTCGTTGCTTTGAATCCATGTTAATTCCTGTTATTGACTTTACACCAAACCCTAATTCCTTATTGTTAATCTCAATTGTAAATCGCTCAATGAGTTTTTTATTTATTAATCGCTTTATCCTGCTATAAACTACTGAAGAGTTGGCGTTAATTTTTTCAGAAAGTTTTGGAATTGAGATTGATGAATCCTTACTAAGCTCTGATAAAATCTTTTGATCTATTTTATCCACTTTTGCCGTTTAAAACACCTGAGACATTACATATTTTTCGGATTAATAAAGCTATTATTGAAATTTTTATAAATTTTTTCCTTAAATCTTATCTTTTTTGTATAGCATCTCAGCTAGGAGAACAGCACCCTTTGCAGATCCCATCTTCTTGTTGTGTGAGAATAACATGTACTTCAATCCATGATCAAACAACTCCTCTTTTTCTAATCTTCCAATTGTTGTCGTCATTCCACCACCCACTTGTCTTTCAATTCTTGGCTGCGGTCTTGTTGGGTCCTCATGCACTGCATAGTAATCTTTTGGCGCTGATGGAAGACCTACAACACTAATTTCCTTATTGTATTGTTCATATGTTTCCTTTGCATTTTTAGGATCAACCTCTTTTTCAGTTTCAACGAATACGGATTCGGTATGACCATCAATTACTGGAACTCTTGTACAAGTACAACTAACACGTATGTCGGCCGGTTCTATTTTACCATCCTTTAATTTTCCAAGTATTTTTTTTGTCTCAATCCTAACTTTGTTTTCTTCCTTTGGTATGTAAGGGATAATGTTATCTGTGACATCCATAGCCGAAACACCTGGTGATCTGCCGCCACCCGAGATCGCTTGCATCGAAGTCATCATGACTTTTTTTGCTCCATATTTCTCATAAAGTGGTTTCATAGTAATTGCTAATCCAGTTGTGGTACAATTAGGCAAGGGAGCTACCCATCCTTTCCAACCCCTGTTCTTTTTTTGTACTTCTAACAACTCAGCTTGCTCATCGTTTATCCCTGGAATTAGAATTGGCACATCATCCTCATATCTATACGCAGAAGAAGTTGAAATTACAGGTATATCCTTTGCAAATTTTGTTTCAATATCTCTTGCAGCGTTAGATTCGACAGCAGAAAATACCAAGTCTAACTCCGCAACATTAATCTCGTCAATTTTTTTTACAGTCATTCCTTTGATGTATTCTGGGATTTCTCCACCCACTTCCCATTTGATAATTCCACTGTCTGGATCTCTAATTGCATCAACGTAGTTTTTTCCTGCAGATCTTTCTGAAGCTGCAATTTGTGTAACTTCGAACCATGGGTGATCCTCTAGAGATAGCACAAATTCTTGTCCTACCGCTCCAGTGACTCCAATTATCGCTACTTTCTTTTTCATTGAGTCATTTTCAAGTTTTCAATTAATAATCGTTAGCAATAACCAAAACACACTATATTGGCAAATAATCATCTATAATGTGAAAATTCATCCAAACAAATCAGCACAGTCACACATCCCAGCCTCACACGGAGGCAAATATGGCACAAAAAATCCTGATGTTAATGTGATTGATTTCAGTTCAAATGTAAACCCATTAGGATGCCATCCAGGCGTAAGACGCTATTTGAAAAAGCATTTGGATTCAATTTCAGAGTATCCTGATCCAAATTCTACGGATTTACGTGCAAACTTGGCGTGGTTTACCGGTGTTCCAAAAAAGCAGATTGTTGTTGGGAATGGCGCGACAGAAATAATTTACAATTTCTGCAAAACTTTTCTAAATAAAAAGACGCGTGTTTTGATTCCAATACCAACTTTTAGTGAGTATGAAGTTTCTGCAAAACTTTGCGACTGTAAAATATCATTTTTCAAAACCATGGATCTTTCGAGAAATTTACAAAAATTTATCATGAAAATTCCCAGAAATGGCTGTGTTTTTATTTGCAATCCAAATAATCCCACTGGTATTTTAATCCCGAAGAATGAAATACTAAAAATTATCGCAGCGGCAAAGAAGAAATCAACAATTGTATTTGTAGATGAGACATTTATTGAGCTTGTACCAGGAAATGATGAATCCGTAATAAAGCATATCAAGAATTTCGAGAATTTGTTCATTTTACGTTCACTCACAAAATCTTTTGGTTTAGCAGGAATTAGAATTGGCTATGGAGTAGGCAGTCCACAAATTATAGAACCACTACAAAAAATCAAGATTCCTTGGAATGTAAGCAATCTAGCACAGCGTGCAGCAAGTGCAGCAATATGCTATCATCCATTTTTAGATAAAACATGTAAATTAATCAAAAAGGAGAAAAATTTCATATCCTCAAATTTAGCAAAATCGAAAAAATTTGCTTGCTATACTTCAGCAACAAACTTTCTTCTAGTCAAGACAAAAATTAAATCAAAACTTTTGCAAAAGAAACTTCTCAAACAAAAAATTCTGATTAGAGACTGTAGCACATTTCGTGGATTAAACCAGAATTACATTAGAATTGCAGTAAAAACTAGAAAAGAGAACATAAAACTGCTAAAGGCATTGGAGGTGATTTAGCATCTCAAAAACGCTAATGGTTCAGGGAACTGCATCCAGTGCAGGTAAAACAACACTTGTTACTGCACTCTGCAGAATTTTTCTGGAAAAGGGATTCTCTGTAGCACCGTTCAAGGCGCAAAACATGTCAAACTACGCCTACAAAGGAAAAGATTTTGAAATTTCTCGTGCTCAGGCAGTTCAAGCTCTCGCATCACGTATTGAAATATCACCAGATTTGAATCCAATTTTGCTAAAACCTCTAGGTGATTATAGAAGCTCCATTTTCCTAAGAGGAAAATTCTATAAAAAAATGCATGCTGATGACTATTACAGGAAGTTTGTTCAAAAAAATGGAATGAAAACAGTTTTGAGTTCGTTTCATGCTTTAGAAAAAAATCATGATTTGATTATCATTGAGGGCGCTGGTTCTCCTGCCGAGATCAATCTTACTCAATATGATATTGCAAACATGAAACTTGCCGAGAAAACAAAATCGCCCGTAATTTTAATCACGGATATTGAGAGAGGTGGATCTTTTGGAAGCATTGTTGGTACCCTGTCATTATTAGAAAAAAAATACCAAAGAATGATCAAAGGTTTTGTTTTTAACAAATTTCGTGGAGACTTGGATATTCTTAAACCTGGATTTAGAAAGCTAAAACAAAACACAGGAAAGCCAGTTTTTGGGACAATTCCACTGACCAAATTTCTGCTTCCCGAGGAGGATTCTATAACTTCAAATTCAAAGCAGCTTGCACTCAATAGTAAGAACCTAAAAAAGATCGATTCTGAAATTGAGAAGTTAAGCAAGGTTGTCAAGTCAAGTCTTAATATCAGAGCAATTGAAAAACTACTGTAATGATACTTGAAAGTGTAGTCATAGTTGCGTTTGCTCTTTTATTGGATTTTTTAGTAGGTGATCCAAAAACCAAATATCATCCAACTGCTTGGATTGGAAAACTAATAGCATCACTTGTTCCTTTTACAAAAAGCAATTCGGTAAGAAAGGAATTGATTGGTGGCATCTTGCTTGTTAGTGTAATTGTAGTAACTGTCTGCACAGTGCTTGTTGTTTTGGATATTGGAATTAGTTTACTCACTATTGATATTGTCTCATTAATTGTGTCAATAGCTGTAGGTTCAATCTTACTAAAAACAACTATTGCTATTAGAGGAATGCAAAAACATGCCTTAGCGGTAGTTGATGCGGTTGAGAAAGGGGATTTAGGTTCTGCTCGAAATCATCTCTCTATGATTGTAAAGAGAGATACCAAGAATTTAGATAAAAATCATATTTTGTCTGGCGTTTTGGAGAGTGTAAGCGAAAATACGGTTGATGGAGTTACTGGTCCATTATTTTATTATGCTATTTTTGGTCTTCCAGGCGCATTTGTTTACAGAGCAATAAACACTATAGATTCTATGGTTGGCTACAAGACAACCTTGTTCAAGAATGTGGGTTGGTTTGGAGCCAAGTGTGATACTGTACTGAACTATGCTCCATCTAGACTAACTGGATTAGTAATGATCTTAGGCGCATTAATTTTGGGCTATAATTGGAAGGAATCACTATACAT
>ENA-ORXI01003128-ORXI01003128.1-sediment-metagenome-genome-assembly--contig:-NODE-3128-length-11391-cov-5.651052_pt1 | contig 11391 bp, 11 predicted proteins | sample MGYA00237861_ERZ511468 | MGnify/ENA primary metagenome ERZ511468 (study PRJEB26299, sample SAMN06266213) | sediment metagenome | isolation source: Hudson Canyon methane seep mesocosm | place...
TCACTGATCGTATTAACATGTACCACTTCAGGTTGTAATTTTAACCACTGAGCAAAGCCATCTAAACCTTGCAAAAATATTGGTTCATTAACTCCACCCGTAACCCATGTACCAGCTCCAACGCCATATTTCACTACAAAATTAAACTTAAGGTCATCAGTACAAGAAAGATTTATAGAGTAATGAAAATCACCAATAACCATTAAAGTAGAAAATTCGATATCTCGGTTTGAATTTACCAATATCCAATTATCAATTTTTGACGGACACTTCTTATTAGCCAAAAGTACTTCTTTTAAATCTCTTGCCACCTCTATGGCATATGAATTTACTGCCACCATAGATTTGTGAGATTCTTCTGAGCTACACGAGATCAGAGAACAAAAGGAAAGAACATAGAAAAACACACGATACATATATTACTCGTTATTTGAAAACAGACGACGCATAAATCTTGTTATTAAGTGAATGAAAATCCCCTCTCACTTAATAATCAAGATGAAACAGGAAAGATACACTGAGTTTAAACAGCACCTAATGACTCAAAAATATGCCAATACTCCACACTCACCGATTTTGAATAGCTTCCCAACCCACTTTCTAATTGACCATTGTCAGGTTCGTCACCAATAGTAATATTGAATCCCATTGAATGTTCTTATTCATCTGACAATGAATAAGTGGAATATAAAGCTAATAGCTTGGATGAATCGTTATGATTAAACAGAACGATGTTCAAAAGATCAACAATCAGCCTTTGCCAGCACGCTTGCTCCACGTTATGCTGATAACAATTAAGTTAAGGAGTAGTTTATGTTAACAGCTGAAATTTGGATCACATTGATCCTTGCCGTTATTTTTGCAGGCATTATTGGTTTTGCTATTGGTCGTCGTAAAGCACCTGGTGGCCAAGATGAAATCAAAAATTTAATGCAGGAATATGAACAACAACTCAGTCAGAAAAATGAAGAGCTTGAAGCTTATCAACAAGTAGTTCATGAGCACTACGACTCTACCGCCGACTTATTCAAAAATATGGCAGGCTCGTACAAAGAACTCTTCGATCACCTATCTGTAGGTTATGAAAGACTGGGCAACCTGTCGGATAAACGTGTTTTGCCAGAACGTGCCGGCGCGCTGTTGGATGGGCCTGATGTTTATGAAAACAAAGCGAATGACTTTATGAACCCGAATATCAAGGGTGATGAAGACGCGCTAAGTCGCTAAAAAGTAAGTAACGCTTAATTTACATACTAAATCTAAAAATAAAACTTGTATTTGATTTCACTGAATAGTGAAGGAAGAAAAATTGTCCCCACAGTGTCGTTGTGACGGGGTTCTTGAACCATTGGGTTCAAGTGGTTACCTCTATAAAGCTTCGGGCTTCCCATCGAGTGGGCCTGCACTCCAACTTTATGTTGATATCCATGCAAATTGCTTATCGGCTCAAGACACACTTGTCAGTCACGAGCACCGCAGGGACGTGTTCCAATAATACGCCTAATCAACAAAATGCAATTGAATATTTTATAAATCGAGTTGACGTTCTTCTTCTAAAAAAGCGCTAACTCTATCTTTCATTTGAAAAATCCGCTTGCTCAACTCTTCGCTGTCATTACCTTCATCATTTTGCAAACTAATGAGATCATGCGCTAAATTTAGCGCTGCCATGACGGCAATGCGGTCTAAACCAACCACTTTCCCAGTGCTTCGGATTTGCTCCATATTGTTATGCAACATTTGCGCAGAAGCGATTAAAGAAGGCTGCTCTTCTTCCGGGCAGGCAATCTGATAATCCTTGCCTAGAATATTGACATTTACGGGGGAACTCATAACTCATCATCCAGTTCTTTTAAGCGGCTAACCATTGTTTCTATGCGGCTGCGCGCCATTTCAGTTTTGTCGACCAGCTGCGTGCGCTCCGTCAACCAGGCGGTCTGTTGCGATTTAAGCAACATATTTTCTTCACGGATACGACGACTCGCACGGAGCAGTTCATCGACTTGCTGTTCCAACTGTTGAATCGGGTCATTTTCCATTAATATTGAGTTCTCGGCTGTGCGAAAATAATGCTTAACTATAGACGCGCCCTGCCGAGTGGGTCAACAACTGTCATAATATGTTTTTTAAATTTAGGTCGTATCATCATGTCTCAATTATATTTTCCTTCTCTTGATGCAAGCAAAGAAAGCGGCGATGGCCCGTCTAGTGCCTCTGAGTTACAAGGCGCATTGTGCGGTTTACTATGCTTGGATTCACAAGCTAATCGCATTACTTGGTATAAAAATTTATTTGAAGATATACATCCTGATGAAGATGAAGTGCTCGATTTAACCGCCTTATTTGATCAAACTGTGCAAGCGCTGAATAGTTTAGATTTTGATTTGCAACTTGAGCTACCCGATGATGATGCGCCAATATCTTCGCGCATTGCCGCTATGTCTGATTGGTGCCAAGGGTTGATTTTTGGTTTGGGTGTTTCAGGTCTCACCGAAGAAACGGAGTTGTCCGGTGATTGCCAAGAATATATCGCCGATATTATTAAAATTGGCCAAATCAGCGCTAGTGACCTAGAAGAAGATGATGACGAAGATACTAATTTTGAAGAATTAGTTGAATATGTACGCATGGGTTTATTTTTATTGTATGGTGAATTACAGCCTGTTAATCCAGAAGACAATGATTTAACTGAACACTAATGAATAAACAAGAATTTGCCAAACGTCGGCAACGGCTTATCGAAATTATGGGCGAAGACAGCATTGCTGTTTTGCCTAATGCTGTCGTTTCAAACCGCAACCGTGACGTTGATTATATCTTTCGAAGCGACAGTAACTTTCATTACCTTAGCGGTTTTGATGAACCTGAATCTTTGATTGTAATTGTGCCTGGACGGCCACATGGTGAATACCTGATTTTTTGTCGCGAACGTAATTTAGATAAAGAAATTTGGGACGGTTATCGTGCCGGCCAAGAAGGCGCTGTTGAAAAATTTGGCGCTGATGACTCTTATCCCTTTTCTGATCTCAATGATATTTTGCCGGGGTTGTTAGAGGGCAAAGAAAAAGTCTTTTACACCATGGGCAATGTGCCTTCATTTGATCATCGTATGGTTGGTTGGCTTAATCACCTGCGAAATGCTTCACGACAAGGCATGCATTCACCAACTGAAATTGTTGAACTCGATCATGTATTAAATGAGCTGCGTTTATTCAAAAGTAGCAGTGAAATTAAAGCCATGCGAAAAGCAGCTGAAATCTCTGTGCAAGCTCATATTCGTGCAATGGAATTTACTCAAGTAGGCAAATGGGAATATCAGGTCGAAGCTGAAATTATTCATGAATTCATGAAAAATGATTGTCGCTCACCGGCTTATCCATCCATCGTCGGTGGCGGTGAAAATGGCTGCATCTTGCACTATATTGAAAATGATCACCGCCTAAAAAATAACGATCTATTATTAATTGATGCTGGTGCGGAATATGATTATTACGCTGCTGATATCACCCGAACATTTCCAATAAACGGCAAATTCACCACAGCCCAAAAAGCCTTGTATAACTTAGTGCTTGATGCCCAAAAAGCAGCTATTGCTGAAGTAAAACCAGGCAATCATTGGAATCAACCTCATGAAGCTGCTGTACGTGTTTTAACACAAGGTTTATTAGAATTAGGTTTATTAAAAGGCAAACTTGAAACCTTAATCGAAAAAGAACAATACCGTGATTTTTATATGCATCGTACTGGTCATTGGTTAGGCATGGATGTGCATGATGTAGGTGATTATAAGATTGGCGGTGAGTGGCGTTTATTAGAACCGGGCATGGTATTAACTGTCGAGCCGGGTCTCTATATTCGTGATCCAGCCAATATTGCTAAGAAGTGGCATTTTACCGGCATTCGTATCGAAGATGATGTCTTAGTCACAAAAACGGGCAATGAAGTATTAAGCCAAGGTGCACCTAAAGAAGTGGACGAAATCGAAGCATTAATGGCCGCTGCAAAACATTAATTATGACTAACAAGCCGGACTATGACTTAATCATTGTTGGCGGTGGCATGGTCGGCGCCAGTCTTGCCATTGCGTTAAAAAATAGCCCTTTACGTATTGCCATTATTGAAGCTGTTTCAGCAAAATCCGAACAGCAACCTAGCTATGATGATCGTGGCATAGCTTTATCTTATGGTTCACAACAAATCTTTGAATCACTGGGTTTATGGCAAGCCTTATCAAGTCATAGCACGGCTATAAAAAATATCCATGTATCCGATCGTGGTCACTTTGGCGTGACTCGGCTTTCAGCACAAGAAGAACAAGTACCTGCATTAGGACAAGTCATTACGGCTAGATCGATGGGATTAGTACTGAATCAAGCAATCGAAGCCCAACAAAATTTAGATATCTATAGCCCGATATCCGTCTTATCGCTACAACAATTTGATGACCATGTTGAACTGGAACTTAATGATCAGCGAAAACTCAGCAGTAAATTAATTGTTGCTGCAGATGGTGGTCAATCAACAATTCGTAAGCTATTACAATTAGGTGCTCTAGAGCGTGATTATCAACAAACGGCCGTGACCGCCAATATTACGCCTGAGCGTGCACATCAACACTGGGCTTATGAACGATTTACTGATTCAGGGCCGATTGCGTTATTACCAATGTCCGACAATCGTTGTAGTTTAGTTTGGACAGTCAAGTCAGGTGATGCCGCCGCCCTACTCGCGTTGTCTGAACAAGATTTTTTAACACAATTACAAGATCGTTTTGGTTATCGTCTTGGCAAATTAATTCAGGTTGGCCAACGCAATAGTTATCCTTTGCGATTAGTTCAAGCAGATCAGCCCGTACAGCACCGTGTAGTGTTAATTGGAAACGCAGCCCATAGTCTGCACCCCATTGCTGGCCAGGGGTTTAACCTAGGACTAAGAGATGTTGCAGTTTTAGCAGATCTTGTAGCGTCAGCTGAAAATGATTGTGGCGATGCTCATGTTTTATTTGACTACAAACAATGGCGCTTAGATGACCAAGATGACGTTATTGCTGCCACCAATAATTTGGTCACATTGTTTAGTAATAACAATCCATTATTAGGCCACTTACGCGGTGCTAGTTTGAGTTTGATGGAATCACTGCCACCGTTAAAACATTGGTTAGCGGCAAAAAGTATGGGCTTGGGCCGTAAACAACCACGACTAGGTCGAGGTATCTCTTTATGAGCCAACATTATGACGTAATCATTGTAGGTGGCGGCATGGTTGGCAATACCTTAGCCGCAGCCTTAAGCGAGCAACAATCACTAAATATTGCCTTGATCGAAGCACGAGAAGTGAATCCTTTATTAGACACAGATAAACCCGATCTACGCGTTAGTGCATTAACTCAAGCGAGTGAAACCTTACTCAAAAACTTAGCTATTTGGCCATTGTTAAAACATAATAGAATCAGCCCATTTAGCCAAATGAAAGTATGGGAAACCCAATCAAGTTTGTTGCATTTTGACAGTGCAGAGATCGGCGAAAAGCTATTGGGTAATATTGTTGAAAACCGTAATCTACAGCTGGCGAGTTTGCAGCATTGTCAGCAACAGGACAACATAGATTATTTGTGCCCTGCCAAGCCCATTTCTTTTACCAATAATGAATTAGAGCTAGAAGATGGTCGCAAATTAACCGCAGATTTAATTGTTGGTGCTGACGGTGCACAATCTCTTTTACGTGATTGGAAAGACATCCAAGTTCGCGGCTGGGACTATCATCAATCTGCGGTGGTATGCACTGTCACTACCGAAAAGTCACATCAAAAAACTGCATGGCAGCGATTTTTACCTGAAGGGCCATTAGCCTTTTTGCCATTAAAAGATGAACACCAGTGCTCTATCGTTTGGTCAAATTCAACTGAAGAAGCAGAACTCATCAGTAAGCTTGATGACGATAAGTTTAAAGAAATTCTTGAAAAAGCGTTTCAGCACAATTTAGGCGATATTATTGATGTGAGTAAACGAGCAAGCTTTCCGTTAAAGCTACGTCATGCTGACCATTACATTGAACCCGGTTTTGCTTTAGTGGGTGATGCTGCCCACACCATTCATCCTTTAGCCGGCCAAGGAGTTAATATCGGTTTATTAGATGCCGCAACCCTGGCAGAAATTGTTATCTCTGCTCATCAAAAAGGTCGAAACATTGGCAGCTTGCACACTTTAAAGAAATACCAACGTCGTAGAAAAGGTGACAATTTAGCAATGCAACTCACCATGGATGCCTTTAAACGTGTCTTTGGTTCAGATCTCGAACCGATACGTTGGGCAAGACGATTTGGACTGAAAACCGTTAATCAAAGTAGTTTGTTAAAAAATTTATTTATGCACCAAGCTTCTGGTCATCGTTTCGCTAATCCGGATTTAACGGAACAAAAATTTTAAGATCGACTATTAAAAATAACGGCAATAAGGCATATTCTTAAACTAACTTCTTAAACTTTTATTGAGGTGTAGAAAATGTTGCGTTTTATCAGTCGACATATTTTCACAGGATTAATCACCATCCTGCCGGTGATCTTCACCTTATATTTATTTTATTGGTTTATTGTTTCAACCGAATCCTTCCTCGGCGATATGATTCGCTTACTGCTTCCCAATGCTCAATATTGGCCTGGAATGGGATTTTTGGCTGGCTTATCTTTAGTGTTTTTTATTGGTTTGTTAATGCATGTTTATGTAGTGCAACGGCTGTTTTCCAAAGCCGAACAGTTGCTTTATCACACACCATTAATTAAAACGATTTATCGTGCTTTTCGTGACTTTTTCCATTTTTTCTCAGCTTCAAAAAACAATGACTTTGAACAAGTAGTTGCTGTTAAATTAGATAATGGCATGCAGCTTGTTGGTTTTATTACCCAACAACATAGCGAACAACTACCACAGGGTTTAAATGTTGAAGGCTCAGTTTTAGTCTACCTGCCCTTAAGTTATATGATCGGCGGATATACGATATTGGTGCCTCAACGCAATATCACGCCGCTGGATATGTCGATGGAAGAAGCGATGCGATTCACATTAACTGCAGGCATTGCCGGAGATAATGTGAAATAAGCTACAAATATTGACCCGTTTGAAACCAGATTTTTGTAACAATTAAAAACGTGATGAGTCTCCATTTATTACATTAAATACTTAAATTAAATCGGTGGTGAAAAACAGATGGTTTTATCAAAATTGAACACACTTAAATTTCAAATTGGTATACCGCTGTTATTTCTTTTTTTCATATTGGCGTGCTCACTGGGTTACACCATTTATTCACTTAAACTTCGCCAACATGATTATTTAATCTTAAATCACATCGGCCAGTTGCAAGTCATTGCCAATAACCTCACTGAACAATCTCGTCATTACGTCAAACAAGCTCCCGATAGTTACGATAAATATGAGCGAGATCTTGAAACCTATTGGCAAACACTGCAAAAACAAACCAGACGTTTTAGCGCTATTCTCACTGAATTAAATTCACGTGAATTAAGTGTCGGTGTCACAGGCCACGAAGAAACTATCTATTGCAACTTTGATGATCACTCGCAAAATCAACTGACCAAATCATTAAAATACTGGATCTTATTCAATAATGAATTAGAACAAAAATTAGGCAATGATTTAGACAACCCAAAACTGACTTGGGGAGCTGAATTTATTGTTGAGCATGGTGATGAGTTAGCCGTATCCACCCAATCATTAGCCATGGCATTCCAAAGAATGATGGAAGGGAAATTGAATAAAATACGTCTCTTTCAATGGCTCACTGTTGCCGTTGGTTTACTTTCTTTATTTCTAGTATTTTTTGTTATTCAACGTCGAGTGCTCCATCCACTCAATGCCACTGTGAATGGTTTTAAAAAAATCGCCCAAGGCAATTTTAATCACCAAGTCCCGGTATTAGCTCAAAATGAACTTGGTCAAATGGCCATCGCTTTAAACCATTTACTCGCTCGATTAAACAGTATTTTCAAATTGACCGACCGTATCAATCAAGGAAAAAAGCTAGATGAAATGCTGGCTTTTATCCACGAGGAATTCCAACCTTTTGTGCCGTTAAATTGGGTCGGCGTGTTTTTTACCTCTGCTGATGGCAAACGGATGGTATTAGAACGAAGTTATTGTGATTCGTCAGCGACGCTTAAAGATGGCGATGCTTTTACAATTCAAGGAAGTAAATTTGAAAACGTATTAGATAATAACTTACCGATTGCTGTTGATTTTAACGATATTGAACACACTGAAATTGATGAGCAATTTGTTCTCGGCGGCTTAGATTCCGCTTTATTCCTGCCTCTTAATATTAGCCATAACCATCCCGTTGTGATGGTGTTTGCTAGTGCTCAACAACATTATTCAGCTGAACATATCGAGTTTTTAAACAATATTGCTGCCACGGTCTCCCATGTTTTAGAGAAAACAGTGGTAGTCGAAAACTTAGTTTCTGCTGCCATCAGTGGTTTAGCAAAACTTGCTGAAAGTCGTGATCCTGAAACAGGAGACCACTTAACCCGCATGGCATTATATTCTGCCGTTATTGCTGAAGAATTAGCTCTCAAGGGAGCGTATACTGAACTCATCACACCGCAATATATACGTGATGTTTATAACTTCGCACCGATGCACGATATAGGCAAAGTCGGCATTAGTGACGATATTCTACTTAAACCCGGCCCCCTTGATGCTAAAGAACGTCAAGAAATGGAACGTCACCCAACCATCGGAGGTGAAGTACTTCAAAAAGCCGAACAACAAATGCAAGCAATGGGTCATAGTATTTTTACTATTGGCATCGAAATTGCTGAATGTCACCATGAGAAGTTCGATGGTAGCGGTTATCCCAAGCAGTTAAAACAGACCGAGATTCCTCTATCAGCTCGCATTGTGGCCGTCGCTGATGTCTTTGATGCTTTGACATCAAAGCGTCCGTATAAAGACGCATGGCCAGTTGAAAAAGCACTGACATTATTACAAGAAGAGTCAGGAAAACATTTTGATCCGGAAGTTATTGCCGCTATGTTAAGTGCGTTACCGGCAATTACAGAAATTTATAACAGACTGAAGCATGTTTAATTAAGGCTGCATACTATGAATTCAAAAATATCCCGTAAAATTCTATTTGGTTACGTAGCTGGTCTTTTAATATTTTTAGTCTTCGCTGGTCTCACGTTATTTAATGGCCAACGTATTAATACCGTCACCCAATCCTTGGCAGAAAATAAGTTACCCGGTCTTGTTGCCATCGCCGATCTAAAAAATAATATTCAAAGCCAAAAGATTGTCTTATACGAGCTTTACGCAACGGCAGACAGTGCTAGCTTTAAAAAGCAATATAAACAAGAAACAGAATTAATGAGCACACTAATAGAAATGGTGAGCACACTACCTGAATATCAATCTTATCAAGAGCAAATTACTACTTCATTAGCAAAACAAGAAAAAAATGCTAAGAGCTTTGTATCTGTCATGACAAGACAAGAAGTCGATTGGGATTATGCCCGAGATACCTTAGCTAAATTCAGTCGCTCGGCTGAAAGTACATCTGATTTACTTAATACACTTTCTACAGAAGCTGAACAAGCCACTTTAATGGAAGCAACAGCTTCCCAAAGGCTCATCAGCCAGTTAATCACTGTCAGCATCGTCATCACAATACTGGCCTTAATTGGTATCTATTTTATGGTGGTTTACACCAGCAAAACAATTATTACCCCACTGGCAACAATCAGCACCCGACTAAAGGCCTTAACGGCTAGTCGTGATATCAGTCAGCGTTTAAAAGTCGAAACAGATGATGAAATAGGGGATATTGCTAGGGAAATTAATGGCTTGCTGCAAGAATTCCAAGGTTTAACAAAAACACTGGATGAAACGGCTAATAATTTAGGTCTGACAGTGGAAACGCTTACTTCTGTTTCTGAACAAACACGAGGTAGTATTGAACTACAAAATCAACAATTAAGTTCTGCAGATATCCTAAGCAATCAAATTTCAGATCAAGTCACCACCATCACTATAAAAGCAGAATTAGCTTCAGAAGAAGCAAATAGTTCCGCTCAAATTTCTTCTGAAGGTTTAGATGTTGTTACCAATAACAGGAAAGCCATAGATTCCTTAGCACGTGAAGTAGAAGCCAGTGCTGAAGTTATTGCCAAACTAGGTAAGGACTCAGAACGCGTTATCAGCGTATTAGACATCATTAAAGGCATTGCTGAACAAACCAACTTATTAGCGCTTAATGCGGCCATTGAGGCAGCACGTGCTGGTGAAGCGGGCCGAGGTTTTGCGGTTGTAGCAGATGAAGTACGACAATTATCTCAAAGCACCAGTAATGCGACCGCTGATATTAATGATATTATGAACAATTTACGAACCGTTGTGAGCAACGCCAATAAGTTAATGACCCAAGCTCGTGAACAAGCTGATTCTAGTGTTGCAGTGGCCATCGAGGCGGAAGAAAAATTACAATCGATTCAAGATACTAGTCAGAAAATTTTAGCTGCAAATAGCGAAATTGATACTATCGCCCATACCCATCAAGGGCAAGTGAATGAAATCAAGGTGCATATGGAAGATGTACAAATTCACTCAGGTACAACAACCAATAACATTACCGCTTTAAAACAAGCCTCTGATGAATTAGGTGTTTTGGCAGAAAACCTACGCGAGCAAATCAGTTCTATTAAATATTAAACTGCCCTAGCGGACTCTACTTAATCTGGTGCAAACTGACTTTGAGGCCACAACCCAAAGCGGACATTGATTAACTTGTTAAACGTTAGGAAATACATCTCCCACTAAATATGAAAAAAACCACCTGAAAACTGCCCAACTTTGTATGCTGATACAGATATTCTAAGCACATACACCAAGCTTAGCGGTGCAACGTATTGCATAGCACTGTTGCCGAACTAATCACCCACCCTAATGTCCCAAAGCCTAGACATTTATAATTACTAGGCAACAACAAATGACCCAACAATCATCACATAGTCGCTCAACCATTATGAAATGGGCTGGCCTCCTGATTTTATTAGGCTTTATCTTGCTTCTCGATAAAAACTCACTCCATGCAGAGGTAAAAGACACATCACAAAAATCAGTATCAGAGTCAGCTGCTGTGATTGAGGAAGCCCCTTCAGCCATTGATCAAGCTGAACTAGCAGATTATATTATCGATCTCTATGGAGAACCTCCAACTATTCCCAAGGAACCACACAGTAAAGAGCTAGTGCAGGCTGTTGAAATCATTTTTGGTGGCGATCTACGCTCGTTTATTTGGGGAGATGAACAGACCAGCGCACTGATGACAATAACTGAATCTGGCGACCCCCGCTTCGCATGGTTACTCAGCGACTTT
>ENA-ORXI01003129-ORXI01003129.1-sediment-metagenome-genome-assembly--contig:-NODE-3129-length-11388-cov-5.579790_pt1 | contig 11388 bp, 8 predicted proteins | sample MGYA00237861_ERZ511468 | MGnify/ENA primary metagenome ERZ511468 (study PRJEB26299, sample SAMN06266213) | sediment metagenome | isolation source: Hudson Canyon methane seep mesocosm | place: USA:Hudson...
GGCCAGAAACAGAAATGGTATCTGTTACGGATGCTAAGTCCTGATTCGACGGTCTGTATGACAAAAAGTAACGCCCCCGAGTTTGACGGCTGGGAATGGGTAAGTTACTGGTATCCACTAGGACAAGTAGTGGCTTTTAAAAAAGAAGTTTATCGGCGGGCAATGAAGGAATTAGCCCCCAAGCTATTTAAACGAAATTTAAAATAATAAGACAGGGTGAGTAAATGCTAAGAGTTTGTTTATGCTAAGTGTGTTGCGAAGCATAGTGCAGGAAGTTAATGCCGCCAGAGACCTTCAGGCTGCACTGAACATTATTGTGTCTCGGGTTCAGGCGGCAATGGACACGGATGTATGCTCTGTTTACTTATTTGACTCAACTACTAATCGCTATCTTCTTATGGCGACTGAAGGCCTTAACCAAGATGCTGTAGGCAAAGTGAGCCTTGGTCACTCAGAGGGGCTTGTTGGTTTGGTTGGCGTGAGAGAAGAGCCGATTAACCTTGAAGATGCGCCATCTCACCCTCGTTATCGTTATTTTCCTGAAACGGGTGAAGAGCGTTATCACTCCTTTTTGGGTGTGCCCATTATTCACCACCGAAATGTGCTGGGTGTTATTGTTGTTCAGCAGCAGAGTAGTGGTCGGTTTTTTGATGAAGGTGAAGAAGCCTTTTTAGTGACGGTATCAGCACAGTTAGCCGCTATTATTGCTCATAGCGAGGCTACGGGTGCAATGGGTGGCCTGAGCTTAAGTGGTGAGGCAACTAAAGATATTAACTTTAAGGGCGTTGCCGGAGCTCCGGGTGTAGCGATTGGTAATAGTGTTGTTATTTTCCCTCCTGCCGACCTGGATGCGGTGCCTGATAAAAGCACTGAAGATACTGATACTGAAATACAGTGTTTTAAAAAAGCAGTTGCCGGTGTAAAAAAAGATATACAAAGTGTTGGTGAGAAACTTGCAACTCAGCTTCGTCCTGAAGAACAAGCTTTATTTGATGTTTATTTAGGTATTCTTGATGATAATGCCCTGGTTGGAGAGGTTGTTAGCCGTATAGAAAAAGGCAACTGGGCGCAGGGTGCCCTGCGGGATGTGATTAAAGAATACGCCGGTCACTTTGAAATGATGGGCGATGCTTATCTTCGTGAGCGGGCAGTAGATATTAAAGACCTTGGTCGTCGGGTACTGGCTTATTTGCAGGAGTCTGACCAAGGGGAGCGAGAGTACCCTGATAATACGATTCTTGTTAGTGAAGAGCTGACACCAACCATGCTGGGTGAGATTCCTCGTGAGAAATTGATTGGTTTGGTTTCTGTGCGTGGTTCGGGTAATTCACATGTTGCTATTTTAGCGCGTGCGATGGGTTTGCCAACGGTTATGGGGTTGGTCGATATCCCTGTTTCTCGTTTAGATAGCCGTGAATTAATTGTTGATGGCTATAACGGTCAGATTCACGCTTCTCCTTCTTCGGAATTGCGAACGGTTTACCGCAATATTGTTGAAGAAGAAAAAGAGCTGGTTAAAGGGCTAGAGTCCCTTAAAAACGAGCCCTGCACCACAAAAGACGGGCATAGAATATCTGTTTGGGTCAATACAGGGCTAATGACAGATGTTGTACGATCTCTCAGTCACGGTGCTGAAGGCGTTGGCTTGTACCGGACTGAAGTCCCTTTTATGATCAATGAACGTTTTCCTAGCGAGCAAGAGCAGCGAGATTGCTACCGGGAGCAGTTAGAAGCCTTTGCCCCTAATATGGTAACGATGCGAACCTTAGATATTGGCGGTGACAAATCTTTATCGTATTTTCCTATCAATGAAGAAAACCCCTTTCTGGGATGGCGCGGCATAAGGGTGACACTAGATCACCCTGAAATATTTCTTGTTCAAGTCCGGGCTATGCTTAAGGCCAGTGAAGGTCTTGATAACCTTCGAATTATGCTACCAATGATTTGTAATGTGTCTGAAGTAGAAGAAGCGCTTCACCTGATATATCGTGTTTATCATGAAGTAAGAGAAGAGGGCGTTAATGTAACCATGCCTCAGGTGGGCGTGATGATTGAAGTGCCTGGAGCTGTTTACCAGATAAAAGAATTAGCTGAGCGGGTTGATTTCTTATCGGTAGGCTCTAATGACTTGACTCAATATCTTTTAGCGGTTGATAGAAACAACCCTCGTGTTGCAGGGCTTTATCACTCATTCCATCCTGCTGTTTTGCAGGCCTTAGCTAAAATAGCAAGGGACGCCAAAAAGGCGGGTACGCAACTTAGTATTTGTGGTGAATTGGCTGGCGACCCTGCTGGTGCGGTATTGCTCATGGCAATGGGATATGAAGCCTTATCGATGAATGCTTCGAACTTACCAAGAGTTAAGTCGGTTATTCGAAATATTGATTTAGTATGGGCAAAGCAGTTGCTTGATAAGGTGCTTTGTCTTGATTCTCCTCATGTTGTAAAAAGTACTCTGGATCTGGCTTTGCAAGAAGCTGGCTTTGGCCGTTACATGCGACCTGGGCGGGTTGTAGGGGGCGTTGCATAAGGTTTGGTACAAATTGTTTAGTGTGAATATTCTAATTTCACTTGTTACTGTAAGGGACAAACACAAAGGATGAGTGACTGTCAGGGAACGAGCTACAGCATAAGTCTTTGAATTAGTATTTGTTGTTACGAGTTGTTTTAAGTTAATGCGGGAGCGTGAATGGCGGCTAATAAGTCAAGCAAATCGATAAAACCAAAAATAGGACTTGCCCTTGGTGGTGGAGGCCCTCTGGGTGGTATCTATGAAATTGGCGCTCTTCGTGCCCTGGATGAATCATTAGAAGGTTTAGATCTAAATGACCTTCATGTCTATGTTGGTGTAAGTTCAGGTGCTTTTGTTGCAGCAAATTTAGCAAACCAAATGACATCAGCACAAATGTGCCGAATTTTTGTTAAAAATGAAGCTGAAGTACACCCGTTCCATCCTGAATTCTTTTATCGCCCAGCCATTCGTGAATATTTGAAAAGAGCCTTGTCTGTACCTGGTTTATTGGTTGAAGCGTGTGCTCGATTTGTAAATAACCCACACGACCAGAATTTTCTGGAAGCCATGACTATATTAGCTCAAGCGCTTCCTGCCGGGATATTTGATAATGAGGGTTTGCATGAATATTTGCACCGTTCTTACAGTATGCTGGGAAGGACTAATGATTTCAGGCAACTGAGCCGACGTTTGTATCTGGTGGCTGCTGATATTGAAAGTGGTGAGTCGGTGAGGTTCGGAGCGCCTGGTTTTGATCATGTGCCTATTTCCCGAGCAGTACAGGCAAGTGTTGCTTCGCCAGGTTTATACTGTCCGGTAGAAATTGATGGTCGCTATTATATGGATGGCACCTTGCGGAAGGGGATGCACGCCTCTGTAGCGCTTGAAGACGGTGCTGATCTGGTTTTGGCAATCAACCCTGTTGTGCCTATTGATGTAAGCGCAGCGGTGAAAGCGGGCACAATGAAGCCTGGCTCTCTAACAAACTCAGGAATGCCTAATATTCTTGCTCAAACTCACCGCACGATGGTGTATTCACGCATGCGTTCAGGTATGGCGATGTATGAGCGGGAGTATCCTAATGCTGAAATTCTTATGTTTGAGCCGACCCGTGATGATGCAAAATTGTTTTTCTCAAATGTGTTTAGCTTTCAGGCAAGAAGAATGGTTTGTGAGCATGCTTACCAGATGACTCGAAAAGACTTGAGGAATCGGGCTGATGAGTTAGAAGCAAAACTGAAGCCGTTTGGAGTTACTTTAAGAAGAGATATTCTTGACGATGACCAGCGCACTATCAGTACCAGCTTGTATGGTGAAATGTTACCTCTCTACGTTGCGAAAGATAGAGCAACTGAGAGTGGGTTTCTTAGCCGAAAGTTGAGTGGTGGTCTGGAAAATGTAGCAGATCTACTACAGAGCGCGAAGCATATTTTATAGCCTTTTTTAGGCTTATCTACTAGCACTTGCTGCGTCTAATTGCAGCAAGTAGTCTTTCCAATATTTTTTCTGATTACTGCATAAATCATATAGATACTCCCAGGTATAAAGCCCTGAATCATGCCCGTCATTGTAGGTGATTTTTAGTGCGTAATTACCTGCCGCTTCAAGGTTGGTAATAATGACATCTTTCTTACCAGTTTGAAGTACCGGCTTACCATGACCACGAACTTCAGCTGATGGGGAAAGTACGCGCAAGAATTCGTAACTCAGTGGATATTTCTCATCATCTGAATAGCTAAGTTCGAGACACCGAGACTGGGTTTGTAGTTTTATTTGAGTGGGGCGGGGTGCTGACATGGGTTTTTCCGGCTGGGCTGGATGGATCCCCGCTTTCGCGAGGATGACAGAAGAGGTTTAGGTTATTGATCAAAGAATAAAGCGACTTAAATCTTCATCTTCAGATAACTCGTTCAATTGCTCATTTACATAGTCAGCCGTAATTTCACGGCTGTCAGTAATTGAGTCTCCCGCACCAAACGAAATAGTCTCTAGCAGTCTCTCTAGTACGGTATGCAGTCTTCTTGCACCAATGTTTTCAGTGTTTTCATTAACCTTCCATGCAATTTCAGCAATTCGGGTAAGCGCTTCGTCACTAAATTTAAGAGCAACACCTTCTGTTGCCATTAATGCTTCATATTGCTCTGTTAGCGAAGCGTCAGGCTCTACCAGAATACGTTTAAAGTCTTCTGGAGAGAGTGCCTTCAGTTCAACTCTGATGGGCAGACGGCCTTGAAGCTCTGGAATAAGGTCTGATGGCTTTGATAAATGAAATGCGCCTGAAGCTATAAACAGAATGTGGTCTGTTTTGATCATGCCGTACTTCGTGCTAATGGTGCAGCCTTCAATTAAAGGAAGTAAATCACGCTGAACGCCTTCTCTTGAAACGTCGGTTCCTGAGCTTTCTCCACGTTTTGCAACTTTGTCGATTTCATCTATAAATACGATGCCATTCTGCTCAACGATGTGAAGTGCATCTTGTTTGATTTTATCTTCGTTAACGAATCTGGCCGCTTCTTCTTCTTTAATCTTTTTGAAAGCATCAGCGACTTTCATTCTTTTGGTTTTCTTTTTGTCTCCAGACATATTGGAGAACATGCTTTGTAGCTGGCTGGTCATTTCTTCCATGCCAGGAGGCGCCATAATTTCAACGCCGACAGGTGTGGCTTTTACATCGATTTCAATTTCTTTATCATCAAGATCGCCTTCCCTTAGTTTCTTTCGGAAAACTTGTCGGGTTGATGATTCTGGCTGCTCACCTTCGCTTTCATCCGTTCCACGTGCAGGAGGAAGAAGGGCATCAAGAATTCGATCTTCAGCTGCGTCCATTGCTTTGTGAGAAACCTGTTCCATTTCTTTTTCACGAAGCATTTTCATGGCCATATCCATCAGGTCACGAATAATAGATTCTACATCGCGGCCTACATAGCCCACTTCGGTAAACTTGGTTGCTTCTACTTTAATAAATGGGGCGTCAGCCAGTTTTGCCAGTCTTCTGGCAATTTCAGTTTTACCTACGCCCGTTGGGCCAATCATTAAGATGTTTTTAGGTGTTATTTCTTCTCGCATGCTTTCGCTGAGTTGCATGCGTCTCCAGCGGTTCCGTAAAGCAATAGCAACAGCGCGCTTGGCTTCATCTTGACCAATTATATGATTATCTAATTCGTGAACTATTTCTCTGGGGGTCATTGCAGGCATTGTTCGTTACCGATTGTTATGATTTTTAAGAGGTGCATTTACACATTGAATTCAGTGATTACATTTAAGAATCGTTGTTAGTTAATTCTTCAATCGTGCGGTTATGATTGGTGTATATGCAAATATCCGCAGCAATATCCAAACCCTTTTCTACAATTTCACGCGCGCTTAATTGGGTGTTTTCTAATAATGCAGTTGCTGATGCCTGAGCGTAAGGGCCTCCAGAGCCGATGGCAATAAGGTTGTTCTCAGGTTCAATAACATCACCATTACCGGTGATAACTAATGAGGTTTCTTTATCTGCCACAGCAAGCAATGCTTCAAGTTTTCGTAAGGCTCTGTCTGTACGCCAGTCTTTAGCTAGTTCAACGGCTGCTCTGACTAAGTGTCCTTGGTGTTTCTCAAGCTGAGCTTCAAAGCGTTCAAAAAGGGTGAATGCATCTGCTGTGCCGCCTGCAAAGCCTGCTATCACTTTACCGTGGTAAAGGCGCCTTACTTTTCGTGCATTGCCTTTCATGATGGTGTTGCCCAGAGAAACTTGTCCGTCTCCTCCAAGGCAAACTTCTCCGTCGCGACGTACTGATAAGATGGTGGTCATCCAAAACTCCAAATTGAGTAATTTTTTACTTAATGAGGAGATATATGGAGTCTTCAAATACAAAATCAAGGGGGGGCGCCTATACCGGCGTTCTGTCATCCTCGCGAAGGCGGGGATCCATTCATTTTAGGTCGTTTGGATCTATGGATTCCCGCCTTCGCGGGAATGACAGTGTTTTTTTGAGGGAGTGTTAACTAGAAAGCTATCGCTTACTCTGCCGTACCAGTGGCTGAAGGTTAATGGTAACGAGCTTATCCATAGCACCATTCATTTTACTTCGAGAATAAAATGGGCCTACCTGCACGCGATACCAAGTGCTGCCTTTGTTGTTTGTTTTCTCTATTTTTCCTTTCAAACCCTGAAAACCAATAGTCGCACGTTGCCTTTCTGCATCTTTAAGGCTTCTGAATGAGCCTGTTTGCAGTATATATTGGTATTTAGTGGCTTTTCCTTTTTCTGTATATTTGTATTCATCCACTTTTGGGGGAATAACTTCACTTTTAGGAAGGATGTCATAGAAGTTAAAGCGTTCTTTGATTTTTGGGGCTGGTTCTGTTTTTTTCTGGACCTTGGTTTGCGTGGTTGAGGTCGGCTCAGTGAGTGGTGACTTTGACGGCGGTACTTTATTGAGGAAGTACAAACCTGCAATAAAAGCGGCGGCAATAACGATGCTTGCAAAAATAACCAGAGGTTTCATTTTTGATTGTGGCTCGGGTGTTTTTTTACTGACGTGTTTCGGTGCCTGTTTTTTTGGTTTGCCAGGGGAGGGGCGCTCGCTTGAGCGCTTCCCTGGTGTTTTTTTTGCACTAGAGCGTGTACTACTAGAACGTGTGCTACTAGACCGAGTAGTGCTGGGTTTGGCAAAGTCTTGCGTCATGGTTTTGCTTACATCTCTTCTGGTGCGCTAACACCTAAAAGTTTCAAACCATTGGCAATAACTTGTCTAACAGCCATTCCTAATGTGATACGTGCATTACGCAGACCTTCATCTTCTACAATCATTTTGTGAGAATTGTAATAAGAGTGAAAGTCTGCCGCTAGTTCCTTGAGGTAATGAGTTAAAACATGCGGCTCAAGGTTAATAGCACAATTGGTTAGTACCTCTGGATACTTTGCTATTTTAGTCGCAATGTCGCGCTCACTTTCCAGACTGAGCTTTTCAATATTAGCTAAGCCGTTTTCTTTATCCCAGTTCATGCTCTGTTCGGCTAGCTTCCTCAATACACTGCAAATTCGGGCATGAGCGTATTGAATGTAGTAAACAGGGTTGTCTTTGCTTTCAGATTTCGCCAGTTCAAGGTCAAAATCCATATGTTGCTCAGCTTTTCGTGTTACATAGAAAAAACGGGCTGCATCATTGCCTACTTCTTTTCTTAGCTCTCTCAGTGTGACAAATGAACCGCTACGAGTAGACATTTGAACGCGCTCTGAGCCACGGTAAAGAATGGCGAATTGCACTAGCTTAACGGTAAGTTGGTCTGGGTTAAGGCCTAATGCTTGTAATGCGGCTTTAACTCTGGCGATATAGCCGTGGTGATCGGCTCCCCAGATATTAATAACCTGAGTGAAGCCTCGCTCAAATTTATTTTTATGGTAAGCAATGTCAGATGCAAAATAGGTTGTTTCCCCATTGTCACGCTTAACTACGCGGTCTTTGTCATCACCGAACTCGGTTGAGCGAAACCAAAGGGCTCCTTCTTTTTCGTACAGGTGCCCTGAGTCTTGGAGCTGTTGAATGACGTCATCAATGCTGTCTGATAATGAGCGTTCAGAGAACCAGTTTTGATAGTTAACACCAAAGCCACCAAGGTCGTCTTTTATGTCGCCAGCGATGCCATCAAGCCCGGAGTCAAATACAGTGCGATAGTTGCTTTCGCCGATTAAAGATTTGCAGCGTGCGATGAGTGCATCAATATGAACTTCTTTATCACCGCCTGCGGGTTCATCGTCAGGAATGTTATCGAATACTACTTCAGCTGAGTGCTTAAACTGGTCTTGGTACTTATCGCTCAGTTCACGGGCGATATCAAAAACGTAGTCGCCCTTATAACCGTTGCAAGGGAAGGTGAATTGCTCGCCTTGTAACTCTAAGTATCTTAGCCACACACTAGTAGCTAAAATATTCATTTGTCGGCCAGCGTCGTTCACATAGTACTCTCGCTGAACATCAAAGCCTGCGGCGGATAAAAGATCTGCAACGCTCGCACCATAGGCTGCACCACGACCATGACCTACATGAAGTGGGCCAGTTGGGTTCGCAGAAACAAATTCAACCTGAACTTTTTGGCCTTTTCCTGCATCGCTGCGGCCGTACTGTTCGCCGCTGCTCAAAATTTCAGGAATAACTGCAAAGCTACTGGCAGAGCTGACAAAAAAGTTGATAAAGCCTGGCCCTGCTATTTCTGTCTTTTCAATTCCTTTTCCATCGGCAGCGGACAGTTCTTTGATGATATCGCAGAGACGAACCGCCAATTGACGAGGCTGCTTGCCTGCAGGTTTAGCAAGTACTAATGCAATATTACTTGCAAAATCACCGTGACTTTTGTCGCGCGTGTTATCCACCGATATTTTGGGTGAAATGTCTGCGGGAAGTTCGTTTGACTCTTTTAAGGTATCAATTGCGGATTGAATTAATCCTGCGATATAGTCTTTCATTTCTATTAGAATCTGCCATTCAGAACGGAAAATAAGGAACCGGCTATTATGGCTGAATCTGCTAGCTGAAACAATTATCGTTTGATTAAATCTGCAGGTTTAATTTACTTCAGAAGGGTCAACATCAATCATCCAGCGCGTTTTGCCCCATTTATTTTCGTTAAGCCAAATACAGAGTTGCTGTGTGAGTCGCTGAAGTGCACTGCGACTTTCTGCAATAAACAGCAAATGCGCTCTGTGTACGCCTGCTTTTCTGCTCATTGCGGCAGGAATAGGGCCGAGTACTTCTATTGGGTGGGAGGTGCTGCTTTGGAAGTGGGGTGCTATTCTTTTTGCTTGCTCAAGTAAGTGAGTGGCGTTATTTAGGTAGGGATTCTCTGCTTTTAATAGTGTCATATAGGCAAAGGGGGGAAGGCAGGCTTCTTTTCTTTCTTCAAGCAGGTTTTCGGCTATTTGCTGGTAGTTTCCTTTAGCAATTAATTGAAGGATAGGGTGATCGCCATGGCAGGTTTGAATGATGACTTGCCCTTGTTTGCTCCCTCTTCCTGATCGTCCTGCTACTTGTATTAATAGTTGGGCTGTTTTCTCTAAGGCTCGGAAATCTGCGCTAAACAGGCCTCCATCGGCATCTACAACGGCAACTAAGGTGACGTTGGCGAAATTATGTCCTTTTGCCAGCATTTGAGTGCCTACCAAAATGCAGGGAAGCCCCTTATTTACTTCGTCTACCAGGTTTTTCATGGCATTTTTTTTACGAGTGCTGTCGCGGTCAACCCGAATAATGGGGGTGTCAGGGAAAATAGATTCGAGTACTTCTTCGGCTTTTTCTGTGCCTGTACCTAATGTTTTAAGGTTGACGCTTTGGCAGCTTGGGCAACTTTTTGGGATGGCGTTGCGAGAATCACAATGGTGGCAGCGAAGGTGTGCAGGGTGTTTATGCAGTGTCATTCTTGAATCGCAGTGTTGGCAGTCTGCCAGCCAGCCACAATCTTCACACATAATTGCCGGGGCAAAACCTCGGCGGTTCAGGTAGATAATGACTTGTTGCTTGTTATTCAGGTGGTGCTTAATGCTTTCAATTAAGGGGCGTGACAGGCCTCCTTCAAGAGGGCGGCTTTTAATATCTAGTAATTCAATGTCTGGGAATGTAGCTCCGCCAGCTCTTGATTGCAGACTTATTTTCTTATATTTACCACAAAGTGCATTATTTATTGATTCAAGAGAGGGGGTTGCAGAGCCCAAAATAACCGGACATTTCTCTTTGTGGCCTCTAGCAACTGCAAGGTCTCTGGCGGAGTAGCGAAAGCCTTCTTGTTGCTTGAATGAGGTGTCGTGTTCTTCATCAACAATAATGCAGCCTAGTTTTTTCATGGGGGTGAAGATTGCTGAGCGTGTGCCAATGATAATTTTTGCCGCGCCTTGTCTTGCCAGTTCCCAGTTTGTGAGTCGCTCATTTTGGCTGAGTCCTGAATGAATTGTGCCTATCGGGCAATTAAAATGATTCTGGAATCTGGTCAGGGTCTGGGGGGTTAGGCTGATCTCTGGCACTAAAATAAGGGCTTGCTGGCCATTTTGGAGTACTTTATCAACTAAATGCATATAAACTTCGGTTTTGCCGCTGCCTGTTACGCCTTGCAGTAAAAAGCTTTGATAACGACCGAGGTCTTTACTTATTGTGTCGACCGCTGCCGTTTGTTGGTCTGATAAGGGCCAGTGCTGCTGATTTATATTGTATTCGGTGGCGGCGGCAGTGAGTGCATCTAGTTCTTCTTCATTAATCAGTCGTTTTTCTTTTAAGGCTTTAAGGTGGGTGGATGTATAGCCTAGTAATCTAATGGTCGACTCCAAAAGACCTTCTGTGGAGTCGGATAAAATCTGATAAAGAGCGCTCTGTTTTTTTGCATTGGTTTTAATGAGAAGTTCGGCTTTTTCAGCCCTCTCTTTATTTATCGACCAGCGATATGTACTCGCAATGCTAATTTCATTACCTTGTCTAAGTGCTGTCGGGAGGATGGAAAATAAGACTTCACCAATAGGATGGCAGTAGTATTGTGCCGCCCATTTTGCTATGGACATAATTGAGGAAGGAATAATCGGTTGATCGTCAATGAGTCGTGTGACGGGTTTGAGCTTTGCTATGGGGAAATCACTTTCTGACTTAATCTCTAATATAATGCCCGTTAATGTTCTACGACCAAATGAAACCATAACCCGCTGGCCCGGCTGAATGTCATCGCCTTTGTAGTTGGCTGGGTAAATATAATCAAAAGCTCGATACAGAGGCGTAGGCAGTGCAATACTGAGTATTTTCTGTGGGTTGGCTGCGTTACTTGAGCTTGACACTTTATGATTACCTTGAAGTAAAAATGATTAAATCTTGCTAATTGTTCTTTTTTTGGTAAGATGCGCGGTCTGATTTTGGCTTTAT
>ENA-ORXI01003131-ORXI01003131.1-sediment-metagenome-genome-assembly--contig:-NODE-3131-length-11385-cov-5.565264_pt1 | contig 11385 bp, 8 predicted proteins | sample MGYA00237861_ERZ511468 | MGnify/ENA primary metagenome ERZ511468 (study PRJEB26299, sample SAMN06266213) | sediment metagenome | isolation source: Hudson Canyon methane seep mesocosm | place: USA:Hudson...
TCTGTTCCATTTGCGACTGAAACACAGTGTCTCACGCCATTATATTCAGCAAACTCATTTTCAAAACTAGAGACTTCCGTGCCAAGCACATACCAATGACTATCTAGTACTCGCATTACTGGTGAAGAAAGGTCAATGCCTGCATTGGCTGATGTGGTTGAAAACATTAATACTTTATTCATTTCACGCTCCTAAACTAAAATCACATACTTATTGATAGTTAAACTGACTATCTCTAACTAAATAGAGATCATGATTTCTAGACACTAATTGTAATACAAGAAGTAAACCTACACCGGTGCTAAAATCCCACTTTTGTTAAAACGAGCATGCCAAGAATTTTCGATCCGAAATTTTTGCACATCAAATTTTTCGAAGTGAAAGGTAGCTACATTTTCGATCTGATTTTTTAAATCAGAATTGTTGTCGACAAGGAAAACACCATCCAAATCACCTCTTAGTGCCATCTCGCCAAAATGAGAGGAAATTATGGGTAATCCTAGTGCTCGATACTCATAATATTTTATTGGGTCAACCGATGCCGTAAGTTCAGTACACTTAAAAGGAATTAAGCCAATTGAGAATTCTTGCATAGCCTGAATTGCTATTGCATGGTCACATGCAGGTAATAACTCTATATTTGTTGGCATGGCTTCCTTGGGTAAAACATAAACAGGACCAATCAATCGAATAGTTACTGATGGATTAGTTCTGGCTATAGAAAAAACTAAAGCCCAATCAAACCAATGACCTATGGTACCGACATAACCAAGGACTAGCTTACCTCCTTGTTTACTCGCATTAACAACTGGGGGGAGTAAATTAGCGGCGCAAGCATTTAGTACTAGTGTCAATTTAGACTGATGAATAGCAAATCGTTCAGCTAACATTGTCGACGAAACGAATAACTGAGATACTTTACTCGCAACTTTACGCTCCCTTCTAGCCATTGCCTGCTTAGATATACCCCCATAAAATGCTGGAAAATCATCCATTGCATCGTAAAGTGAAAAAACCTTAGGGTTTTTTTCAAGTACTTGCAATGCTAACTCAGACGGCTTAGCTATACAAAGTAAACATTCATCTTTTTCAATAAAATCATTTACTTTTTGTTGTGTATCATTCCAGAGTAAACGATTAATGTATCCAGATCCTAACAATGGTTCAATCGGTAATGATTTGGGGTTGAGAACAGTTAACCACTCTGGAACATCCTTGCTGCTTGACTTTATTTCTGAAACCAACCTTGTTTTTTTTACTCGTCGAAAATCATTAAGTTCAGGTAATCGCGTTGGATAAGGGTCAATCCAAAGTATCTCCTCCTCTCCTCGAGAATGAAACCACTCTACAAATTCATGAGAACGCTGAGAAAAGCTATTCCAAGGAAGGGGAGAGAAATAAACAAGTCGCATTAAGAAAAATACTCACGTAATGCTTTTACGATCCGCTCAGCTCCACGCCCATCTCCATAAGGCGATATGCCTCTGGCCATAGCCTGATAAGCTTTTTTATCATCGAGTAAATGTTGTGCTTCTTTTATAATTCGTTCGTAATTAGACCCCACTAATTTAACAACACCTTGCTCAACTGCTTCTGGTCGTTCAGTTTCATCTCGCAATACTAATACTGGCTTTCCAAGAGCAGGAGCTTCTTCTTGTACGCCACCTGAATCACTGATAATCAGATAAGCTAGCTTCATTGCGGCAACAAAGGGCGCATAATCTAACGGTTCACATAAAATAATATTCGAATGATTTCCTAATATTTCATACGCAATATCTTTTACATTTGGATTAGGGTGTACAGGGTAAAGAAATTGAACCTCTGGATTATTGAGTGCTAATGTATGTAATGCTTGGCAAATATCACGGAAAGGCTTGCCAAAATTTTCTCGTCGATGTGAGGTAATTAAAATCAAGCGTTTCTTGGTATCAAGATCAATACCAAGATGAATATCCTTATCTGCCGTCATCAGCAACGCATCAATCACGGTATTTCCAGTAACGATTATATCCTCATCTGCAACCCCTTCTTGTAGCAAGTTTTTGCGCGAGCTTTCTGTAGGAGAAAAATGCCAGCGAGCTAGTCGCCCAGTAATAACTCGATTAGCTTCTTCTGGAAAGGGATTGTTGATATCCCATGTACGTAAGCCTGCTTCCACATGTCCAATAGGGATACGATGATAAAAGCAGGCGAGAGTTACCGCCATTACTGTAGTAGTATCTCCTTGCACCAATACAACATCAGGTTTTTCAGCTAAAAGAACTTTATCCATCTCAATTAACAATTTTGCCGTTAATGTAGATAATGATTGGTTTGGAACCATAACATCTAAATCAATATCAGGTTTTATATTAAAAAAGCCTAAGACTTGGTCAAGCATTTGCCGATGCTGAGCCGTTGCAAGCACTTGTACTTTTGCCCAGCCTTCATCCTTTAGCGCTAAAATTACTGGTGCCATCTTTATAGCTTCAGGTCGCGTACCAACTACGCACATAATATGTTTTTTCACTTAACTTCCCTTTTTAAATTTTAGAGCAGCTAGATACTTGAGTTTTATTAGACCATTACAGTCTAGTCCGTATCTAATAAATTATACTGCTTTGTGCGCGAATAAATACAGATATATATATACAAAGAGTGACAAACAAAGCCCCGCTAGCAATATAAGTAAACTTGCGGAGACGATTAAAACAATCCCAATAGCCATCAAAAAAAACAGCCGTCACCACAAGAAAATAACACACTATTGGCAGGGTAAACCTAAGCTCAAGAGCTGAAACCAAATTTACCGCCCCCCAACAGATAAGAATCAAGAAAGGCAGAAATCTAAATCCAAGCATTGGTAACCGTTTAACAAGAAGATGAACAAAAATCCCACTTAAGCCCACCCATAAAACCGTGAAAGAAAGAATAGAGGGCAACCACATAAAGTAGGGTTTCACAGTAGGATACGGAGATAAAAAATCATAATCGAAGGCACCAATAAACTTCACCAGTACAAGCCTTAACCCATCAATAGGGTTGTTAGCGTACCAAATTAGGCCCGACTGGGATGCGCTAACATCAACAAAAGCATTAGCTGGGTAGTAATTCTGGGGAGCCCCTCCGCCCATCCAGGTGCCATACTTTATATTTTCAATGCCCCATACAATTTGCATGTCTCCTAGCGAGATAGCTGGGAAAATTGTAAATAGTCCAAACTGACTGAAATTCATCGTAACCTGTATCATTAACGGTATTGTACCCATGACAATAGCCACTATTACACCACTTAAACTGGCAGCCTTATGATACAAAACATAACTAATAGTGACCACGTAAGGCCCTACCAGCCAAACCGCTGCAGGCCTCACAATTATCGCAAAACTAATTAGCAATATAACGAGCAAGATAGAGCCAATTGAGACCCGCCCCTTATCTCTAAACGACAACATCTGATATCCTAGCATCCCATAAAATAACAGGCATAAGCTGGTATAGAGCGAATCAGTTAAGGCGAGACCAAAATACGGAGCGACATAAATATTACAGCAACACAACAGGAACACACTGATAGTTAATCGTTTTGAGTACTTGCTCGCCAAAAAACATATCAATAAAATCGCAGAAAAATACACTGCTGTCTGGACCAGCAGCATCAAGAATGAACGGGGAATATTAATAAAGTCTGCAATCGCAAAAACAAATGAAAGAAACCACGGATAACCGAAGGTGCGCCCCGCTTCCTTGTAAGTTAAAATATCGCCACTGTTATATATGTTTGCTAGATTTATATATTGGACCACATCACAGCAAGGCGGGTATTTTATGTGCATATAAAAAAAATAAAGACTAAGCCCTAGCAACACTGTCAGGCCGGCATATAATACGTTTTTCGGCATCTCAATTTCATTAAATTTCATGACAGTATTCTTAAACATTGCTTTTCCGACAAAAGTGTCGCCTAAAGTTGGTGTCATCCCGCATCTCCCACATTAATTTCTACACATGAAATAGAATTCATTTTTGATTGCTCACTGATAATTTCTTTATTCTTATTCCTACCAGTAATCATTCCTGGATAATATGAAGATTTTTTTTCCACAAAAACATACCATTTTGCGTTTAAATTCAGTACCTTTTCTAAGTAGATTCCATCATGCATATACCATGGTGAAAAAGAATTTGCACCTATAATACATACATCATCTGCCTCATTTATCTTCTCTTTTTTTGACTGCAACAATTCGAAAACTTTAGAATTTGACAAACCTATACTGTCATACCAAGCGGCAATACTCTTTCGACCTGGATAGTCGATAATTATAAATGTGCTAATTATGCTCAAGAAAACAGTGATGGAAATAAATTTATTTAGCACTAACGAACTGCTGGCGGTTGCCTTCATTAGCTCTGTGACAGCTATATACCCTGATGCTATGATCATAGGCAACCAAAGAAATTCGTAATAAGCATTAACATGATTAGGTAGTACTGAGTACGGCGCAATGATACTCAAAATTGCAACGGAAAAATAAGCGGTTACTGGAACTTTTTTATTATATATCGTTAGCCCAACCGCGGTTAACAATACAAAAACGAATAAACTGGATACAATCACGCCATGATCTGCTATGGCGGGGTGACCGGCTCCACTTAAATAGAGCCATACTGTGTTAAATACGCTAGAAAGCGATATATTTATATAGTAAGCAGATCCCGCACTACTTTCACCTAAAAAACTTGAAGCTGCTATAAATTTTGCATTAATGATTAGTAGTGCACAAACTCCGAGACCCGCAAGCCCCCAAGCTAAAAGTGTTTTTCTATTTGTTAGTAAAAAGGCATAGGTAAGAGAAACAGCATAAAACAGCACAAAATCCTCTTTTGCCAAAGCAGATAATACCAGCAAAACTAAAGAAACATATATATATCCTTGCTTAGGTAACCTCACTTCACGAAAAAGGAAATAGACGGAGGACATACCAAAGCATCCAGATAGAAGGTGTGTCACCATCCCTGTGTACCGTGCATACTCTACAATGACTGGTAATGAAAGCGTCCCTGCTGCAAATAAAAATAATGTAATCCAATAGTAAGTCGGATAATATAATTCACAGGTCAGTTTCCATACAAAAAATACAAATGTAACAGTTAATAAACGGACACACCAAATTAAAAGTTCTGGATTTATTTGAGTAAGAACATGAATCAGCATCGTAGACAGCGGTCGATTCCAAGACCAAGACCAATCTACGCTGCCGGCAGCATAGTTCGTATAGTCATCGTGATGAACTGGAATCGAAGATGGGAGAAGATCTGATACCGAGAAATAAGCAGATATGTAGAAAATAACTCCAAAAGTAACAAGCGCCACTAAATCTGATTTCCAGTTAGTAGTATTCATAGGTAAAGGTTTATTGCTAAAATTTCGTCTATTATTTTGCATGTCAATCTCGAGTCCTATGCTCATGAGGAGTCCATTCTCCCCACTTTTTCTCATAAATCACCTTATTATCATCAAATAATTTTTGTCTTTCTTTTTGTTTGAGCTTGTTAAACGACGCAGAGAGATGATGATGTATAAATACATCCTCAGCACATACGGTACGAAGCTTTATTTGTTCAATTCGTCGACAGTAATCATCATCTTCAAAAAACCCTCGACCGAAGTTTTCATCTAACAATCCTACCTGTTCAAACACTTTTCGGGGCAACATAACGCAGAAGAATGCTGCCGTCCTAATAGGAAAATGTTTCCCCATGTGGCTAGTGGTGTAATGCATAGCAAGTGGAAGCATATCTTCAATATTGCTGTATTCAATATTAATTTTTGCCTCATTACCTATGTTATTGGTCACGCAACCAATTAAGCCAATCGAACTATCGGCTTGTAAGTGCCTTAACATTGTCAATAGCCAGCCTGGTGTAACAACGGTATCATTATTAAGCATAACTAAGTAGTCGCCCGTTGCGGCTTTCAAACCTACATTATTACCTGCAGAAAAACCTAGATTTTTCTCATTAAGCAGCAATTTAACCTGTGGATGCTTCTCCTGAAATGCCGTTAGGTATTCAGGGCTGCCATCAGTAGAAGCATTATCTACTACAATAATTTCTATATTTGGATAATCACTCCACCGCAAAATACTGTCTAAACAGGCTTTAGTTAGCTCCAGGTTGTTATAAGTCAGAACAATGACACTGATTTTAGGCAGGGGTATATTCAGAATCGCTTGTTCCAAAACCTCTATTCTATGATCCCAAGTTTGCTCACGAGCAAACTCTTTACGTAACTGAATAGCTAATTCATCGTCAGGCAGAGAAATAATATCCGAGACACGGCGCACAAATTCATCTTGAGTACTCGCTCGGCTAACTAAATCACCAAATTGTGCAATTTCAGGTAAATCAACACAAACAACCGGTTTACCGGCAGCTAAATATTCATAAACCTTAACAGGGTTAGTTGCTAGTGTTAGCGGGATAACTTGAAAGGGTAGCAAACATACATCGAAGGCATGTAAATAGTAAGGCAATTGCTGGTAAGGGATTTCGCCAGTAAATTGCACATTAGGTAGCCTCTTAAGCGTTTTTTGTGCATTTATTGTATCGTTGCCAATTAATAGTATGAGGGCATCTGGCTGGGCGATAGCAATTGCTTTAATAAGGTCAAGGTCGAACCATTCTGCTATGGCTCCAAAATAGCCAATAATTTTTCGATTTTTAGCATCTGTATATTTATGCTTTGGTAATGCGGAAAAATGTTCATATTCACCTGCATTACGAACCACCATTACATTATTGTTATAACCCTGAGTTAATTCTTGTAACCAGGCTGAGGTAACAATAACGAGATCAGCTTCACGTAGCATATCCTTTTCAATATCAATCAGCTTTTCTGGAACGTTGCCGAAGCCTTCATGGTGATCCATGCAGTCATAAATACGAATCGTATTAGCTATATGTTTTGCCAGAGGATACCAGTAGGCATGCTGAATGACTGACACACTTGATACCGCCGCAAAATCAAGGATTAATTTGGCTAGACTTCTTTGAATCATGCCGAGTGCTTCTATAGTCGGCGGAGCAAAATAAATTGCTGGTGCGCTGCTGACATGTAATTTAATTTGGTATAAATTAAGTTGAGGGTCAAGTTGTTCTATTTCATATCCTGGAGTAGTGTCATCAACAAAATGATTGCTAAAAAAGAATACGCGGTGCCCTGCTTTGGCAAAACTACTCGCAAAATGCTGTGGTCGCTGAACTCTGAAATGCCAATCAATTACAGAAAAAATAAATATATCTCGTTTATTTGGCAATCCAACGTCGGCTAAATTAGCCAACTCTGTAGGAATATTATTTATAAATTGAGCAAAGGTTAGTGTTACGTCCTCTGTATTTCTAAGTGAGTGCAATAAACGACTAACTTTCTGCTTAATTTTTTGTTTATTGGATGGATTAATGGGAAGTTTTTGGTAAATAGATTTTGCGATTCCAATCCCGTGTTTTTTTATCCCATACCGAACGGGAGCCTTATTTATATTATAAGCCCAATCTGATGGACGTGTTATACTTGGGCGATCTATTGATAAGCGAGCATATGATACAAGGTGTCTCTTAAATGGATCTAACGCACCTTTAAAATCACCACGTAAAACTCTGCCAGTCCAGCGTAAAGGTTTTGTTATTTTCCATGAGGTTGATTCATACAGTGCCCTTAGCATGTTTCCTTGCTCCACAATTGTATTTCCTTGCTCCACAATTGTATTTCCTTGCTCCACAATTGTATTTCCTTGCTCCACAATTGTATTTCCTTGCTCAAATACATTCTTTTCCAATACAGAAACTAGCTTAGTTTGCAATATTTCTGGCTGCATTAACCTATCTATTACTTTAAATGGCACTGTTAATCCTTTAAGTTCATTTCCCCATTTTTTAATTTGGTCTTGCAACTCGGTATTACCTAGCTTGATTTTATCGGCGGATAAATCGGTCAATATAGAATATACATTTCTTACTATAGCTGGGCATGCATCATCTAAGTCTAAACTCTGGAAATCAAAAGAGGTATGACGAAGATCATGAGTAATAAATTCAGTGACATATAAGTTTAGCTCTTCTGGATTAACTTCTAAATTCAGTCCGAGAGCAATTCTTCTTAGTTCTCGCTCTGGCGCATCAACTAACTTATCGTAATCAGAAACGACTGCTGTATTGTGTGCAGACACTCGCAAGCTCACAAGGACATAACTTAACCATAGTAAGTAACAATAATCATGAGATAACCCGTCTCTTTTAACTAATGACTGAACAACACTTAACGGGTGGCGCACTGCTAATATATATTTAGCATCTAGTTTACAATAACTAAAGACCTCTTGCCAAAAAGGCAATAACTTTGCTGTTCTAGGATCTTTAAATCCAAATAGCGGAGCTTCCTTAGTTTTTTCTTTTAAAAGATTAGCAGCACGCTTAATAAATCCTTTTTCACGCAATATATCTATATCACTCGGCTCTACAAGTTTTAACTGATTCCAGTCATTGTCTAGAGTAGTGAGAATTTCAATATTTAAAGCGTTAATATCAACATCTTCCCAAAAACCTTTTGCATTAACATCAGCCATAGGCGGTAAGTGTTGATTGCCTAAATCAACACCCATGACTTGTAGTCCACGCGTTACAGCACTTGTTCCACTACGGTGCATACCTAAAATGACTATTAGCTTTTTATTATTTCTTTTCACCTTAATTTCACTCTATCCTAAATTTTATTTTATATAACATCAGGAAAGCAATTAAAATCTATAATTCCTGTCGATAAATTTTTTGGCCTTGCTAGGACTCTAAATATAACGAAGTCACTTACTCTATGTAGGTATGTTTCACCATCTTTTACCTCACCCAAAACCCCCGCATTCATGTAATACAATCCTGGATTAAGTGAACATAAAAACTGAAATTGTACGGGTATTGTTGCACCTTGTTTAATAACGGCTATGCTATCTGAAGCTGAAACAGCTGTAACCCCCCCCCCTAACTCAAGCCCTGAACTCGTTTTAATTAACATACCCATCTTTACATTCTTAGCTTCTTTTGAGAAGTATACTGTGTAGGTATAATAATAACTTCTTCCACTCACTAAATGATTAACTTGCTCCCCTTGCAACGTTAGTATTGCAGGGGAGGATATATGCGCACCATGAGATTCGTATTCAATTGTACTTGTGGGCTTTAAGTTTGGGTCAAAGGTTTCTTTTATTTCTGTATCCATTTCTGGATGAGTAGCAGCTAATTCAGTTGAATCATTTTTTGAAGTTTCAAGGCTATTTTCTAATTCACTCCACTTCGTATTACGAATTTTATCTCGAATAATTACTTGCTTTTCTTCTGGCGCATAAAGTAACTTTTGATACAGTCCTACAATTTTTTTGGGCTCACCTACGGCCAATTTTCCCCCTGAGTCAATCAATATTGCACGATCACATAATTCAACAATTTGTCCGCCTGAATGTGAAACAAACAGTATCGTAGCGCCATTTTTTTTAATCGCTTCAATACGAGAGAAACATTTTCTTTGGAATAGCTCATCACCGACAGAAAGGGCTTCGTCTACAATTAATATTTCCGGGTCTACATTAATTGCAACCGCAAATGCTAGCCTAACCATCATTCCACTGGAATAATTTTTAATAGGTTGCTCTATAAATTCACCAATTTCTGCAAATTCAACAATGCTATCAAATCTTGTATCTATTTCATCTGTACTTAAACCCAAAATTGTAGCATTCATGTATACATTTTCACGCCCCGTAGCTTCTGGGTTAAACCCTGCACCTAATTCCAGTAACGCAGCAATTCGTCCATTGACATCGAGTACGCCTTTTGTTGGAGTCAGTACGCCACAGATAAGTTGTAATAACGTCGACTTTCCTGAGCCATTACGTCCAATTATCCCAACAGTTTCACCTTTTTTTACCTCAAAGCTTATGTTATTTACTGCATAAAAATCATGGTGATATGACTTTCTGAAGGGGTTAAGGGCTTCTTTCAGCCTATCTTGTGGCTTGTCGTATAAGCGGTAAACTTTAGTGACGCTTTCTACCTTAATTGCAATACTACCTGTCATTACAATACATCCGCAAAATGAGGCCTTAATTTTTTAAAGGTTAGCCCACCTAGTATAAATATTAATGCTGTTATTAGCCAAAAGTAGAGGGTCATATTCATATCTTCCCAAAACCACTGATGATAAATCATGCTGTTTCTGTACCCTTCTATGATATAAACAATAGGGTTTAATTTTATTAGCCAGATATACCGTTCTGGCACCATTTTCATCGCCCAAAAAATAGGCGTTAACCAAAATCCAAACTGAATAATCATTACAACAAATTGCCCCATGTCTTTAAAAAATACGACAACGGATGATGTCAGCCACGACAACCCTAGCAAAAGTATAGTGGTTGCAAGTAAGTAATAGGGTATTTGTAACCAGTATAGCTCTGGTGAGTAGCCATAATATATAAACATGGAGAACATAAATAAGATAAAAAAGGTGTGTATCACTAAAGCACTCATTAATGAGACTATTGGCAATAAGCTGACTCTGAAAACTACTTTTTTGACTAAGAAGCTATTGCTTACAATACTATTTGTACCAATAGATAGCCCTTCAGCAAAAAAGAACCAAGGAAACATTCCTGCAATTAACCACAAAATAAAAGGAAAATCATCAACAGGCTGCGCTTTAAATCCTACTTGAAAAACAAACCAGAATATTAGAATAGTGATTGTAGGCTGTATAAAAGCCCACGCGATGCCGAGTATATTTCCAAGGTATCGCTGTTTGAAATCATTCTTAGTCAATGACCATAGCAATACTCTATTTTGAAATATTGCTTTTAAAAAGTTGAACAATCCACGCTCCTAATCTATTTATTTTTTATCTTGGGTTCTTTATATTCTACGCCATAAGAAAATAGAATACTTTATTTAACGGACATATCCGTTAACTTTAGCACTCACCTTTTATTTTGGCCACATCGGCCGTTACTTCATCTAGCTTTAAATTCAAATTATTTTATATGATTTTACTGAGTTTTATAACCCCCCAAACTATCAAGACACTTATTTCAGATTCCTTATTTACTCTCGTTAAGCTGCTTCTCTTGACGGTGCATTCAATAAAATACTTTCTTTGTACACAGCCATCGGTTTTTTATAGTCGAGTGTTTCATGGAATCGCTTGTGATTATAGAATTCAATATAATTGTTAACGTCATCGTTTAATTCTGCTGCATTCATTTAGGTAAATACACTCACATTTTGCACTACGCCAGAATAGCTCGATACAGATATTATCGGTTGCTCGACCTTTCCCATCCATAGAGATAGTAATCC
>ENA-ORXI01003132-ORXI01003132.1-sediment-metagenome-genome-assembly--contig:-NODE-3132-length-11381-cov-7.918347_pt1 | contig 11381 bp, 10 predicted proteins | sample MGYA00237861_ERZ511468 | MGnify/ENA primary metagenome ERZ511468 (study PRJEB26299, sample SAMN06266213) | sediment metagenome | isolation source: Hudson Canyon methane seep mesocosm | place...
ATCAGCTTGCTTAACATCAGCAAAACTTTTCCAACTATTACGAATAGGTGTAAGCACTATTGAGTTACCTTGTTTACGAATTTCAACTTTATTAATTCCCTTAAACTCTAAGTCTTTTGGTAATCTAACAGCTTGGTTTTGACCATTTTTAAATAAGCTTGCAGTAATCATCATGGTTCCAATTAATTAAGGAATAAAGTTATGGTGATGCTCTACAAAACAAATGTCAAACATATGTGTATAGTGGGGCTAAGAAAGTGTACTTTATAATTTGTGAGAAGAGGGCTGCTAAGCAAACTCGATATTTCCAGTGGGTGAAAGCCTCACTCAGGCATAGTAGGCTAACCCGATAGTAATTGTTACTTTGATCTCAAAGACATGTTATTTCTAAGGGGGAAACGAATAGCCTTGTGGAGGTGATAAATTATTGCGAAGTAAAGTATAAATAATGTACTTTGGTGCTAATCAGACTTAACTCCCCCTCTTTATTACAAAAAATTATGACTCAATCAAACCAACAGGTCGATGCCATAACCGATCGACTTCAATTACCTTTTTTATATGATGTAGCCAAGATGCAAGCAGAAGTAGAGGCATTAAATTTTTCCGATTTTATTTACTATGATGCAATACCGCTTACAGGGCCTGCTCATTTTATTGACCCTTCCTTATCAGCGCCTCCACCTGTTGATGACTTTGCAGATGGATCTTGGACGAATTGGTTAGAGACACCTGTACTCAAAAAATGTCCTTATATTACCAGTATCGTAGAGTACTTTCGTTTACATACAAAAGTAACCTTAGTGCGATTGCTTCGCCTTGCTCCTGATAGTGTTGTACGGGAACATGCTGACCCAACCTTGGGGCTACATATTACGAAATCCGTCATTCGACTAACGGTTCCAATAGTAACAAATGAGGCTGTGACATTTTTTTTAAATGGAACTCCAGTTCCAATGAGAATGGGTGAATGTTGGTATCTTCGCTTAACTGATCCACATAGTATCACCAACAAAAGCGACACAGAGCGAATTAATTTGACGATTGATGTTATCCCAAATGAATGGTTACGATCAATCATTACTAATGAGGTTTAACACGGAGGGGTCTTCACGAAGCAATGCTGTTGATTTATTAAACCCAGACCGAGTGGAAAAGACGGGCTAAAAATATTTAGGCGAAAACTATCTTGAAAAAAACCGAACTAAAGCCTTGCACTAAAGTGCATAGTTTTGACTAACGATTTGAGACAATAAAGGTAGTCTGCTGTTAATCAGCGTGGAATTTTTTCCAATTTTTGTGTGAAAACAACGGTCACCTTTGCAGTAAATAATTTTAATTGGCCGTTTTATACAGTATTCGTAAGTGGTTGATAAGCGATGAAACTGGTAAATGTTGAACGCTGATTAACAGAAACTGGACGCGATGAAGCTAAACTGGTGAAAAAGAAGGAGATGACGTGGAAATAAAGGACATCACTTTTTCATAGACTGTAGTGAAAACGAGCAATAAATGAAAGATCTAGAGCTGAGTTCTGATGTTTTCTCAAATTGAGCGCGGAGAAAGTAAACGCGGATGACTGCCACGGAATTTAATAAAAAGAAGAAGAGCAAAGATACCGGAAGAAACGGAACTTTACTTTTTTTGTTATAACGAGCAAAATCAACTCATCTAAATTCTTCTAATGCAAAGTTTATCTTGCTAAAAATAGGTCAGCGTCTTGCATAGTCTTGATGCTGAACACAACAAGTTCTTTTAATGGATATGCCTTCAAGACTCAACACTTACGTTCGAAAAGTTTCAGGGACTCAAAAGATGGAAAAACTGAGAAGAGTGACAATGACACTTCTTGATTCTCAAAGATCAGCCAATTCACTTCGGCCGGAAGTTCTAGAGATGACAACAATACTTGTCGATTCGCAGACTGTTAGGCCCTCATCGCAGGAGGACATTTCGGGAGGCGAAACTCGAACGACAAATGGGTTGGCTTTATCTTCTACAATGGCTGGAATGTGCGTTGACGACTTCGTGCGAACAATCACATTCATTCGTGGTACACATGCTGCAATTGTTGATGTTCGGAAACGGTTTCCCGGTCGTCCGGCGCGAGTCCTTTACGTCGGGTGTGGACCCTATGCTACTTTGGCTGTTCCCCTTATGGCAATTTTTTCTTCTACTGAGGCGATCTTTACTTGCCTTGACATACATTCAGAATCGATTGCGTCCGCCAAATCTATTATCGATACACTTGGCTTTTCCGAATCCGCGGCGAGATTCGAAACATTGGATGCAGGTTCATATCGCGTATGCCCTGATCAGACTCCTGATGTTATCCTTATGGAAATCATGCAGGCCTGCCTGGAAACGGAGCCACAAGTGGCCATCACTCGTCATTTGCTGCCGCAGGCTCCAGAAGCAATTCTGATACCAGAAGAAGTGCAGGTTGACCTAGAGTTGGTGGACCCAGCTAGCGAATTTAATTTTGATGATTTGGAAAGGAATGAAGAAGTACAACGAGACCGTATTCCTGTCGCATCAGTATTCGTCGTAAATCGAGAAACGGTAAATTTGTGGAAGAATAATCATAGTAACCGTTTGCCTGGGTCATCCATACGAATTCCTGATTCCATGGAGCAATGGTTCCAGCTGATGCTTTTTACTAAAATTCGCATTTATAAGAACCACTGCCTCAAAGATTACGACTCAGGCTTGACATGCCCAAGAATCCTCTCAATAGAAGGATTACTCAATGCTGGTGATGCAATTCAATTTCATTATGAACTAGGAAGGCAGCCTCGGCTAAAAGGTGAAGTGTGTGCCTAATTGAAGGCAGCATATCCAAGTACTTCAGCAGACTGGAAGATGCGCGGCGGTGCTGACGCGATAACTTCTGTATGCCAGCCGATGAGTTCAACGTTAAGACAGTATTTTTAAAGGTGATTGACACGGTGCAAGCAGCTCCCAATAGAATAAAATGTATGGAAATTAATTGGTCACCGGGCCGGGTAAGGGGATACTACAAAGAGAGTTAAAAATAAGATTGAATAAATAATGTGTTGTTGAAAGAGGTATAGATAGCTGAAAAAAATAAAATTTCAGGCTCAAAGTAGAAGGCAATCTGTTAGAGGTAAAGAGAAGCCCCATCAATTGGGTTGCAATTGATGGGAGAAATTACTTTGTAGAATTACAAAAATTGATTATAAAAAGTTTACTGAAATATCTTAGTATAAAAGTCAATATAGTTATGGTGTCAACACCTGGATAAATAACCTTAGCTGTCAACATAATGCATCACCATAGAACCTCCCGAAAAAGTGTTTCATGCTTCGCTTGTTTGTTACTTGTTGTTTTAATTGTCTTTTATTAAGGTATTTGCATGGTTAAATTGGTAATTTGTTTCATTAATTGGCTGAAACTGCATCATTTTGTAAATAATCAAGTATGTTTTGAGAAAAGTGAAATGCCGTGTGTATTCAACAAACAGGTAAAGAGCAAACAAAAATGAAACAAAGCATGATATTGTGGTTGGGTTGCTGATAAATAAGGTGGAATTTGACTGGGATATCCATGCAGAAACACACATTTCCTCCACTATCCTTTTGCCAAATAGTTAATTTAACTTAATTGCTTACTTTTAATCATGATTCATAACCTTAAACTACCACTTGTTTTTGATGTCGACCTTATGCAACAAGACCTTAAACAACTCGAATCTGAATTGTGGATAGATCACTTTGTTAAACAAAACTATGAAGGTCATTGGAGCGTGATACCTTTACGTAGTTCAGCAACAGCAGAACATCCAGTAATGATGATTTATTCTGATCCAACATGTACAGAATATATCGACACCCCTTTTCTGGAAAAGTTATCTTACTTCTCTAAAATTCTAAAATCCTTTCAATGCCCTCTTAAAGCAGTTCGTCTAATGAAACTATCGGCAGGCTCTACAATTAAGGAACATTCGGATTTAGACTTAGATATTGATTCTGGAACAATACGCCTACATATTCCGGTTCAAACAAACCTGGGTGTAAACTTTCTCTTAAATGGTACCAAAATATTACTCAAAGAAGGTGAATGCTGGTATCTTCGCTTAAGTGACCCACATTCTGTTGAGAACAGAGGAAAATACGACAGAGTTCATCTGGTCATTGATGCAAAAGTTAATAAATGGTTGGCCGAATTGTTGATTGAGCAATAATACATATTTATGCTTAACTAAATATTTTAGTCAGGTCGGTTCTTTTCTGTACATATCAGCAAATAACGGCCTAAAATTGCAACGGGCATAGCAAATTATTCCTTATATTTTTTAAATAAGAAAAAACAATCATTTTAGTTATATTGTAAAGTTTGCATTAACCATTTATTCGATACATTTCCCAACTATTTAGTTCATAAAAGAGAAGATACAGAAACCTGACAAAAAACAGGTTCACTAATAGTTATTTACTACTAATAAGGTGATAGATAGAAAAATAAATACTTAACCTCTTAATATTCATATTCGTTCTGTCGATTCAATACCATTTAAATTGCTCTAATAGAGAGTATATGTAAACCGATGAGTACGCTATAATCTGCGGTAAATATATCAGTTAACCTTAGGCAAGCAGATAATATGAAAGATTTAAACACAGCAACCTTTGAAGATTTCCAGGCCTGTCTCGGTCAAATATTTATCGTAACCCCAGAACAGTCAGAAGCACTCAGTCTTGAGCTCATCCAAGTTAAGCCAATTGGTAAAGTCGATCCTCAAGCAGATGCTCGACAGCCTTTCTCATTGCTGTTTCGAGGCCCGATAGAAAACATGCTTTCACAACGCTTATACCAAATTGAAAGTGCGACCTTTGGGGCACATAGCTTGTTTCTTGTTCCTATGGGGCCAGACGAGAATGGCCAATTGTATGATGCTTCATTCAACTAACAAGCTTATTTCGTCAGGGAATAGTCTTGGTGGTTCTTGCAGAAGATGGTAGCCACTCCATGCGTTTGTAGATACCTTGCTCACCTGTTTCAAAGAACCCCAGGCGTAGGTATAGATGAATAGCAGGGTTTCCCTGTTGCACATGTAGTGTTACGTCTTTCTGTATACGAGTTGCCTCATCAAGCAAGTCCTGAATTAATGCCTGACCGATGCCACGGTTACGCTGTTCAGGTAGCAGAGATATATCGACCAGATGAATTGCCCCGTCTGTCTGAGCAGTATATATATTCCCGATGACATTACCTTCAGCCACGATTACATCGAAGCGGGCATCCACATAATTTTTCTGATACTGATCCAACTGGGTATTAAACTGAAAATGCATAAACGCATCCTGTTGCTGTTGCTCCCAACCAGTAATTCCCAGCATTAAATCGATGCGAGAGTCGAGGAATACTTGGTAGAGCAGCTCACTGTCATTTTTAGTGGCGGTGCGTAGCACCACACCTTGATATGACGAGGATCGCAAAGCAGCTAACATATTCTTTTCCTGATGATCAAAATCAAACAGGAAAAACCTCAACCGACCTTCCTTGGCCTAAATAAATAACCTTTAGTTCCTCGACGGAAAAACTCCCTGTATTGCGATAATAAAGTTCATGCCCAGAAACGGCTGGACATTAGTGTGACTCTGCCCCCCACCTTCATTTTGTATCTCAGTCTGGACAGCATCTGAGTTCATTGTTCCAGTCGCTGGGCCAGTATGGTATGTGCCCGACGATACGCCTGCATCATCAGCCCAGAAGTTGCCAGCTGCATCATTCGAATTACCAGCAGGTGTCACAGCGTTAGCAGTTGAAGTAGCCACGTGATTGTGCGCAGGAATCTGGTTCGTGGACAATATGACATTCTCAGCACCACCTTTAGCACCTAGAGTTCGAGGCGTTAGTCCAGGGCCGGTTCCCTCTCCGATTGGTACGCGACTACGTAAATCCGGTAGCCCGAAGGTAGTTCGCCCATCACCACCGTATGTTGTGCCGAGTATAGAAAACAGAGCCTGATTTTGTGAAATTGGAAGTAACTGGCCATCGCAAAAAGCCCAACTGCGTGGCGCAAAATTCCCTCCGAACATTACAATTTCACCAATAAATGGATTTGACATGGGTATTCTCCTTAGTTTTAGTGATTATTATTACTTTGTGTTTATATGAAAGCTAACTGAAACTGCTCATACCCTACTGAGTATTGCGGTCAGTTCCACCGGAACTTTAGAGTAGTGTTATCAAACCGATCTTCGAGTAACTTAAATAATATTGCCCCTGAATAAACTCAAGATCACCACTACCAGATTGACATGAACAACAGCCTTGCTCGTATATGAAAACTTTGTCTTAGCCGTTCATCAAAACCCTTTACAGTTACATTAACAAGCAGAGCCTTCTAATTCCGAGACGGGTAAATCCCCACTAATGCGATAATGAAGTTCACGCCCAGAAACGGCTGGACATTAGTGTGACTCTGCCCTCCACCTTCATTTTGTATCTCAGTCTGGACAGCATCTGAGTTCATTGTTCCAGTCGCTGGGCCAGTATGGTATGTGCCCGACGATACGCCTGCATCATCAGCCCAGAAGTTGCCAGCTGCATCATTCGAATTACCCGCAGGTGTCACAGCATTAGCTGTTGAGGTAGCCGCGTGATTGTGTGCAGGAATCTGGGTTGCGGTCAATATGACATTCTCAGCTCCCCCTTTCTCCCCGAGTTGGTGGCTAGATAAGCCAGCCCCCTGCCTTGGGCCCATAGGTACGCGTCCACGTAAATCCGGCAGCCCGAAGGTCGTTCGCCCATCACCACCGTATGTTGTACCGAGTATAGAAAACAGAGCAGTATTTTGTGCGATTGGAAGCAATTGGCCATCGCAAAATGCCCAACCGCGTGGCGCAAAATTCCCCCCGAACATTATAATTTCAGCAATAAATGGTTCTGACATGGGTCTTCTCCTTAGTTTTAGGGACTATTATTATTTAGTATTTAATAAACTAACTGAAAACTGCTTCTAGTCTACGATGTTTTGCTGGCAGGTCTACAGGAACCATAAATAATGCCATCGAACCGATCAGCGGATGAGTTAAACTATACTGCCCCTGAACAAGCTCGGACTCGCCTTGTACATCAAAAACAAGTGAAAAAGGTTCACGTCTGAATCGAAGTCCTCGTCGTAATTTAGGCGAATTCGCTTCGATCAGTTTGGCATGAACAGTAGCCCCGCTTTCTGTTCGTAAGCGAATTGTTTGTCCTGCCAATTTTTCAAAGTCTTTTACAGTTGCATCAGTAAGCCGAACTCTCTTGCCAGCATCAACAGGATTGAGTAGACCATGGGTTGATGTTCCCAACGCATGAGCCAGACCGGATGAAGCACTGAGTATGACCATACCTCCAACTGCAGCGGAGCGGGATAGAAAGTCTCGTCTTTTAAGCGTTGTTTTTTTTGAAGTTGTCTGTATTTTTAACACTGTATCTCTCCTTTGCTTGTATATAAAGGACGATGTATCGAGATAGGGGATAAGAGACCCTGAACGAAACATCTATTACCATCGACTGTTTTATACTGGTTGTCAAGCTTTCGGTAATGCGCGACGACGACGTACGATACCCAAGAGCAGAAAACCAAGGCCGGTAAGTGCCAAGCTACCAGGTTCGGGAACAGTTTGGGCATCCTGAGTTTCAATGGTCAAGGTTGAAAAAATAAGGTTTGCACCGTTTGTAGTGGTTTCTTGGAAGCCTCCGGCAAATAAGATAGGAGCTAAGCCTAATCCTTGCAGAGCGAGTGAAACGGTAGAGGTACCATCGGCAAGATCGCTGAATAAACCTGCGCCCAGTGCGATAGTATACTCATTGTATTGAGCGTCAGCAGCTCCACCCCCAGCCTCAAACAACCCGTTCAGGGTAGCTGTTAGATCATTCCCCTCTATACCAAATGATGCCAGCTGATCACCGGATGCAGAGGAGTCGTGATCGTAGATGCCAATAGTAAGTGATGCGCCTAAGATTGTGTCAGAAATAGCACCGTAGTTGAATGTCCAACCCTGCGAGAAATTTCCACCAAATAGACCATCTGTGCCGTAACCTGTATCGAATGGAGCTGGTTGCCCTCCTTGAGCAAGTCCAATATCAGAAGCTATCTGGATGCTACCATCACTAAAACCGGGTGTTGTATTACCCAGTGAAGTGGTAATTATTGCAGCCGATGCTACCTGAGTAGCACCGAGAGCAAAAACAAGTCCAGTTGCTAACAAGACTTTATATATATTGGTCATTTTCATTATTCCCCCTTGAGAACTTTTATGAGTGTGATGAATACTAACTAGTTTCTTGCTAATACCCTAATACCTGAAAATAGAAAAGCATTTTCAACGCCAACTTTATTAAAGGGTTATTAATTAGACGGTTGAAATAACGCATAAGTTAGGCGTTATACTAAAATGTAAAGAATGTTGACACTTAATATAGGCAGTGTAAAATTTCTATACACACTTGATGCTTCCTCACAAAACCATCAAGAATCAGGGTTTATGAATTTATTTATTTTTCTGTCATGGATTTTAACTTCAGTGTAATAACATTAAAGTTCGGGACATCATCATAACTGACCTTCCAATAAAAACTCAGCTTCAGCTTGAACAGCTGGGTTTTTATCTTCTGTGGCGGCTTTAATAAATGCTTCGCTTACGGGGGTATGAATATTTGCCAATTGCTTAACTGCTTGCAAACGCAAATTAGGGTCTTGTTCGCCAAAAATAACCTGCCCCAAAATTTGATGTGCGTTTGGGTAATCGAGCTTCCCAAGTGCATTGACAACTTGTTCTCTGATTTCAGGGCGATCGTCTGCCAAGCCTTCAGCCATTGCATTGACTATAGTTTTGTTATGCGCCAAATAACTTAATTGTTCTATTGCGTATAATTTGCTTTCAAGATGCTGTTCTTTTGTCGCTATAATCTCTGAGAGACCACTAATTGCCTCATCCTCAGAGCGAGTAGACAAATAATGAATCCATTCTAACTCTTCTAGAATCTCGTTAGGAGCGGGCTTGTTTATAAAAGTAATTAAGCTTTGTAGATGATCAAATGATTCATAAACCAGCACCTTCTTAATTGACTGTTTGTCCTTAGAATATACCAAAACATAATCGCTACTATTGAGTAACTTTTTAAAAAACTGTTCGGTTGGCTGATTATAGACAGCAATATTTACTTTGTTAGGGAATTGACCGTTCAGAACTAATTCAATGCTTGCTTTATCACATAAAGCCTGAAGCAATTCTTTTAAACTAATGTTTTTAGCATTGAGTGACACCTTATTGTTAGTTACTCTAAGGTTTTCAATAGTTACAGAACCTTTCTCAGCATATGCATATTGACTAATGCATTGGTTAAAAACTAATGCAATACAAAAATATAGACTAGACTCTGTCAGTTTTTTTAACATAATTTTGATGACGTCAATCAACCTTTTTTATCAAGGTCTATGTACCAGATTTCAGGTATTATTGTTATAATCAGTTCAAGCATAATTGTAACGTTCGTTGCCTCATTCAAAAATTTGATTGTACCTCTATAATAAAGTTCAAGTAAATAAAACAACCCTGGTAATGTAAAGTGTGATACGGATTTACCAAGCTTTGATATATTATGAGGGCAATTATAACAGTACAACAAATCGAGTTAATTCGACGTGATAGGTTATTTTTGGCTATGTTTGCGTTAGTAGTTGAAAATGTTCGTAACGTTCTGCAGACGCTTACAGGACAGAATAACACAAAGGGTGATTTGCTCTCCCCCATCGCTCTAATCCACGCCGTCAGCCCAGATGGTTTTCAAGATATTTGGTAGCGACCCTATGGAATCTTATCATCCAGTTTTTGAGGCGACTGTCATACGCATTAACATTTTGAATATCGTAGACTCCAGCCAACACACGAACTCCTGCCGATAGATTCAAGGCACGGTGCGCAATACCGGCTTGACGTGCTGCACATTTGAGACTCGCGCTACCATTGGTGCATAGCACTGCGTCTGATGCAATGGTTTTCCCCAGAATAGGTGCCTCTTCACCCACCCCTTCCTCAATAAGACCAGAAAGTTAGCTCAAAATTTCAGATTCAACTATTAACGCAAACATAGCCTTTATAATTGGACTAAGCTGTCTTTGAGAAAGGGCTTTCTCAAAACATGATATTGGCAATGCGGTGAACATGTGCTAGCTAACTGTACAAAGCTAACTAATTTTGTTACTTTTTAATCTTGAATTTGTGGCTCAGCTTATGATGGCGTAGTACATTTGATCAATTTTTAGGCATAGCCAATACGCTCCATACTCCCACAAGACCGGGTTATGTATTTTTTAATACATTTAGGAATGGATGGCTTAATTAATCTACCTCCAACTATCGAAGTATATAGACATGGATAAACTTAAATTAAATCAAGGTGACTTAAATGCATTAGCTCAATCAGAGATAGATGACGCTACACCGGAACGATTAGAATGGGGAACTTTGTGTTCAAACAGCTTAATACGAAAGGAAAATATTGATGAGGTGTTAATTTTGTTCAAAGGTTTGTCTGAAATGGAGATGCAAAAAAGGATTCAAATTATTTACTGGGAAGCAGCTGTTTATCACAAATACACTGATATAGTTGCTGAAAGGACGATAAACCTAGCAAAGTCAATAGATATTAACGATTGGATAAAGAGAGAGTTAGAAAGGATTGATTTATTGTTATATAAGGGATTAAATGATTTTACATGTAGATCTATTGTATTCCATTGTCCGAAAAAAGTTCCTAGCGACTATGAGTGTTTTTTGGATGGGAGCTGGTCTGATTTCTTTTGTTATACCGAGCTATTAGCATATAAACAAAATCAATTTAAAAGTCTCGTAAATTCTTTCGTTAAACAAATGTGGAAGGATAAGCAGGGAGTACATGAGAGTGATAACAACATAATTCCTGAAGAGGAAAAATATAAGGCTGTAGAAGAAGTGAAAATGCACGCCGTATGCGCAGGAACAAAGGCTCAGTATGATAAATTAGCTTCATTAGCATTCAAAACAGGTACTAAACATGGAAGGATGATCTTGAATAAAAATTTACAAAATACTATTAAGGCGACGTACCATAAATATAAAGAAGTCTATGTTAAGTCACTAGTTATTGATGATGAAGTTGAATTTTTTAATGAGAGATGGGTAACTGCCAGAAATTTACAGTCCCTTGTTTGGTATAAAAAATATTTACTCAGCATTCACTTGAATGGAATTAAGTTTTTGGATGATTATAGTTGGGATGTTTTTTTTAGTGATGAGCTCGTTCAAAATATTGAAACAACCACTGTTAATAAAGAAAAAAAAATAAAAAGTCTCCTATTTAAAAAAACTAAAAAAATACATGAT
>ENA-ORXI01003133-ORXI01003133.1-sediment-metagenome-genome-assembly--contig:-NODE-3133-length-11379-cov-3.600956_pt1 | contig 11379 bp, 8 predicted proteins | sample MGYA00237861_ERZ511468 | MGnify/ENA primary metagenome ERZ511468 (study PRJEB26299, sample SAMN06266213) | sediment metagenome | isolation source: Hudson Canyon methane seep mesocosm | place: USA:Hudson...
CACCTTCTCGCCCAAGCCGTCACCGAGTTATTCCCCGATGCCAAACCAACCATTGGCCCGCCAATCGACCACGGCTTCTACTACGATTTCTACATGGACCCGATTGGCGATGAAGAACTTCGGATGATCGAGAAGAAGATGAAAGAACACATTCGTGCTAATCACAAAATCATCCGCGAAGAATTCGACAATGCTGGCTTACGCGAAGTCATCGCCGACAACAAATTCAAGCTCGAGATAATGGAAGAGAAAATCGGCGATGAAGTAGGCTCCTCGGCCTATCGCCAAGGCGACTTCATCGATATGTGCCGCGGACCACACGCCCCATCCACCTCACACCTGCGCTTCTTCAAATTGACAAGCACCAGCCAAGCATATTGGCGCGCCGACAGCAAACGCGAGCCGCTCACCAGAATCTACGGAATGTGCTACGCGACCAAAGAAGGACTCAAGGCCCGCCAGAAGCAAATCCAAGAAGCCGGCAAGCGCGACCACAAGAAGATAGGCAAGGAGATGGAGCTCTACATGATTGACGAGTTAATCGGCAGGGGCCTGCCAGTCTGGCTGCCCAACGGCGAGATCCTCAAGTCCGAGATCGAGCGCTTCGCAATCGAGACCGAGGAGGCTTACGGCTACGTCAGGGTGACCACCCCGGTACTGGCCAAGCAGCAGCTGTTCGAGGCCAGCGGGCACCTGCCTCACTACGCTGATTCGATGTACCCCCCGATGGAGATGGACGACGGGACATACTACCTGAAGGCGATGAATTGCCCGATGCACCATCTCGTGTACAGCAACAAGAAACGTTCCTACCGCGATTTGCCCTTGCGCATCGCCGAGTACGGTACTGTCTACCGAAACGAACTCTCTGGAACTCTCACCGGGCTACTGCGCGTCAGGATGCTGTCGATGAACGATGCCCACATCTACTGCACCCTCGACCAGGTAGCGCAAGAATTCGCTGACAATATCAGAATGGTGCAAGACTACTATGCTGCCTTCGGATTCGAGAGTTACCACTTCCGGCTCTCTCTTTGGGATCCTGCTAACTCTGAGAAGTACATCGACCAGCCCGAGAACTGGGCTGCCACCGAGAACTATCTCAGGAACATACTGGACAGCCTCGGCGTCCCATACGTCGAAGCAGTCGACGAGGCTGCATTCTATGGTCCCAAGGTCGATATCCAATTTACTACCTTGATAGGTCGCGAGGAATCGATGTCAACCATTCAGCTCGATTTCGCTGCTAAGGAGAGGTTCGCCCTGACCTACAAGGACGAGACTGGTGCGGAGAACGGCGAGGTCTTCGTCATCCACCGCGCGCCGCTATCGACGCACGAGAGGTTTGTCGCATTCCTGACTGAGCACTGGGCAGGGAATTTCCCGACCTGGCTCTCTCCTGTTCAAGTTCAGGTCATTACCATCTCCGAGAAGCACAAGGAGCACGCTGCTAGAGTGTCTGATGCCCTGCACGAGGCAGGGGTCAGAGTCCGCGTCGACGACTCGGACAGCACCATTGGCAAGAAGATCCGTATGCACCGGACGCAGCGACCGGCCTACATGGTAATCATCGGCGACGAGGAGTCGGAGAATGGTACTGTCTCCATCCGGGGGCGTAACAGCAACCAGCGCAACGGAGTCACGTTGGACGAGTTCGTAGCGGAAATCTTTGCCGAGATAACCAACCGTAGCACTGAACTCGGGATTGTGCCTCCGGAGTGAGGGACAGGCATGATCGTAAACATCGCCGGCTACCGCTTCGTCAATCTACCCGACAGAGACGAGCTCCGCGAACCGATGCTGGAGCGCTGTCTCGAACTGGGGCTCAAAGGAACTGTACTTCTGAGTCCCAATGGAATCAACTTCTTCCTCGCGGGCACCCAGGAAGGCACCGAATCTTTCCTGCAGCACCTTGAGTCCGACGCTCGCTTCGTAGGCATCCCAACTAAAGTCAGTCACACAGAATACCAACCGTTCCGTAGGATGCTCGTCAAACGCAAGCAAGAGATAATTGCTCTCGGAAGGGATGACATCAGGCCAGCAGAGTTCACCGGTCCGCACATATCGCCCATGGAGTTCAAGCAGATGCTCGATGAGGGCGAGGACGTCGTGGTGCTCGACACTCGGAACGACTACGAGACCAGAGTAGGCACCTTCGATGGCGCGATAGAGCTCGACATACCCTCGTTCAGGGATTTCCCTGATGCAATCGAGTCTCTGCCTGACGAGTACAAGTCGAAGACGCTGGTGATGTACTGCACCGGAGGTATTCGCTGTGAGAAGGCATCCGCTGTCATGCTCAAAGCCGGGTTCGAGGATGTCAGGCAGCTCGAGGGAGGAATTCTCGGGTACTTGGAGGAGTGCGGTGGCTCCCATTGGAGTGGTGACTGCTTCGTGTTCGACCAGAGAGTAGCTTTGAATCATCAACTGGATGAGACAGGGTTCGTGATGTGTTTCAGGTGCCGAGAGCCCTTGTCTTCAGAAGAACAGTTATCCGAGCATTACGTAATCAACGAGCATTGTCCCTACTGCTACTCTAATCCCTGAATCGATGCCGTCCTGCTCCGGAGCGCTAATGTTCACTGCCATTCGATGAATTCCGATTGCGGCAGGGTGAGGGCATCGGCACCGGGCCAATCGAGGATTCTAGCTAGGAACACGATCGAGCTCATGTTGGTCAATTCGGTAGTCACGTTGATGTCGAGTTGGTTGTCACAGCCGTAGGCGTCGCACCCTATCGGTGAGAAGTGGTAATGACCGGCGCCCAGAATGATGCCAAATTGGAGATCGAGACGGGTTATCTCTCCTGCGATAGCTGAGACCTGCGTCAGGTTCGTCGTAGCATCCTCATCCCCTGTCAGAACCATGACTGGACTGCGCAGGTAGGCTAGACCACTGTTGAGGACGAATGCGTCCCACGGGGCTAAGGCTATCGTTGCCCAGATTCGGTCATCACTGATATCGATGGTCTTCGAATCTGGATGATCCTCAAGCCAAGAATCGCGCATGACGCAGAAGAACTCGTAAGACTCCTCGCAACTCGATGTCAGGAAATCAATATCGATAGTTGCCCCCGAGGCTGCAAGAGCTGTGAATCCCCCGCCTGAATGCCCCACCACGGCATAACCCGCTTCGGCGTCGATGCACCCACTGAACAGTCCGGAACCACTGGACTGTTCGGCTATCCAATCGAAGGAATCGTGAATGTCGATGGGTCTGCGCAGAAGCGTCTGAGGGAGCCTGGCGCTATCTGCGTCAAACAGGTTGTCGTACGGGTGATCTGGTGCAACCACGATGAAACCATGACCAGTCAACCACTCAGAAAGAAAAGCGGACATCCAGCGCAGGCCATAGCCGGTGCCGTGGCTGTATAGAACGACAGGGTGGGCCTCACTGCAGTCAGGAGTCGGCGAGTCCCATGCGATTCCCGGGTAGATGTTGTCGTAGATTACCCGCTCGCCGCTGGAATCCGAAGTCGGATACCAGACCTGGACGGTAATCTCAAGATTGTTGGATGAGGTGAAGGAGAAATCATCTGTCCCGACACTGAAGGGTCCGTCCTCAGCCAGCGAGGAGGATGGTGTCAGACGGAACGGGTCAATCTCATCGTCTAGGCCATCTGCATCGTCATCGACGTCTGTGTTGTCACCAATACCGTCACCATCGGTGTCGAATTGTTCACTGGGGTCGGAGGGATATGCGTCCTTCGGGTTGTTCACCCCGTCCCCATCGCGATCCACGTCGGAATTGTCACCTATCCCATCCCCATCGAAATCGCTGGTCTCTCTGGAATCGAGCGGGAATGCATCGTCAGTTCCTGTAGCACCGTCACCGTCTGCATCCTCATCGCAGGCATCACCTGCGCCATCTGAATCAAGGTCGTTCTGGTCGGGATTTAGAGTAGTGAGGCAGTTGTCATCTGCATCTGCAATGCCGTCTCCATCGTCATCCGAGATACCGGTGCATCCCGAAGCAATCGAAAGCATGAAAATCAAGACGACTGGAAAAGTCGAATTCCGCATTTCCATTCCTCAGACCCGCCGGCGCAGGTTCTCAATCAACGCGTCGGCTCGACCGAGGGCGGAAAGACAAGTGCTCATTTCTCCCTCCTTGAGTGCCTCACGGGCGGACTTCACTGCTCCTTCTGTCTCCATTCGAGTCTGGTCTGCGGGCCCAATGGATGACGAATCGAGCCTGCGACGCAAACTCATCCACTCCTGCTCGACGAATGCGAGCAGTTCCTCGGCTTCGCTCATCTGCACTTGGAGGGCCTGTAAATCAGCGGCGAGAGATCGCAACTCCTCGGCAGCGGATGTCCACTCACCAGCCTCAGCTGAGGCATCGACTTGCTTTAGGCGGACTTCCCACTCCTCGGCTGCCGCGCCGCTGGGGAAGCCAGCTGTAATCTGCTTGCTCTGACGCAGTGCCCGCTGCACCTCCTGCATCGCGTCAGAGGTTGCTCGCACGTCCCTCAGAACACTGTCAGCAAGGCCCTTCGCAAGAGCGGAATCGCCCGAATCAATGGCCTTGCGAGCCTGCTCCAACCGATCCTTCGTGACTATTTGGATATCGTCCTCGGCCGCCGCCACCGCGTGCTCGGCATCGCTCAGCGACTTGGCTGCGGCCTCCCCGGAGGAGCCGAGGCTCTCGAGATGTTCGGGAATTGATGAGGCGATGTGCAGGGCCTCCTTGGGCTCCTCTGCCTGCAACGCCTCCTCGGCTGCTCTGAGTATGTCTCTCACTGCATCGGCCTGATGGCCGATGTGGTCTCCTATCGCAGCCACTGACTCGGCAATCGCGTCTGCTGCTCTCTGCCAGTGCTCCTCAATCAGCGCAGCCTTCTCCTTAGCGCGTCGGTACAATAACTCGGCCTCACGGGGCGAGCCAAGCTTGGCCTCCCTATCGCCGGCCTCGAAGGCCTTCCTCGGACCGAGTGCGTCGAGGGTAACCTCTTCGGCACGCTTCACAGCCTTGAGAGCATCAGAGCGTATGGCATCGAGATCGACTGCGACTGCCTGAGTTCGCTCCATCTCAATCTCTGCCTGCGTAATCAAACCCATTCCCCTAGAGGGGTCCTTGTAGCCCTCCTCTCGGGCTGTTTTGAGTAACGAAGCCGACTGTTCGAGGCCCGACCCTCCCTCTCGGAGGGAGAGGATGCGCGTCTCCACCTGTTCGAGCCTGCTGGCAAACTCGGCCCTAGCCCCGTGATTGTCGTCCTTGGCCCGAAGATCAGGGACCATCGTCACCAACGATGCTGTGATGACGACTGCCCACAGGACCGTATCGCCGCTCATCGAAACCAATATGGAAATGGCGATGGCGAGTCCGGCAATGCTTGTCAGACCCCTCCATTTACGAATTCCGAGGCTGCCACCGAGTAGGTGGCTGGTGTAGCGCCAAAGGAAGGCGGCTATCGCTGCCAGCATCAACGATGCGATCAACTCATCTCCCTGCCCGTAGTGAATCCCAGCTAAGGCCAGAACACTGGGCCAAGCGATGTTTGCCGCTGTACCCAGTCTAGATCGCTCAACGGGCCCGTAGTCTATCAGATCAGGGAGGAGCAGTGCCGAGGCAAACAGCACTAGAACAGGGCCTACCTTCGGAAACATCTCGGCCCCACTGGTGACTGCGGGGGCAAGCCACCAGGCCCCTCCACCAATTAGCACGAGTGTGCAAAGAAGCGCTAGTCTCTCGACCCTGAGTCTGTGCGCCAAGAAGGTCTTCTCGGGGTAGTCGGGGAGCAGGACCATGTCCTCCCACCCTGAGTTGGGGGTCAAGAGGTGTGCGGATACCTGAGTGGCGCTCACGGCCTCTGTGATTCGGTGCCCCAAGTGCGGTGAGCCAGCCATGCGAACAGCATCAGCACGCTCAGCACACCCAGCAGTACCTGCATTGGCATCTGCCACTGTGACACAACGACATAGTCGTTGTCTATCTCTAAAACACCCTCACTGCCCGCACTGTCGCTGGACCAAACAAACCTGAGGTTGATTGGGTCCGTGTTGTTTAGGTTCAGGATCAGTTCGGCGCTGAAAACTCCGGGTCCAGCCGGGTCGGCAGCACTGACTACTACCTCATCAGAGCAGACAGTTTCCGAGCACAGAACCCCTGAGCCGATGTCTGCTCCTGTGTTCTGCATAGTGACAATGATGTTGACCGCTTCGCCCTCAACGAGATCGCCAATAACATGGTGGTCTAAGACTGAAGGGGAAACACCGAGTGCGGGTGAGACAGCTAGGCCGAAAGAAATCTGCTCCATGTTGCCCACGGAGTCCCAGGCTATGATGTGGATGAGGTATATCGCTGGCTCATACAGAGGCAGCGGGAGTTTCTCAATCTCGCTCCAGAGGGCTGTCTCGGCTATCACCTGTCCATCCACCCTGACCTCCCAGGATACATCGTCAATTGCATCTAGGTCGTCGAAGGACTCGGTCAGGGAGAGGATAATGCCCTCGCCCGCGCGTGCGGGAGACTCGGGCGATATCAGAGTACCATTAGAGATGATGTTAGGGATTATCGTTGGACCGGATCCGTCAGAGATGATGATTGTCCACTCTCTCGTGACAATATTCGAGGCGTCGTCTGTAATGGTAAGAGAGAGATTGTACTCACTTGGCTCCTTGGCCTGATGGCGGTCGGTTAAATTAAGGTGCATCCCATTGACCTGTTCGCCTTGGAAGAAGCGATCCATGAACTCAAGATAGTCGGAGCCGGTGTGCCTCCATCCCGCGGACTTGTCGGATTTGATGTCGATACTGACTGGCAGACCACTGGAGTCCGAGGTGTTGAAGGTGAAGTAGAACTCGCTGCCCGAAGTCACCTCAATGTGAGTCTGCTCGCTGTCCAGCACGGTAGTGTTGCCATCGACTTGAATCTCAAAGGTCGCCTCCCAAGTAGGGTCGGTGCCGTCAATCACGATGTTTTCGTACCAGTTGCTCGAAGAGGAGAAAGAGTCCATGCAGTGCATAACGACGCTTGCAACTTCGCCGTCGGAGTAATTCAATTCGGATGCCGTGAACCGGAGTTCTTTGGTGTCGGACCGAAGCATCATGGTGCCGTTGTTGTGGACCGTCCACCACTGCTGAGTCTCGTCGAAGACGCTGTCGGTGCATACTCCTGTGTATTCGGTAGGAGTCGAAAGGGGAATCAGTGAGTTTCCAGTCTTCCTCTCGGCTATCGCGTTGGGTGGCATGTTCTCACCCAGAGTGATGCGAATGTCTGAAGCTACAGGGGCCTGATGGCGGAACACTGTGAAGTCACTTGGGCTGCCCTCAATCACACTCTGCATGGCGCTGTATCGGAATTCCCACTGATCAGGGAGGGTGATTCTGAGGGGAATCTCCTCTATCACGCCGCCCACGCGTGGGATGTCGAGAATCCTAGTCGAGCGGCTGTCAGTCATCCCCGTTAGATCAGCACTCTCCATCCAGCCCCAACTGCCGTTGCTGTCAATCGATCCGTTTACAGGCGGGATTACGATGATTTCGACCCCCTTCACCATCTGTAACGGAGAGTAATCGACGATACAACAACCCATCATCTCGGAGTCAGTCAGATTACGGGCATTCTCCACCAGTACAACGAAATCGGCAATCTCGGGTATGCTCAACCAACCATTACCATCACCTAGGTGCTGGTCAATCTGGGCGCGCACTCCAAGTGCCCTGTCAGGAAGTAACTCGACGCCGTAGTCATCCCGCAAAGAGACGTTTGCGTTCCATGAGGCTAAGATATTCGAAGACGGTGATATCGGTCCCGAGATATCAAGTCGAGAGTTGCCCAAGACGTCGTCGTCCTGCGGCGGCAGCGGTTCTGGCCATTCCCAAACCGACTCCTCCGCAGGGGGCTCAGGATCATCGGCGAGAGCGGGGGCAATCATCGTTCCAGTGAGCATCATTATCGCAAGAGCGAGAGAGGTTGTTTGCGAGCCCATATTGACACCTATACCTCGTCGATGATTATGGAGCCTTTTCCGTCCACTCCTAGGGGAATCAGTCTGTGCTTAGGGCCGAGTTCGACCAGCCTGACCCGCAGGTCCGCATCGCCGTGAACCAGGAAGAAGCCCCCTCCGCCTGCACCGAGCAGCTTGGCACCGGTGGCCCCCATAGCCATGATGCGGTTGTGCATGGCATCGAGTTCGTCACTGCTGATACCTGAGGAAATACCACGCTTGGAATCCCAAGCCTCGCCAATCAACGAACCCAGTCCGGCAAGGTCACCGGACTCCAGCATACCTCGAACTGCGTCGGCCTGTCCGCGAATAACTCGAAGTCTGGTCAGTTTGTCAGCCGGGTCTTCTGGAGCCTCACTCAGTACTTCCGAGGCGCTTCGCGACGTACCGGTGAATACGAGAGTAAATTCTTCTGAGAGGCGTTCGACGACATTAGGAGTTACCTTCACCGGATTTACATCGACGCCGTCGGGGCCGAAACTAATCGAATTGACACCGCCGAAGGCGGCTGCGTACTGGTCTTGCCTGCCGATTGGCTGTCCGAGGATATCTATCTCAATGCGGCAGGCCTCTTCCGCCAACTGCTCGGGAGAGGCATTGTGCCCTGCGAACCTATGCAATGCGTTGAGCAACCCCACAGTGACTGCAGAGGAGGAGCCCAAGCCAGTGCCTCTGGAGGGAATGTCGGCGATGGTTGTAATCTCGACACCGGAGGTCACTCCTGTCACCCTCATGGACTCTCTAACCAGTTCGTGCTTGAGGTCCTCAAAGTCGTCCACCATCTCCATTGCGGAGTAGGACACCCGGACCTTGTCGTCGAAGCGCCGATTCACGGTCACGTGGATGTGCCTGTCAAGTGCCAATGAGGTGACCATGCCCCCATTAGGCTCGGACGAGGCGAACCAATCGACGTCTGTTCCACCGCCGCAGAACGAGACTCGGACCGGGGTCCGGCTGATTATCATCAATCGCGCGGGATAATTGCCCCACATCAAGCCGACGGTGTCGTGTCAGAGGTCCAGAGGGCCCATAGTAAGACAGATAACCGGCACGCTCCCGGCTTCGCTGAGGAAAGGCGATGGGCGACCTCATCACGATGGACGATCTTACGAACAAGGAGATTACCAGTCTCCTAGACAACGCCGAGCGTCTCCTTCCTGTCGCCAAGGGCGAGATTTACCTCCCTCTGCTCGAAGGCAAGGTTCTCGCGAACATGTTCTTCGAGAACTCCACTAGAACCCGGATGTCCTTCGAGTCCGCGATGAAAAGGCTTGGCGGATCGGTGCTGAACTTCAGTTCCGCCGGCTCCTCGGTGGCCAAAGGCGAGACGCTGTATGACACCATGCAGATGATTGACGGCTACGCAGACGTGGCCGCCATCCGCCATCCACAGCAGGGTGCAGCGCAATATAGCGCGGATGCCATCGAGATACCGGTCCTCAACGCGGGCGACGGTGCGGGTAACCACCCGACTCAGACTCTCCTCGACCTCTTCACCATCCGTGAGGCACACGGTACCCTCGAGGGGCTTAACGTCGTCCTAGTGGGAGATTTACGCTATGGGCGCACTGTTCACAGCCTGTCTCACGCCCTAGTTCGCTTTGGCGCGACACTGACACTGGTATCGCCTGAATCACTGCAAATGCCCTCCGAGATAGTCTCCGACCTAAATGAGGGGGGAGCAGAAGTCACTGAGACCACTGACCTCGCCGGAACCATCGCTGAAGCTGATGTCATCTATATGACTCGCATACAGAAGGAGCGTTTTCCCGATGAGGATGAATACACCAAGGTTGCCGGCATCTACATGCTGACAGCCTCTGACCTAGCCAGCGCCAAGGAGAGTATGATCATCATGCACCCGCTGCCTCGAGTCAACGAGATTCATCCAAGCGTCGACTCAACTCATCATGCTAGATATTTCCAACAGGCGTTCAATGGTGTGGTCGCAAGAATGGCCCTACTGTGTGACTGCCTCGGCGTAAAGATTCCCAAGAAGGTGAAGTGATGAGCGACGAAATGAGGCGTGTTACTGCGATTTGCAATGGCACTGTAGTCGACCACATACCCGGTGGTCGCGCAATCCAAGTCCTACGCATGCTCAGGCTGGACATCGGACGTTCCAACCCAATATCGATGGTTATGAATGTCCCAAGCGCCAAACTCGGGCGCAAGGATGTACTGAAAATCGAGGACCGCGAGCTCAGTCAGGAGGAGCTTGACAGGTTAGCGCTCATCGCACCTGCAGCGAGCGTTGCTATCATCCGAAACTACAGAGTTGCTGAGAAGTTGAAGGCAGAACTCGGAGAAGATCTAGTCAACATCGCCCGCTGCTCATTCTGGAACTGCATCACTCAAAATGCTCGAGAGCCGTTGCCGCACAAGCTGCGGGTGGTCAACATCGAGCCGCTAGAGATACGGTGCTCATACTGCGAACGAGGCCAAGACATGGATGAAATCGTAGATAATATCCTCTGAATCAGAGGGTACCCTCTGACTCGCGGGTGTAGCATAGGGTTGGGGGGGTAACCCATTGACTCAGATACGGGCCATAGGGGTTGGCCCCACTCAGCCCTCTCCAAGCAGGTTGGTGATTTGATCCAAACCTACTTGTGGTGATTGACTCGCCCAGAGAATTAACGCTAAGATTACTACAACAACAATAATCGTAGTAAGGTCGATTGCCCCTCCTTCATTCTCGGTCATGACCAATCCCCTAGGGTATCTCTTAATGAAATATAACGTCACAAAGTAACCGTTGTACTCGTAGGCATCATCCTCCCTAGGGACTGATTCACTCACGGCGGGTCGCAATAAGAGCGGCTCCAAGTGCTGCGGTGATGCTGAGAATGAGTCCGAAGCCCGGCAGACCTCCGGCATCGGTGCCACCACCACCATCATGGGTTCCGGGGTATTCAGCGTCCTCGGAGTACACGCCATCCACACATGTGCCGGTTCCAACAACGAAATCCAAGTCTGCAGCTGCCAGAACTGTTGCATTCTCCGCATCTGAATTGAGGTCTTCTTTTTCATAGAGAGAGGCATTGATGAAATAGCATCCTCTCTGTAGCATTAGAGGTTGATCGAATTGGTCACCATCACTTTCGATATCATCCCACCACCAATCCGCCCGCCATTCATCATCGCCAGTCTGCTTGTAGAGGATCACTGCAATATAATTCACATCCATCTGAAGGTCACTGACCTCAACCTGGTAACTGTAATTCCATTCCCACTCTGGGTGTGGAGGGTAGTCAACCAGAACCACATGGTTCACCGTGATGGTTTCATCACCACTATCGGCACTTGCAAGAGGAGCCATAAGGATGGCAATCAGCAAGGTTGCTGACAGAATGCTCGGTATTGATTTGTTTCGCATGGCACGCACAGTATGTAGAATAGTAAAATCATTTCCTACCAGAGGAAAT
>ENA-ORXI01003135-ORXI01003135.1-sediment-metagenome-genome-assembly--contig:-NODE-3135-length-11376-cov-3.010443_pt1 | contig 11376 bp, 9 predicted proteins | sample MGYA00237861_ERZ511468 | MGnify/ENA primary metagenome ERZ511468 (study PRJEB26299, sample SAMN06266213) | sediment metagenome | isolation source: Hudson Canyon methane seep mesocosm | place: USA:Hudson...
GAAAGTAATTCCTTCAAGTAAAATACAAAAAGTTCAAAATCTTGATGGGGGGATTATCTCTGATATTTTGGTGAAAGAGGGGCAAAGAGTAAAAAAAGGCACTGCGTTGATGAAAATCGACACGACCAGATATCAAGCCTCATTAGAGGGAAATAAACAAGAGTATATCAGCCTGTTAGCTGTAAGAATCAGACTGGATGCTGAAATTAATATCGAACCTAAAAAACCAACACCCAAATTGAAATTCTCAAAAGTAATACTTGCCAATAATGCAGACTACGAAAAATTTGAAAAACATTTGTTTAACAGTCGTGTTAATGAATTAAAAACTTCTTTAAAAGTATTAAAAAATCAATATGATCAAAAAGTACAAGAACTCGCGGAGATAAGGGGAACAAGAAAACAGCTTACACGAAACCTAAGGTTGATCAAAGAGCAAAGAAGAACCATCAAACGATTGGCAAAATCGGGGATTAAATCTAAATTTGATGTGATTACTGTTGAAAAAGAGTACAGTCAAGCCTTGGGAGACTTAGATGCTGCAAACCTTTCTATACCACGGTCTAAATTAGCTATCACTGAAGCAGATAATAGAATTACCGAAAAAATACAAGCGTTTAAATCTGAGGCTTCTAATGAGATGCAAAAGACCATTTCAAAGCTCAAACAACTGGAATCTGCATTGGTTGCAGAAGAGGATATTTTGGCAAAAACAATTATCACTTCACCTGTTGATGGTGTTATAAAACAACTTAATAAAAATACTATTGGTGGAGTTGTGAGTTCTGGAATGGACTTGGTTGAAATTGTTCCTGACAGTAATATTTTACTTGTAGAAGCTAAAATTGATCCAAAAGATATCGCTTTTATCAATCCAAATTTAAAAGCTGTGATTAAAATAACAGCATACGATTTTAGAATTTATGGTGGATTAGAAGGTCAAATTATAGAAATATCAGCAGACAGTATTATTGATAAAGAGAGCAAAGATGGAAAAAGTTATTATAGAATTATTGTGAAAACGGATAAAACATTTTTAGAAAGACACGGTGAAAAACTGCCAATTATTCCTGGTATGATTGCCAGTGTTGATATTGTAACTGGGAAAAAAACGATTTTGGATTTTCTTTTAAAACCAATTTTAAAAACAAAACAAAATGCGTTACATGAGAGATAGAAAATAGAGTATAAGGAGATAGAATGAAAAAGTATTTGTTAGGTTTAATTGTATTGCTTTTAGTAATAACTGGATGTTCTCAAAAAGAGGAAGCGGTTGTTGTAAATGAACAACAAAAAGCAAAAGAGCGAAAGGTTATGCATGAGAATCAAATCACTGATATCGATAAAAATGATTTTATCAGTGAAATGTCAATTCATGATGCCGTTAGAGCACGAGATGTTGAAATTGTAAAGTTTTTGATTTCAGAAAAATCTGAGTTAAACAGCAGAGATAAGTATGGATATACCCCATTACATTTAGCATCAAGATTTAATGAGCTGGAAATTGCAAAGCTTCTTTTTAATGCAGGGGCAACTTTAAACAGTACAGATAATTATGATGATACTCCTTTGTTGGATTCTACAAGAAACAAATTTACTAAGATGTCAGAATTTCTGATTTGTAATGGGGCATATAGAAATGTATCAGATGCACATGATATGTCGCCTTTGCATTACGCCTCTAAAACCAATGATTTACATATTGCCAATATGTTAAGATCAAAAGATTTAAGTGATTATTGTCAAGGTCCTTTACAAATCACGATGAATGATTTAAACAGTGTATCTGATCATACGCCTACTATTTGTGGGAATATCTCTCAAGGTGTTGCTCAATCAGTAACGTTAACATTAGAAGATAGTGACAAAAAAGCTTTTGGACCATATGAAGCTGATGTCAATAACGAAAAAGACACTTGGTGTGCTGATGTTACAGATGAATTAGAAAATGGTCCTTATACAGCAACAGCATTAGGTAAAGATAATGCAGCGAACAGTTCTGAAGCAAAAGATGATTTTAATATTGTGACGAAATTAGGTATTGGAATTGATGATGTAGAAGTTGTCAATGATAATACTCCTCTGATTTGTGGGGACTTATTGCAAGGTGATATTGTAAAAGCCGATTTAATGTTGACGCACAAAACTGGAATGCAATATGGTCCTTACCGAGCACTCTTAAATCAAGACAATAGAAGATGGTGTGCACAAGTACAAGATCCATTAAAAAATGGAAATTATACAGCCAAAGTGATTGGTTCAAATGCTGCAGGAGTTGAAGTTGATGCCCAAGATGATATGGGTATCCATGTCTTAAATGATCTTTACAATGATTTAAAAACTGAGTTTAAAGATGACTTTGATATCTGGGATGCTGAATTAGATAAAGATACATTAACATTCAGATTTAAATCTCCTCAATTGATGTTTAAACATGGAAGCAGTATATTAAGAAGTAACTACAAAGATGTGTTAAATGATTTTTATCCAAGATATATCAATATCTTAAAAAACTATAAATCTCAAATTGTAAACGTATTTGTTGAAGGTCATACATCATCTGTATATAAATTGGCAAAAAATGATGAGGAAAGATTTGATTATAATATGAACCTTTCGAAAAACAGAGCCAATACAGTTGTAAATTATATCTCGACAATAAGCGGTAATGCAATCAAACAAAACAGAAACTGGATAACCAATACATTTAAACCTGTTGGTAAGTCATATACTGAGCTTATTAGAAATGCTGATGGCAGTGAAAATCAAGCATTGTCAAGAAGAGTTGAGTTTAGAATTAAAACCATTCCAAATGAGATGTAAGAAAGAATTATTATTGAATAATTTAGGAGCATGATATGATTAAAAAAATATTTTTAGCAAGTACAGCTTTATTGATTTTAGGTGGTTGTAGCCCTAAAACACGGAGTCATTATGCAGTCGTTAATGAATCGGGGAAAGATGGCTTGTTAAAAGATAACAGTAATGTAACAATAAAACCTATCTATGATAATATAGATAGGTTTTATGATGAAAATGAACGATATTGGCATCCTCATATGATAAATCTGCATTGGTTACATGATGATAAGGGCAATGAATTTTCTATTGTTAAATACAATAATAAATATGGGATTATAAGAAAAGATGCGAAACTGTTGTTAAAACCAGTGTATGATCATATCAGCTCCTTCTTCAATGGTTTTGCTCGAATCACTGAAGGAGATAGAGTGGGACTTATCAATAAAAACTTTGAAATCGTTCTCAAACCTAAATATGCCGCGGTTGAAGAGTTTTATGATGATGTTACATATATCAAATCTACATCAGGACTGTTTGGTTGTATTGACAAAAATATGAATGTCCGGATAAAACCACAATTTGATAGAATCTATTTGGAGTACAATAACTTTGCCAGAGTTTTAAAAGATGACAAATGGGGAATGATTGACAATCAGTGCAATATCATTGCTAAACCAATCTATGATTATGCCAATAACTACTCAAAAGGTTTTGCCAAAGTTGAATACAATGGTAAGATTGGTTATTTAAATACCAAAGGGGAATTGATGTCAAAACCTATTTATGACAGAGGCGATACTTTTCAATAAACACTTTTTCTATTTCTATAAGCCACTTTTTAAAGTGGCTTATACTCTATAATTTTACTTTATAATATTTTCCAAGTCTATACTCTCTTTTATCAAAATAAGAACCTTTTTCTTGGTTAAATAGTTGATTTCTTATATGGATAAGCTCTTTAATTTCACTCTCTAATATTAAATACTCTTCAAATTTTATTTCAGGATGCCGTTTATGCCAGTCTGATGGTTTTTTACCTATTTTATAATATGAAGCCACATTGGATAAATTTTTGTTAGCTGCCATTGATAAATAGCTAAGTGTATACAAGGACCTTATCTTATCTGGATGAGGCCATTTTTTTCCTATTCTGGATAAATCTATGGAGTCCTCTTTTATAAGATAAAAAAAGTCTTTGAATAATTTTGGTCCATATTGTTTATGTAGAGTCCAATAAAACTGCTGGTCAGGTTTGTTTTTATCTGTGTTTTTTAACCATAAAAAGTCTTTTTTGTAACCTAACTTTTGAAGAGTGATAGCTGTTGCATATAAAGGAAAAGGACTTCTCCCATTTGACCACCAATCAGAAGGATAAGCTGATGTTCCGTAATAAGAGACAAGTAAATTAACCAGTTCATGAACCATAATCCACCTTCTGTATTTATCATCTTGCCATAGATTACTTGAAAAATTGATGGAGTTATCAAATTTTCTAGCATTGCCACCAATACCCTTTAATTGGCTATTTTTTTTAATACGGACAGTTATTTTTCTGGGTAGATTAACATTTTTGTTTAAAAAGAATTGATTGAGAGCTTTCGATGACTTTTGAAGTAGTGGTTTGATCCAAATATTTTGTTTGGGGAAATCTGTTTTTATTTCAAATCTAATATTTTGTTGGGGTAGTGCATGTAATAAATTAACAAAAAAGAGTGATATTAACAACAATTTATAAATGGGTTTTGACATAAATAACCTTCATAATAATGAGATAAACAGTAAAAATATTATGTCATAAAATTTATTAGTATAAAGTTTTATTAAAAATGAATATAATTATTATTTATCGTATAAATCGTCCTTAGAAATAAGGTTTTTTTAGTAGATATTAGATAAAATCATGTTTTATTAATATAATTTATGCAATGAGATAACAACAAGGGATTAAAGATGAAGGGCATTATATTAGCAGGTGGAAGTGGGACTAGACTCTACCCAATTACAAAAGGTGTGAGTAAACAATTAGTACCCATCTATGATAAACCAATGATTTATTATCCTTTATCTGTCTTAATGCTTTCAGGAATAAAAGAGATTTTAATTATATCAACACCGATGGATTTACCACGCTTCAAAGATTTATTTGGTGATGGTTCGGATTTGGGATTACGTTTTGAATATGTTGAACAAGCCAGTCCAGATGGCTTAGCACAAGCTTTTATTTTAGGTGAAGATTTTATTGGTGACGATGATGTTTGTTTGGTATTAGGAGATAATATATTTTATGGACATGGATTGACACAAGTTCTGGCAAAATCTGTTAAAAATGTATCCCAAGAAAAGAAAGCCACCGTTTTTGGTTACTATGTAAAAGATCCTGAACGTTATGGAGTTGCTGAATTTGACCGTGATGGGAATGTTATTTCTATTGAAGAGAAACCTGAACAACCCAAATCTAATTATGCAGTAGTCGGACTTTATTATTATCCTAATTCAGTTATTGAAGTTGCAAAAAAGATAAAACCAAGCCATAGAGGTGAACTAGAAATCACAGATGTCAATAAAGCTTATTTAGAACAAGGTGATTTAAAAGTAGAGTTAATGGGAAGAGGGTATGCTTGGCTTGATACTGGAACTCATGAGAGTCTGTTGGAAGCGAGTCAATTTATTCAGACTATAGAGAACAGACAGAGTTTAAAAGTGGCTTGTATAGAAGAGATTGCTTATGAAATGGGTTATATTACAAAAGAAAAACTCGTTGAGTTAGCACAACCACTGAAAAAAAACCAATACGGACAATATTTATTAAATATAGCAAAACAGGGTGCAATAAATGACATTTTTAAGAACTAAAATACCTGATGTTGTCATTTGTGAGCCTACGGTGCATGGTGATGATAGAGGCTATTTTGTAGAGACATTTCGACAAGATAAATTGGAAGATTTTTTAGGTTTAAAATTGAATTTCTGCCAAGACAATGAGTCTAAAAGTTCACAAGGCGTTTTAAGAGGTTTACATTATCAGCTACCTCCACATGCACAAACGAAATTGGTTCGAGTAATTAAGGGACGAGTTTTAGATGTTGCTGTTGATATTAGAAAAGGGAGCCCGACATTTGGTCAATATGTTGCTATTGAAATAACAGAAGAGAATAAAAGACAAGTACTAGTTCCTCGAGGTTTTGCACATGGTTTTGTAGTATTAAGCAAAGAAGCCATATTTGCCTATAAAGTAGATAACTATTATTCACCTGAATGTGACCGAGGAATTGCATATGATGATAAAGATTTAAATATCAATTGGCAAATAGATACGACAAAACTGCAACTCTCAACTAAAGATACTCAACAACCTAAGTTTAAAGAAACAACTGATTTATTTGAATATGGAATCAATTATTATGATTAACATTCTAATTACTGGTTCAAATGGACAACTGGGAAGCGAAATAAAAGATATCATAAATCATAATATATCTTCTATTGATAATGACATGTTTTTTTTTACAGATAGAAGTTTACTTGATATAAGCAATAAAAAATCAGTTGAGGATTTTGTCACGAAAAACAGTATAAATGTTATTGTCAATTGTGCCGCATACACAGCTGTTGATAAAGCAGAAGAAGATATAACATCTGCACAAATAATAAATCATAAAGCAGTTCAATATTTAGCTGAAATATCAAAAGATAATGATATAAAATTGATTCACATTTCAACAGATTATGTTTTTGATGGAAAAAATTATAAACCCTATAAAGAAGAAGATTGCACTAATCCACAAAATGTTTATGGACAAACAAAACTTGATAGTGAGAAAGCGATGATTGAAATTAACCCTGCAAATTCTATAATCATTAGAACTTCGTGGGTCTATTCCAGTTTTGGAAATAACTTTGTAAAAACGATGTTAAAATTAGGGAAACAAAAAGAAGAGTTGGGTGTTATTTTCGATCAAGTGGGAACACCAACATATGCCAAAGACTTAGCCAAAACAATTATAAATATAATTCCTAAACTCCAAAATACTCAAGTAGAGTTATATCATTATACCAATGAAGGTGTTTTGAGTTGGTATGATTTTGCTAAAGAGATTATGAAGATGGCAAAGTTACCTTGCAAAATAAATCCAATAGAGACATACCAGTACCCAACACCAGCTCTTAGACCACATTACAGTGTTTTAAATAAATCAAAAATCAAAAATGAGTTTAATATAAGTATTCCATATTGGAAAGATGGTTTAGATGAATGTTTAAGAAGTTTAGGGGAGAGAAGATAGTGAAGAATATTTTAGTCACAGGATGTGCAGGATTTATTGGTAGTAATTTTGTTCCATTTTTTTTAGAAAAGTATGAAGAATATCATGTTATAAATTTAGATCTTTTGACATATGCTGGAGATCTACAGAATTTAAAAGAGTGTGAAAATAATCCAAATTATACTTTTATTCAAGGAGATATTTGTAACCGTGAGCTTGTAGAATCTCTCTTTGAAAAATATGATATCAATGGCGTGATACACTTTGCAGCAGAATCTCATGTAGACAACTCAATAAAAAATCCTGGCGTATTTGTAGAAACAAATGTAAACGGAACTTTCACCTTAATTGATGTTGCCTATAAATATTGGATGCAAAAACCCTTTACCTATAAAGAGAAATATCAAGAGTGTAGATTTCACCATATTTCAACCGATGAAGTGTATGGTACGTTAGGTGAGACAGGACTGTTCACAGAAGAGACACCGTATGCTCCAAACTCTCCATACAGTGCAAGTAAAGCAAGCTCAGATATGATTGTACGAAGTTATCTGCATACCTATGGCATGAATACAGTTATAACCAATTGTTCAAATAACTATGGACCAAAACAGCACGATGAAAAACTCATCCCTACAATTATACGAAAAGCACTGGCCAATGAAAACATCCCTATTTATGGGGATGGAAAGAATATCAGAGATTGGTTATATGTTCTTGACCATTGTAAAGGTATAGATTTAGTATATCATTCTGGACTCAAAGGTGAAGTTTATAACATTGGTGGAAGAAATGAAAAAAATAATAATGATATAGCCAATAAGATTTGTGAATTACTGGATGAACTTAACCCTCAAGAGAAGAGTTACAAAGATTTGATAGCGTATGTAGAAGACAGAGCGGGACATGATAGAAGATATGCAATTGATGCAACTAAGATTGAAAATGAATTGGGTTGGAAAGCCGATGAAAACTTTGAAAGCGGTATTGTTAAAACAATACAATGGTATTTAGATAAATATAAAATATAAATAATAAAAAATCTTCTTAGAGACTTTATTACAGTAATATAATTTAATAAATTATAACAAGGGCTAAAGTAAGCTTTGTTATAATATCCACAATTTAGAAAAAGGACAATTTTGATGAAAAGTATTCCAAAGTATAATATACTTTTTGTGCATGCTGCAATTGGTCAGTTTAAACAACTTCATTTAAATTTAAATGAGAGTGGTTTAGCCAATGCCTATACACTTTGTGCTCCTGGTGTATTTAATGCAGAACATAAAAAAATGACAAATTTAAGAGTATTTGATTCCGTACCACAACGCTCAAAAGATCTCTTTTTTTATATCACTAAAATTGATGAAAATGCTCGAAAAGCATTTGGTGTTAAAAATTCTGTTGAAGTCTTATTAAAAGATGTTAAGATTGATTTAATTGTTTGTCATCATTCAGGTGGTGCACCTTTACAGCTATTTGACGAAATTGATATTCCTATTATTTCATATATTGAATTTCCCTCTTTTAGACACTATGGGTGGGATGCAAAATATCCGCCACCAGAAGCATACCGATATAGAGATAAACTCTTTGAAATGTCAAGTATGTATGATGTTATAAAAGCAGATAAAACGATTGTTCCAAGTGAATATGCAAGAACAATGTTTCCTTCATACTTACAACATAAAGTAGTAGCTCAAATGGAAGGTTTTAAGATGAAAAAACCAACCAAAAAAGTACCTATTAAAAAAGTCAAAGGAACAACGTACATCGGATTTACCGCACGTGATTTATCGTCTTGTAAAGGGTTTGAACAATTTTTATTGATTTCAAAAGATATTTTAAAACAAAGAAAAAATGTCAAATTTGTAATCATTGGTTCTCCTAAAGCCTTGTACAGTTATGAAGGGGCTTATTTAGATGAAGTATATGGTAAAGGGCATGGAAAAACATTTAAAGATTATCTGTTTGAGAGAGAAAAAATAGATACTGAATTTAAAGATTTTTACGAATTTTATGACTTTTTACCTTATGATGAATATGATTCTCATTTATATGCGATTGATTTCTTTTTATATCCTTTACAATTTGGCTCAGCCAACTGGGGTATTTATGAAATCTTTTGTCGAGGAAAAATTATTATTGGGAGTGAGCGATGTTATGTTCCAGAGCTTATTTCTCATGAAATTGATGGTTTTATTTGTGACTATGATGATATCCCTAGTTGGACAAAAACAGCAGTGGATCTTATTGATAATCCTAAAAAATATGCGTATATGAAGAAAAATATTGAAATCACTTCAAAACGATTTCAAATTGAAAATATCTCAAAAGAGTATTTAGAACTCTTTCATGAAGTTATTTTAGAACACCGACATCCCAAAGAAGAAGTGTTTCACGTAGAAAAAGATATGATAAAGTAGAGGTTTTCCTCTATTTTATTTGACTTTGGAATACCTCAAGTGCATTTTCAATGGCTTCATCCATTGAGAAGTATTTAAACTCAGCTAATCTCCCCGCAAATATACATTTTTCAAGTAGTTTTGCCTCTTCCAAATATTGGGTATACTTTCTACTGTTTTCTTCTGTTATATCAGGATAAGAAGGAATTCCTTGCGTATTGTCTTTTACAGGATAGGTGTATACAACGGTTGTTTTTTTTGTATTTTGGTTTAACAGATGTTTGTATTCTGTCGTTGAGATGTAGTCATATTCGTTTGGATAGTTGATTTGAAAATGTTCTTGAAAATACTCCATTCTGTAAGAGTGCGTTTCATACTTAAAGTTTTTATAGGAGAGTTTTCCAAACTTGTATTCGAAAAATTCATCAATACCACCGGTATAGATTATTTTATCAAATTGTTTAAGGTCAGGACAATCAATTCCTTTAAACGGCTGATTCAGTTTTAGTTCTATATTTTTATGCTTAATCATTTTTTCACACATTTTTGTGTACCCATTGTGTGGAATACCTTGATACTTATCTTGATAAAAACTGTCATTTTTATTGATAAATAAAGATATTTTTGAAATCAGCTCTTTATCTATCTCTTTGATAGAAATATTACGTTTTTTTGAAATATATCCCAGATAAATGGACTTGTAAATATAGTTGGCTAAAAATTGTAAATCTTTATCTTTGGTTTCAATGAGTTTTAAAATAGGTACTTGTTTGTTATATCCATAACGATTAATGAGTTTTACTTCAATGGCTTCTGCCATTTGAGGAGAAAAAAGTTTATAAATCGAATTTAAATTAAAAGGCAAAGGAATCATAACGCCATCTACTCTGGCTGTTAATGTATGATTGTAGGGATATAGATGTGTAAACTTTGAGATAAAATCCCACGTCTTGGGCTTATTGGTATGAAAAATATGTGTTCCATATTTATGGATTAAGATGTCATTTTCATCTTTGTAATCATAAAGATTACCTGCCATATGGTCATTTTTGTCTATAATTTTAACTTTTTTATTCAGTTGTGTTGCAATTTTGTGTGCAATAATACAACCTGTTAATCCTGCTCCAACTACTAAGTACATACCATTTCCTTTTTTCCTAAGAATTCTTGAATATATAAGTTTTTTTCTTCTTTTAAATAAGAATGATAATTATATTAAACTTCAAGGTTTATAAAACCTATTTTAATGAAGATAATAATTTTATAATTTATAAAAAAAGAATCTATATAGAGACTTTTTTTTTGTATTATTAAAGCATAGTAGTGTAAATGTAAAATAATGTATCAGGAGTTACCAATGTTGCAAATGACAATAAGAGATGTTAACGGTGAAGTATCACAAGTTGAGATAACAGCAGACTCGACTTTCCAACCTGTAAAAGGTCAGCAATTTTATTTTAATGATTCTTCAGACAATTATTCGTTTAAGCTGACGGATAATGAAAACTCAATACAAATGAGTTTTAAAACAGGTTCAGAAATAATTGAAGTTAATTTTAAAAATTTAGCCACAATGATTCAACAAAATGACCCAACGGATCCATTTAGTTTATCGACAGCCTTAGGGGTTGCCAATGATACTGAAGGTCGAGAAGAGATTGAAGAAGCCTTAGCCAATCCTGATTTTAACGGAAGTGAAATTATTGATGCTCTGAAAGAACTTTTAGCTGAATCAAGTCAAGGTGATGGCTTAAATGGTATCATCATTGATGACTTCGGTTCTTTAGCTGAAGCCTTAGAAGCTGCAGCTGCTGGGGATGAAAATGCGGATGGTTCATTTTTCTTTGGTGAAACAAGAAACCAATCTGTTACTCCTGCATCTGAACAATCTGCTTCTGGAAGAGCGG
>ENA-ORXI01003136-ORXI01003136.1-sediment-metagenome-genome-assembly--contig:-NODE-3136-length-11375-cov-8.967693_pt1 | contig 11375 bp, 7 predicted proteins | sample MGYA00237861_ERZ511468 | MGnify/ENA primary metagenome ERZ511468 (study PRJEB26299, sample SAMN06266213) | sediment metagenome | isolation source: Hudson Canyon methane seep mesocosm | place: USA:Hudson...
GCCGTAAAAGGAATACTAAGATCTAGCGATAAACAGTCTACCTGCCTTGATTCAGCCTCATAAACGCTATTATCAGAGGAACCTGAGTCTACATAAACAATATAATCGACTTGATTAAGCAAAGACTCAAGGCAAGTCACTAAACGCTGACCTTCGTTACGCCCGATGACGACAGCACCAATTCCAGAGTTAGTCTTCATATTTTAAACTCTACATTATTCAACCAAGATAACTCACCCTGACTGACCACCTGCTTATAATTATCACAAGATAATTCAACACCTAAATGCTCGCCGAGAATAGCTAAATCTTGATCAAACAACTCAATCACTTTGCTCAGATGTACTGCATCAATTTCTGGCCGCTCTTGTAAGGTAAAACCGCTTTTTATTTTATCTCTAATACTTTGGGGCACTAAAGTTCGACGTAAAAAGGTCATAAAATTTGATTCAACCAACCATTGATAACCTTTGAAAGTTCTAATTCTCTCGCCCGAAACATTTTGAGCAGAAAGCTCTTCTTGCCAAACAACCTCACCTTGAAAACCAATAAAGTCTGCAACCCTTTCTAATTCTGTTTGTGGATTATGTCTTATGCCTTCGTTAAAAACAGGTAAAACATTCTCCTTTCCATAGCGTTCAAAATAAGGTGCCAACTGCCTTGCATAACAACTATAAGCCGTTAACTCTTCATATTGATCAATAGCTTCATTAATATCACATTTGATAACATTCTGTGACCATTGGTGTATATAGTGGGAAATTAAGCGATCAACAGGATGGCGCATTACATAAATCAACTTAACCTTATCAAGCCGCTTAGCCATGCGCTCAATCGTTAAAGGATAATCAGGAAATTTTGTATAATGTGTACTCGACTCACCGCATAAATCACCAAGTTCAGCATTAGCAAACAAACCGTCATACCAAGCCACACCACGTGCATATTGCTCGTCATCACTAAAGTAATTAGGCTCCTTGGGCGTACTCATAAAAATGCCAGACTGTAAGGCTAACTGAGCATGTAAGGTACTAGTGGCGCTTTTCATTGCCCCCATAATAATAAAATCAGGTTTAGTCATTTTCATCCAATATTGTAGAGGTAATCCTTTATGATTTCCCTTTTTTACAATCAAATTACTGCAATATGAGTACCCACAAAAGAATACCGTACGAGCAACCCCTTGTGGTTACCCTCATTCACACAAAACCACAAACAACGTATACCTGCCTGCACAGTTCCTTGCGGGTACCCACAAGGAGCACCCCTACCTGTATTTATCTGGGTGAATACATTTTTAGTGGCTGCAAAAAATTAATCCAAACATCACACCATTGATAGGCTGATACATTTGGTTTAAACGATGAAGATAACAAGGTTCGCAATAAAGAAACTCCATACCCTAAAGTCCAAAAAGTATTCGCCACTAACAAACCAAAATGACCATACGCCTGATAAAAAAATCACGTCCTGGACTCATAAAAATAACGAGGTAATCGTTTGCGTAATTTGGCTTGAGACCGCTAAGCGGAAAACTTCCACTACACAAATGCACCACATGCGTATCAGGCACATTCAAAACCTTCCATCTTGCCTTCTATGCCTTATGAGCAAAGGCCACATCCTCAAAATACATGAAATAGCCATCAGCCCGATATCATTAAAAACCTCTGCTCGCACTAACACACAAGCAAAACTTGTCCAACCATAAAACTCAGGCTGATCAGATACCATAAAAGGCACATTATATGTTTTTAATATTTTAGTGACGAAACCTGTATTGGCCGAAGAAATTAACTGGCTAATCGGCGTATGGAATCGAAAACAGCTTTCTTTTGGCGTGGAATTTGACCACTCTAACCTAGGAGTCTGTCGGACTTATAAGTATTTGAATAAAAAGTACTTTAATGTTAAAAAATCAAATTTGATACCAAAATCCGCAATTAATACTAACTCTAATGCTTAAAGTAAAATTATTCACCTATAAGTCATTGTTTTTATATTAATAGAAGTCCGACAAACTCCTAGGGCTAATTAGCCTAGCCTACTTATGACTAAGTGCCGATTCCAATAAATTAAGAATAGCACCTTTTCTAACTAACGTATCGCTATTTAATAAAAAATTAAATTCAGCAATTAACTACACAAATACCTATATTATTCCCTCCTGAAAAGCCCGAATTTTCAAGATATTTGAGCTCTATACAACTATTTCGACTATTTCGACTATTTTAATAAGCCTTTATTAACTTCATTCATCGCCATCCGTGCCTGCTTATTCATAGAGTCAAACCTAAATACTCTAGAAAAATATTCATAAAAATACAGCCTAATTCCATACCTCTTTAGAGCAAACTTAAACCGAAAAACCTTATTGCTAATTTTTAGCCAAACAAGCTCAACACAACCAATAGAAATAAAAGGCTCACCGCTCAATTTATACCCAAGATCTAGCATCAATCCTTTTACTTTAAATTCAACTAGCTGAACCTCCTTAACTGATAACCTTGTCTTCCATTGATTTACTAAGGAGGAATCTGGTTTACTGTATGTCGAGCTTTGAGCATAGGACATCATTTGATCGGAATACTGAACACCTATAAAGCCACACACATCAGTCAAGATTTTCTTAGGTGATATAATCAAATCTTCAAATCGAATTTGATAAAATTGACCTGCAGAAGTTTTAGCTTCTAACTGCTTCCAACCCTTCTCGCTATTCGCCCAATGCTGAGTACCATAATACACATTACCCGCCCAGCCCATACCAATGCTAGATCGTGCGACATCACGCGGATCACGAATTAAATGAATATACATTGCATTTGGAAATAAAAATGGAATACGCTGAAAACCACGATGGATATTAAGCACTAAAACTGAGCTATTCACAATTAGTTGATCAATAAATGAAGCAATAAGATCCATATAATCTAAAGATTCATCAATAATAAGAGATTTTGACTGGAAAATACGGTGCATTGACAACCAGTTGTGGTAAAAATCAATATCTGGCACAACCCCATCATCGGAGACTAGGTCAAATAAAAAATCAAACTCCCCTGGATTTTCTATATCAGGGTGGCAGTCCAACATTAAATGAAAAACAGATGATCCTGAACGAAGGGCCCCACACATAAAAACAATTTTCTTATCTGTATTAATCATTCTTAAAAGCACACCAATTAAAAAATTTCTTTACTGATTTTTTTAACTTTATCACAAAAGTTGATTTCAAATCAGAAAAAGCCAAACACCAAAGCTCATACTCCATAGCAATTCCATTTTCTTTAAAAATCTGACTTAAAGCTCTCCTATACACAAGAGCTCCTTCACGCGTAGCAAAATGCACCATATAAGGTGATACTTGCCTTCCTTTTTCTAAGGCTTTAAACTGATTTTCTTTTTTAGAAAAAGTACACACCCCTTCTACAACATTCATTCTGAAGGAGCCAGGAATCGCGTGTAATAACCTAGATTGAAAATCCACTGTTTTCATTGGCTTTAAGTCTAATATTGTCATGGCAATAGCCATTACATCTTCATCAGCATATTTACACGGATTTGCATAGTTCGTGTAATCTTTTGTGATTTTTCTTGCCAAATTAAAAACATCTTTACAAGCAGGCTTTTCAAAATACGCATGCCCTGCACCACCAATTCTTACAAGCTTATCCTTACCTATTTTAGCTAAGGCTATTTCAAAATCCAACCCAAATGAGCTTACACCAACTGACTCATAAACCCCTCTAGCAGTATAAGCCCTTCCCTTCCATTCTTCATAAACTGGATTTAAACTTTTAAAAAACAAAACATCAGCATCAAAAAAAAAAGTTTTATCAAACGGACTATATTCATCTAAGTAAACCTTATGCTCAAACCCTTTTAAGTCATGTCTTTGCTCTATAACATAATCAAAATATTTTCCAATTTTATCTGAAACATCCTTATAACATGCAATAGCTATTTTGACATCAGGATTATGCTTCCTAATTGATAACGAAAGGCCTAATGCCTTCAAATAGTCATTTGAAGTTGCCATTGTAAGTACACCAAATTCTGCCATTTAAATATCCAATAATTAAAATTTCCAACAAGACCTACGATAACTAAAAAATATCACTTAAATTTTAAGTCTATTCCCGATTTCGCGAGGTAAAATCAACATGTAGTTTTTCAAAAAAATATTCCATGCATGTTTATTTCTTTAATCTATTTATTTAATAGGTAGTTTTATGGGTTATGAATTAACTCAAAACTAAAACACCTGCTAACCCTAGATATAGTGATCATCCAACGAAACCCTTATAATTACATTATAACTTAACATTCACGATCCTTTAAATATCGAAAAGGTAATACACTGACTTTTTTCACTAGCTGTAATACATACCTAACCAACCCAAAACGTCCCATAAAAGTACTTCCATCGCCACCTCTTCTACCAAGAATTAACAAAGGATAGTAGAATTTATTTATAATGTATAACTTTTTAATATCAACCTTTTCTATAATATTAAAAATAACCATCTCAGGAGGCAATGGACTAGAAAAGTTGTGCCACATATCACAGATCAAAAGCTCATACCCCTTTTTATTCCAACACATTATTTCCATATCAACCCATTTTGATTTTCTATCATTAATATTCACATAGAAATCAAAATTACATGGGGAAAACCGAATAAATCTACTTATATTTCTTATTATATATCGTCCCGTAATTTTCCAAACGCGATCATTTTCAACTAGACCATTAATAATAGATGAATTCTTATATGCATAATCAATTAATCTAAATTCTCCATATCCACGATGATAATCACTTGGATAATCTAAATCATAAAAAGATAAAAACTCTATCTTTTCATTACAAAACATACTACTTAAATTCGATAAATCATACCCTGAGTTATCAACAAAAACAACATTATCAATAACATTTAAATTCAGCATTAAATTATAAAATTTCATAGCCTTTATATACTCCAACAACCTCTCATTTGAATCATTTACGATTAGTTTATGCTGATTTAAATTAGGTTTTATAGTTGCAGTTAACAATACAATATTTCTACCGCCCATACTACTCTCAATATAAATTTTAATAAAAAATATAATTACTTATAAAATATGCAATTATCGCCACAGGAACCATTCTAAACTCATTCCAAATACTCAGAAGTCCGCTTTTATGCATCATATAAAATGAAAATGGTATATTAATTATTGAATTTATTGCAATGACTAATATCGCTGCCCATAATCCATACAAGGTGTAGACTACGGGTAGACACAAATAAAGAAACAGCATAGGGAAAAATGTTAGTATAGCATTTTTTTTAGCCCCGCCTTTTGCCATTAGACAAGTCCCAGCTAAACTATAACCCACTAGAAGCATTGACACCGAAAGTAGCTCAAACATCCACCCTGACTCCACATACCTTTCATCATACAAAAACTTAATCAATACGTCTCCAGCATTAACGAAAAAACCAGCTGAAAACATAGTTATAAAATCAACTTTAGCTCTTATTTTATAATATACCCGCTTTAACTCTCTCGGCTCTTCACGAGAAACCTCGCTCAAAAGCGGATAAAATACAGAGCCTATTAATTTATTAATTGTTGATTTGAGCGCATTTGCTAAAAAAGAAGCAATAGTATACATACCTAAAATATCAGGTGTAACCCATATTCCTAGTATAAACTTATCCCCTTGTGCTAGCATAAAACCAAAGATAGAAGAAACAAATATCCACTTACCAAAACCAACTATTTCTTTAATACAATCAGTATCAAATCTAAAACGACACCTTTCCCCAAATGTAGAATGGTGAGATAAAATCATCTTCGCCAATGAGGAAATAATACCACCTATTAATAATACCCACACCTCTCGCCAATACCAAGCCAAAACAATCATCAATATTAACCCAATTAATTGACTTATAATACCAATAAAAACAACCTTACCAATCATTAACTTACGATTAAACACCATTAAATTTATGGAGTTAAACCCTCCGACTAAAGCCGAAAATGAAGATAATAATAGAAGAAATGGCAAATTAGGATCAGCATAGGCTGACTGAGAAGGAAACCAACCTTTATCTCCTATAAAATATATAAACAAACTAATAATAAATGCAAATATAAATATAACAAACCCTTTTATTATTTGAATTGTCCAAGCTGTATCCAAAAATATCCTATCCTCACCCCGCTTACTTTGAACAATATTTTGAAGAAGTCCTACATCAGAAAACATCACTATACTTGTCATAAATGCCGATACAATCGCCATAATACCGAACATTTCAGGGACTAATAGTCTAGTTAAAATAAGATTACTAAGCAGCCTTAAAATTTGAGAAAAAACAAAACCTCCAGTAACCCAAGCACTTGAATAAATAACACGCCATTTAAATCCTTTTTCGATCATATTTATTTTTTATTTTTTATTTTTTATTTTTTATTTTTTATTTTTTATAAAAACATCGTCTACTCTACCGAACAACCCACCAACTAATAACCATAGCCAAGGAGCTAGCGTTGCATTTGGTAGCTGATCAATTAATATAACTCCTATCAAAAGCGAATGGGCAGCCAACAATCTAACCTCTTTCTCGGACTCAATTTTATTTATAACTGAATTTACCCCAAACACAGATATGGCAATCAAACCAAACTCAGAAATAAAACCAAACCAGCCAAACTTCCCAAAAGTAATAATCCAGCGACCATCTGTGACAGTAATATCTTCATCAGTCAAATTATCATATACACGGTTACGCCCCCAACCACCCCAACCGAAATACGGCCTCATTAAGCCATGCTCTAACAGTATTTTTTCATTATCAAAGCGAAACATCAAAGATTGAGCACGATCCTGATCAATAGATTCAGAAAATTCTGAAATCATTTGGTGTGGGAAAATTTTCATAATTGACATTGTAGGGTATGTCAATGCTAACAACACTAATAGTACAGAAATTTTAACCTGTATTTTTGGACTTAAAAACTTAATAATAAAAACAGAAAACACTCCATACACTAAAGAAGCTATACTTTTACATAATATTAAAATAATAAGAAAATAAATCCCTATATACCCACTCGAAAGTTTGCTAATATTTTTAGCACTAGCTCTTAGAGCTGAAGCAGATATAGCTACAACCACCATAAAAAATGCCACCCATAAACCATGCCCCATAAATACAATAGGCCGGAATCCTCCCTGCCTTTTTTGCTGAATAAAACTATGAGGAAAATACCCATATACCAGCGAATTAAACTTTGGGCTCAATCTCACTTCAAGTAAGATAGGGAAGGAGTAGACCAACCCAGCCACAACTAGAAACTTAAATAGCTGAACTTGATTTTCATAGGTCCTAAAAATTTTTCTTCCAATGAAAATAGGAAATACAAACATAACTTGATCTACAACATATGTTAAAGCGTCATAATGACTTAAGCCTGGTATCACTCGGTTATTCAACATAATTAAATCTTGATTTAATTCAACTGTAATAAAAGGCACTAAGAACATTAACAAGACACATAATTGGACCGCTTTTCCTCCAAAAAAAATTATAATTTTTTCCCCTTTAATAACCCAACAACCAACAATAACAGAAAAAACAATAATAAAATCTTTATCTATAGCTGGTATACCAGGAAAATCTATCTCCAGCCGACTTGGTAAAATCATAATACCCAATATTATCGTCCATAACGTAGCCTGTTGAATTGTCTTTACCATATACAATTTAATAGAGACTAGGGGCCATAAAATTAGCATTAAATAAGCAAACCAATTGGCTCCAATTGACACACCACTACCACCCATAAAACCTCCTATAATTACCTCTAAAAATATAGTGCACCTTCTCTGCTAGGTAACTATTTGGCTCTTCCCGATTTCATGGGGCGATCACTACATCTAGGATTAGTAGGTATTTTAGGTAAATGATAACCCATAAAATCCCTTATTAAATCCATTGACTAAAGAAATGCTTATGCATGTGGTATTGCATGCAAAACTACATGATGATTTTACTCCGCAAAATCGGGAGAGCCAACTATTTTACTGCAAATATTCAAATCTCTCCGCTAAAAACATAAAAGAAGGCTATGTACTAATTAAGTACTGGAAATAATCTAAGTAATTGTTTTTAAATAGGAAATATAAATCGTTAAATGCCCGTAATCATTGATGCTTAAGTCTAACCAACAGCTAATGCAGACATAGCCTAAAAGAATTGACAGTCCCGACTTAATAACACTGCACAACATCTATAAAAAGCATTACTATGCGCCCTATGCAACTGAGTAACCAAGACCTAAGCTAGCTCGATGTAGATCTGGGAGTACACCACAGTCGTTGCGCATGTTTAGTACCGACCGTAACACCGCATATTGGATTGCTACACGGAGTGCTGAATTGATGAATAATCTTTCAGGAGAGGATTGATTATAGCGGCTGGTTAATAAGTGATGGCTACGCAGTTTACTGCAAGTAACTGAGTCGATTACGCTATCCGAGATATACAGGCTACAATTATTACTTTATCAGCAACTATGCCGACAGATGCAATCCCATGAGCACAAAAAAACGTCGGCACTGGCCAAAGAAATACTCAATGATTGGAAGGTTATTTTTCAGGTTCTAGATCAGCCGCATCATCCCTTAACAAACTCCTTGGATTTATTTAGCACAAGTGCTTGCAAGTCAGCGATCAAGACTGCGGGTACAGACATTGCCAAATGTTAGAGTGCCTGGCTTGAATAGTTACATAAAAAATACTCGAGTACGTCCTTATTTCTATCAGGCTGGGAAAGATCTCTAACGCGCCACTGCGCATGGCTCAACTAAAGATTTGGGGCTCCTGCCGCAAAAATCGATCGCCACACAGCGAATCAATAATGCCCTGGCATCACGGCTTTCTCATAAAAACTGGCATGATATTTGTCCACATTACAAACCCAATAAAAACAGGCAATACAGAAATTATGAAAATTAAATTTCTATTTAAAATTATTTTTAAAGATAAACATCAATGACAAGAATCAATAAATTATTTTAAATATCATAATGTTATATGATTCAAAAAATACGCCAAGTTTTTATGAGAAAGCCGTGGCCCTGGCATAGACTAAAAATTATCCATGATTTTCAGCGAAGGGCGGGGCACACCGGACATCGAAGACATAACTAGTCTCATTAAGTTTTTACCGTAAACTTAAGCTGAAATCCCCAAAATTAGCTTTCGTAAAAGTAGGGGATTTTACTGTATGGTAACCACGAATAGCAGGTTTGCTAGCCTTGACTCTCAGTCGTAAAGCTATCTAACCCACCAGTTTTTTAACGGGTGAGTTAGATAGCAATATTACAACTATTCCATATACTCACTTTAATTAATAAATAACTCACATCCGCTTAATTTACTTTCCATATCACTCTCCATAATTGCACATCGATAATTCTCATTGCGTAAAAAAACACTATTTCCTTGAATATCAGCCTGCAAATTTATATCGGCGATTTGAATGCCTGCCTTAATTAACCCTGGATCCCCTAATAAAGTTATATTATTTCCTTTAATAATAATATCAGATGATTTTATATTCCCTTCCTCTCTCACAGGGACTTTTATTCCAGAAAATTTATATGGCTGGTCGTTAATTATCACATTTGATTCAATTATTCCACCTACACATGATGCACATCCAATCCCAACATTACCTGTATTAACTACAATATTTCCCTTTATAGTTACATTATAAAAAGCTTCCTCCTGCCATTCCCATCCTGGATCGACACTAATTCCCCAACACCCAGTTCCTGCCTTGCCTTTTTGTTCCAAAATTAGGTTGCCTTCAATTATAAGGTTCTCGTAATTACCATGGACCACTAATGAAACTCCAGTACATTCTCCATTAACAATAGCCGAATTTTTTAAAGTATTATTCCTAATAGTAACATTAGAGTTGAACTCTTTCCCTCCCATGTATATATTATGATTTAATATTTTAGCCGCATAACCATTATTATCAAAATAATTAGACTCAATAATACAATTAGTACATCCACCCAACCAGCCTTGCGCTGAATTATTTATAACTTTAGAATTTTTTAATACGATCCTTTCATTTATTTTGTTACTACCTTCATTAGGCGTATTTGCTCCTGCTGAATAAACGCCCCACTTAAATCCATCAATAATCAAACCATCCATAATTACATCATCAACATCATTATATAGTGAAACACCAGCTCTATCAGGCAACGCAGTCTTTAAATATATATTTTTAATAATATACCCTCCATCTCTATCAGCATTTCCTCTATCTTGAAAATTAAATACAGTAAAGCCATTAACACTGTTTATTTCGGGTTTATCTTCAGAAATAATTTCTGAAGATAAATAGTCAGAAATAATACACTGAAAATCAGCACTACAATTAGGATTAAAAAGCTCTACGTTTTCCGTTACATTAAACCTTCCGCCCCTACAAAAATACACTCCACCACCTTTTCTTAAGGTATTAAATTCCTTCATCCCTCTTTCAAACGTTAAAAAAGGCGACAAAGGAGAGTCACCAGTATTACTATCTACTCCATTATTACAAACATAATAATTCTTTACCAACTCTTGTGGTAGCTCCACTAAAGAAGAAAAGCTTTCTTCTACTACTAACAACTCAATGCTACCATCAATTTCTCCTGGCCCTTGGAACGCACTTCCTACATTTGTTGCACTTACACCTAGAACTCCAATTCGCTCATTGATTTGATTGCTACCCTCATTAGGTGTATTTGCTTTAGCAACTTGTACCCCGACAGAAAATGAGTCAATGTCCAAATCTTTCATAATTACATCATCAACATCATTAAAAAAGAACACACCTACGCCGACAGTAGAGTTTAGCCCTGTAATTTTTAAATTCTCAAGAATATACCCTTCATCATGATCAGCATTCCCACCATCTTCAAAATCAAATAATTTCCCTTCATGCATACTTATGATCTGAGGTTTCCGATCCTCCACCTCTGTATTATTATTATAATAATCACTAATTGTACAAGGTAAATCCGCTCTGCAATTTGGGTTAAATAGACGTAAACTTGAAGCTACATTAAACACTCCTCCTCTGCAAAATAAGATAGAGTCACCTGCATCCATTTTATTAAACTGCCTAGACCCCTTATCAAAACTTTTCCAAGGCGTTATTTCACTCAATCCGTCATTAGCATCATCCCCATCATCACACACATAATAATTCGTGCCAGCACCACCAGCAGCCGAAGGGTTTTTTATCATATCTTGATTTATCTGCCCAACTACATCGAGCTTCTTGCTTTGATCTGT